>Ga0070738_10000844_pt1 | contig 75806 bp, 71 predicted proteins | sample Coa_R2_2_FD_66446 | JGI IMG/M metagenome (GOLD analysis project Ga0070738, IMG submission 66446) | Surface soil microbial communities from Centralia Pennsylvania, which are recovering from an underground coalmine fire - Coalmine... | ecosystem: Environmental > Terrestrial > Soil > Unclassified ...
TGCCAAAGCGCTAACGATCCATTGCCGCACTCGCTCGCAAGGTCATAATGGCGAGGCCGATTGGACATGGATACCGCGTATTAAAGAGGTTGTGTCGATCCCTGTTTTCCTGAACGGTGATGTAAAGACTCCAGAGTCCGCCGAGCGTGCATTTCGCGAAACAGGATGTGACGGAGTAATGATCGCCCGGGGCGCCATTACGAATCCCTTTATATTCCAGCAAATCAAACAACTTCGAGAAACGGGCGAGTACGTTCAGCCCAGCATTGCAGATCGCATCGATCTTTGTGTTCGCCATCTTCGGCATTCGTGTGAGGTGCGAGGTGAAAAGCGTGGCGTGTTTGCATTTCGCAAGCATTATGCTGGGTATTTGCGAGAAGTGTATGGCGGAGCACGTCTACGAGCTGAGTTAATGCAGATCGCAGAACTCGACCGTGTGATCGAACGGCTCGAGCACTTCAAGGAACATTTTGAACAGGATTCGGAGATCGATTCGCTCGTTGCGCTCTCGGTGGCTGCATAATACTATTTCGATTGCTTTTAGCACTTTCTCGATATTAGCTTTTGGAACTTTCCATTCTCAAAAAAAGTATGAATGCGGGACTCATTGCTTTTGATTTTTTAGCATTCTAACAGACTGCATTGCCAATGCAGTTAAACAAGAGTGATGCGTTCCAATGAGATTCATCACCTTACTGTGCAATAACGACCTGCATTGCACAGATGCCTCTAAGACTCCTTCCTCCTGAGGCCATATTGTATCGAAGAGCATAGCTCTTTTTTACGCTACCCTACAGAGGTTCTCTGTTACCGAAGCATACGGATAGGATCCTTGCTTTGTTCACTCGCCAATTGCGTTTTCCCTAAGTATGATACGAACTAAAATCTTTTTATACCCTTGCGAGGTGCATGTTCGCATGTGACGCTTAACCATGGATCACGAAAAGCAACGAATTGAAAATAGAGAGAGCGTTCGAAAGAAGATTGCACTGCTCCTTCGTAACGATGGCGGTGCTGCAGCGCTTTTGGATTCGGTCGTTGACAATCTTATTGAACATATTGCGGATGCTGCGACGATCGATCTTGTAGAGGACGACGGATCGATTTCACGTGAAGTTACTCGTCACAAGGACGTCCGCCAGCAGAAGACCCTGGAAGAACAGCGACAGAATTTTCCGCTTTCTTTACGCTCTTCGTATGGTTATCCGCGCGTCATCAAGACGGGCAAGTCACAGTTTATTCCTGGCGTTACACCACGATTGGCTGGGCGTCTGTTTCCTGAGGCAAAAGCCGATCTTGTTCTTGATGGAATTTCCGTCCGTTCGTTTATTTGTGTTCCCATTATTGCGCATGAGCGTATTTTAGGTGCGCTTACCGTTCTCATTACCGATCAGGGACATTCTTTTTCCGGCGATGATCTACTGTTGCTCGAAGAAGTCGGTACTCTTATCGGAGAAGCGTTGGATCAGAGGCTCGGAACACACATCAAATTGCATTCGAATAAAGCCTCGTAATTTTTCCTTAGTTTTGCTAGCAGCTAAGGCTAAGGCCTGTTGCTGCTGAACCTGTTCTTACTGTCGTCACGTGACTGACCGCTCGCTCGTTTTTATTTATAACCCGACCTCGGGTAAGGGTTCTTACGCCGATACGATCCGGCGTCTGCTTCCTGCTGGTCTCCACTATGAGTGGCACGAAACAACCGCTGCCGGCGATGCGGAGCGTTTTGCCAAGACGGCATCAAAGGATGTGAATACCATCGTTATTGCCATTGGAGGTGATGGCACCGTCCATGAGGTCATCAACGGATTGATGGCGGTCCCAAGCGAGTCCCGGGCGCAGCTCGGCATTATTCCAGTCGGCTCCGGTAATGATTTTGCCTTTGCTGCCGGCCTTCCGGTCTCGATAGAAAAAGCTATCGAGCGGTTATTGGTCGGTTCATCCAGCGTTGTCGATGTGGGCTCGATCCAGGATGGGAAAGGCCGGCTTCGGTATTGGTGCAATACCGTTGGGTTTGGGCTAAACGCGCGTATTGCACTTCGAGCCAGCCGTTCGAAATGGCTTACGGGGGTAGCAAAATATGTGGTTGCTACGCTTATTACGATCCTCACCGATAAGATAACGTTCGAGGCTGCTCTTAATATTGATAACAGGCGGTTGCATGAACGCATAACGCTCATCTCTCTTGGTAATGGGCCTCGAGAGGGAGGAGCCTTCCTTATGACCCCCGGCGCGGATATTCACGACGGTCGTTTTGATCTTTTGCTGGTCAAACCGCTTTCTCGCTTTTCAACGCTGATGCTGCTTCCTGGTGTACCCAAAGGGAAGCATGTGAGATCACGTGCCGTGCATTTGCAGAGGTGTTCTCGTTTAGAGATACGTTCGGCAGAATCGCTTACCGTTCACATGGATGGAGAAATATTTTCCACCTCTGCCGATCGTGTTACGAGTGTAGCAATTCAATTGCATTCAAGCGCACTCCGCGTGATCAGCTGAATAAAAGTCAATTTCTCTTACTGCTGATAAGAAGTTCTTGTTACGGTATTACGCCGGTCAATGGGGTGAGAAGAGAAATCGAGAATAAAGAGAGAGGTATTCGTTTGTGGCATTGAATTGTCTTGATACCGGTCGGTCCGATCGATATAAGTGATGAACGCTCGAATTTTTTCCGGTATCTTACTTCTTATTCTTTGCTGTGGTATTTCTTTCTCTGGATGTTTCTGGCAGAGTGTATTGCCACCGAAACTGGACCTTAATAAAAGCGAATGTGGTCGGTGCAGAATGTCGATCCTCGAAAGCCGCTATATCGCTGCCATAGATGGTCCCATACTATTTGATGATATTGGCTGCATGCTCTTTGCTCTTGAAGACCATAAAGAATCGCCCGCTCATATTTGGGTCTGTGATTATCAGAAGAATATTTGGCTCGATGCCCGAACGGCTGCTTACGTGTATGCACCGATGCTTGGCACGCCAATGAATAGTGGTTATGTCGCACTATCGGATTCCATAGCAGCAGTGAATCTGGCATCGTACGTTCATGGTGTTGCTTACGCTTCCTGGGATGAACTAGTACTATCATTTCGGTTGAGAACGATCGAGTTTATTGCCAATCGTTTAAGGGTTTATTTTTAGGGGAGTACCCTAGTGAACGCGGTAAGCTAAGAGGCGGTTGGTTTACCTGTAGGTCGAATCAACCGTCTGTCACATGTCGTCTTCAAATAACTCTGATCAGTGGGCTGAATGGCTCCTGAAAAACCGCCATGGTGGTAATAGAGAGCGTTATCGTATAGTGCTGGAGCAGTTAAGTCCGGTGCGTGACAAAGTCCTGGGAAATGCGAGGATTCAGCCGGGCGAAACATTGCTGGACGTTGGCACCGGCGATGGTCTCATTGGCTTTGGGGCGATCGAAAAAGTGGGTGCGGATGGCTGCGTTATTTTTAGCGATATTTCACAACCGTTGCTTGATTTTTGCCAAGAGTATGCATCGCAGGCTAATATCCTTAGTCGATGCCAATTCCTTCAGGCGAATGCGATCGACCTTTCCGCTATACCAAACGAAAGCGTGGATGTTGTGACCACTCGTTCTGTGCTCATTTATGTGAAAGAGAAGCAACAAGCACTTAACGAATTTTTTCGAGTACTCAAACCGGGCGGACGCATCTCTTTGTTTGAACCCATCAATAGGCTAACTGGAGAGTTTGTTGGTAAAGGCAGTTACCTTGGTTACGATATTCGGCCGATAAAAGATCTTTGGGAAAAGACTGTGGCTATGCATAAGCCACAGCACGACTCACAAAACACGATGGGCGATTTCGATGAGCGGGATTTGGTTAAAATGATCCAAGCCGCCGGTTTCGACTTCGTTCATTTAGATCTGGATGTGACGGTAGGTAATTCCGGACTCATGTCAGGTAACTGGGAAGCGTTTTACAATTCCTCTCCGAATCCTTTGATCCCTACCTTGCGCGAACAAGTCGAGTCGCTAACACCTGAAGAGCAGGAGCGCTTTATTGCCCACCTTAAGCCTCTTGTTGAAGGCAATATAGGGAGAACGGCTCAGTGTTTGGCTTATCTTTATGCGAGCAAATAAGGTAGCGATATCAAGATCGCAGCTTATTGAATAGTCGTATGGATATTAGTATTCCGACGATCGAAAGCATTGCTCCGCCAATTCGTTTGAATGCCTTAGCATACCGATGGCGCCGACGGTTTAGCTCCGAAAGATAGGAGCCGAGCCGCGCTCGAGTATATCGAATCTCACGCTCGATCGATCGTACCTCAGCGTTTGAATTTTCCTCGTCAGCTATTTTATATCTTCCTTCACCCATTCAATGTCCTCCTTAATGCTCTGTTGTGTGGTATCCAGCGGTTTTTTCACTCGTTTGGACCATCCGATGCCGGCAGTGATTACTGCTCCTGCAAAGAGCACAACAGCAACGATGAGAGCTGCAAACCATGCCGGAAGCGTTGTTGCCAGTGCCATCGCGATGGTAACGAAGAGCATGGCCACGCCGAAGATCGCCAGCAGAGCTCCTATACCCATGAGCTTTGCCATTCGTATTTCACGCTTGATATCCGATTTTAACTCTGCCTTCGCAAGAGCCACCTCTTCCTTAATGAGCTTGGAGACTTGAGGCCCAATATCGCCGATGAGTTCGAAGGTTGAGCGTTCTTGAATCGGTTCGGTCACCTTCAGTTTGCCATCAACTCGCTTGTCCATTTCCATATCTTACTCGGATAAAGTCGTGCTGGATCAGTCTATAATGACCTCGAAAGAACCATGCCGAAATAAGAATGCCGGCTCAGCTTAACTGAACCGGAATCGAAAGTTCTCTGCTGTAGGTCAATGTTAATTCATCTCGACAAACTTCACCCTACGTCCTATTTCGAATTCACCGGATTTTCCATTGGGCATTTCAAATGCGACGGCACTCAGTATCTTTAGTCGCTTTGAATCAATGCCTTTCGTGACAAGATATTTTTTCGCGGCATCGGCTCGCTTTTTTCCAAGGTCCTTTACTTTCGCCTTGGATTCTAACGGCTCGCTGTAGCCATATATTTTTATTTTTAGCTTCGGACGACGTTTAAGAATATCGGCAACGCGAGAGATCTCATATTTTGATTGTTCGCTCAGATCATATTTCCCGAAATTGAATACGATATCGTGATTCGCAAGAGTGTCCGATGCCTCCTTGGAGATCGTAAACGTTAATGTGGAGGGCAGCTTGGAAGTGTCGGTTAGAGTATTGTTGGTAGTGGTCTCTTTTGATATGATCGTATCAGGCTTCGCAGTGGAAGGCTTAGGCTTCGGTGTCGTTTCCGCTTTCGACTTTGAAAATGACTTAAGCGATGCGAGCCAATTCGTAAGTGTTTTTAAGTCCTCATCTGACCCACCAAATTTCTTGAGATGCTTTTTGCCATTCATTTCCTCCTCTTTCAGGAGCCAACTTTGCATCCATGAAGAGGAGTGCTTTGTGCCGACGATCGATAGGTCGGGCGGAATAATGCCGCCAACAGTACCAGAACCGGTTCGATCAATGCCCTGGGACTCGATGGAGTGGCACGTGGCGCATTTGTTATCGAGGAAAATTTGCTTGCCAGAGGCAGCAATAGTGCAATATGGCGTTAATGCTACAAGGCACGCCGATATAAGTAATCGCGATGGAATACTAAGCATGGTCGGGCGAGAATTATGATGAAAGAATCACGCACGCATGAAATTATGCTACGCGGATAGGTTGAACCAGCCACTGCGACAACGTATCCTCGTTGAATGTTCCATCATTAAACATACGTGAGGAACCCCGCTTTGTTCTTTTCCGTGTGTGGGCGCAAAAAAGTAGGTATATTTGTGCCCGTACTTTTTGAAAGGTTGGCGTGAAAAATTCTTTCGAGTGCGGTTTTCCTCCCATTGCAAGGTCGTTTGCCCGACTGAGGATGAGCAGCCCCGATTGCTCTCCACCCGACGCCTCCCTTCATAATTCATCATTCATAATTTATTTGTTAAGTAGTGGCTAAATCGCGCGCGAAAAAGCAGACGAAGTTCATATTTATTACTGGCGGGGTGGTATCATCGCTGGGCAAGGGGATCGTCTCCTCATCACTCGGTCTGCTGCTCAAATCGAGAGGCTTGCGGGTGACCGTCCAGAAGTTCGATCCCTACATCAATGTCGATCCTGGGACCATGTCGCCATACCAGCATGGCGAAGTCTATGTGACGGAGGATGGCGCCGAGACGGATCTCGATCTGGGCCATTACGAGCGTTTTCTCGATGTCAATATGACCCGGGCGAATAACACGACCACGGGACAGGTCTATAACGAGGTCATCCAGCGGGAGCGCCGAGGGGATTATTTAGGCGCTACCGTACAGGTTGTGCCGCATATTACGGACGAAATTCGCCGCCGGATGACGCAACTTGCCAATACGGGCGATTTTGATGTCATTATTTCAGAGATCGGAGGCACGGTTGGCGATATTGAATCACTGCCTTTTTTGGAAGCGATTCGCCAACTAACGATGAAAGTGGGCAAAAAGAACTGTCTTTCCATACATCTTTCTTATGTGCCATACATCTCTTCTGCTGGAGAGTTAAAGACAAAACCCACTCAGCATTCGGTCAAAACCCTGCTCGAGATCGGTATTCAGCCGGACGTGCTGGTCTGCCGTAGCGAACAGCCGCTCTCGAAGGCATTACGTGAGAAGATCGGCCTGTTCTGCAACGTCGAGCCACGCGCTGTGGTCGAGGCTCGCGATGCTTCTACCATTTACGAGGTGCCGCTTACGTTTGCCGACGAGAATGTCGATACGATCGTGCTTGAAAAGCTTGGTATGCCGACCGGTACTAAGCGCGACCTTGTGAAATGGCGTCGGTATGTCGATAAAGTAAAACATCCCAAGCGGACGGTCAAAATCGGAATGATCGGGAAGTACGTCCAGCTACAGGACGCCTATAAGTCGATCTCCGAGGCATTTGTACATGCTGGTGCCGAAAATGACGCTAAAGTGCAGCTTGTTTGGCTAAACTCCGAGGAATTGGAAGGCAAGCGAGATATCAGCGCTTACTTTGAAGAACTGGATGGTGTGTTGATCGCCCCTGGCTTTGGCTCGCGTGGTGTGGAAGGAAAGATCAAGGCTATTGAATATGTCCGCAAAAAGAAGATACCTTTCTTCGGCATCTGCCTTGGTATGCAGTGTGCCGTTATCGAATATGCACGAAATGTTTGTGGCCTCAAAGAGGCAAACTCGAGCGAGTTCAAAAAGACACGCGATAGCGTGATCGATCTTATGCCTGACCAAAAATCGGTGCAAACCAAAGGTGCGACGATGCGCCTGGGAAGTTATCCGTGCATTTTAAAGCGTGGCTCGATCGCTAATAAAGCCTATCACGATCAGTTTATTACAGAGCGGCATCGTCATCGTTATGAAGTAAACAATGCCTATCGTGAGCTATTGGCTTCGCGGGGTCTTATTATGAGTGGTGTTTCGCCGGATGGTAATTTGGTCGAGATCGTCGAGCTCTCCTCAACGGATCACCCGTTCTTTATTGGAGTGCAATTTCATCCGGAGCTGAAGAGCCGTGCAACAAAGGCGCATCCGATCTTCCGCGAGTTCATTCGAGCAAGCCTCGCTTATAACGATAAGCGGATGGGGAGCAAAAAGCAGTTTCCCAAAGAGCAGATGAATGGCCACAGCACCATGAAACCTGCACCAACACGCTCCTCAAAAGTGTAAAAGTAGCTTTGTTTTTACAAAACCGAGATTGAGTATGCTTTATCGTCGTCTGTTTGCGTTAGTTGTGCTTATCCCTTTTTTCGCGCCTGCTACTCTTTCGGCGCAAAGCGCGCTCCGATACCAGTTCAAGCCGGGCGAGCACCTGCAATATCATTATACCTATACCTCTACAGTCGATCGAATGAGGAAGAAAGGTCGCAAAGAATGGGAGACCGTCTTCGAGGCTGATCCGGATTGGCAGGTGAAAGATGTTGACATGGATGGTGCTGCTACCGTGCTGTTTACGGTGGCAAACCGACGTGAAAAATACGAAGAAGGTACACGCCGGTTGAACTTCATTCACATGCCGCCGCAAAGCCAGATCTCGGTGAGCGCGAAGGGAAGATTGCTCTATGGCAAAATCCTCATCGATGATGCCGAACGCACCCGTTCGAAGAAAGCAAAGAAAGATGGCTTCGATGTAAAGCTTAACTCCGATAGATCAGTATTAGATGGCTATCTTAAAAAACTTTGGTGGGCCATCGATACGGTGGCAGTGGATACGAATGGCACTCCTCACGACCACGAATATGACAAGGTATGGAATGCTGCTTACGAGCACGATACAGCACTCTATGGCCGCATGGGCCACTTCAAGGTCGGGGATGTCGCACTTCGGGAAGATAAAGGGAAAGCGACCTACACCATGCGTGACACCGTGGTAGGTGGACAGCGCTTATGGTCGCTTCACATCATTCGCGATGGCAAAGAGCTTCAAAGCGAGAATTATATCAATGAGTATCACCGCACGGATGATATTCTCTTTAGAAAATCGGATGGCCTTATTCACCGCTGGGAAGCGCAGATCGAGGATCACAATGGAGTTGCTGTTTTTTCGACCGATGAAGTACTGGAGTTGAAGAAGATCGAGGGGGATTAAATGGCTCCAGTATTCTTAATCTTGTGTCTGTGCCTCTCATTAGGAATTTATCCTGCACACGTTTCGGCACAATCCACGCTTCGATATCACTTCAAGCCCGGGCAGCACTTAGTATATCACCTTAAATCAGAGTCCAGCGCATCAAGAATGCGAACGGCTGGTGGGACACAATCGGAGCGTACTCTCGAGGCGGATGTTGATTGGTCCGTGGCAGATATTGATATGGATGGGACCGCAACGGTGCGTTTACTTATACACAATCAAAAAGAGGAAGTCTCATCGAGCAATGCAAGTTTTGCACGGTATATCCCATACAGTGAAATCGCAGTTACAAGTGACGGACGATTGATCTATGGGAAAATTCTTGTCGATGATTCTTCTCGCATTAGGACGCGAAAAATAATGGATGTAGTCCCTGGAGTCAGGCTTCTTGCCGATAAAGATTTCCTTAATAATTATTTTGAAAGGCTATGGTATTCCGTTGATTCGACTAATATTGATACGTTAGGAACACCAGTTGTCAGATCGTATGATAGCACCGTGCTGTGGTCCGCCGAGCATGATACATCCCTTTACGGCAGAAACGAGATCTATCGTTCTGCTTACCTGATCAGTTATAAAAATAGAGGAAAAGTAACGTATACCCTACAAGATACGGCAGTTAACAATATACACTATTGGCACCTACTTGCTACTTCTGACGGTGAGTCCTTCTTTACAGTGCATTATAAGAATAAGTATCACTACGTTCAAAATATTCTATTTAGAAAGGATGACGGTCTAATTCAAGCCATGCGCTCCACAATTGAAACGCACAACGGTGCGTTTATGACGACCGGTGAAACATCGCTTGAATTGACAAAGATGGAATGGAATTAGCCTTTTGCTTTTTTGACCGCTTCCTCGATCGTCCCTGCAAAGTTCTCTTCACCTAACTCGGTGTAACAGCCGGCAGCTTCCATTGCGATGTGAGGCTGAGAATGGATCTCAGAGATAATGACGCGCCCCTTTGCGGCTTGTACCCGCTTGTACATATCACGCAACACCTTCATGCCTGTCGCGTCGATCGCTGGGACGTTTCGCATGCGAATGATGAGCACTCGTGGCATTCGCCCCAACGCCTGAATGGTACTGGTGAATGTTTCGGCAGCACCAAAGAAGAAGGGACCATTCACTTCGTAGATCTGCACATCTCGAGCGATATCGAGCTTTGCGAGTTCCTGTGGAAGCTCGACGTTTGTATCTTCAACCTCGCGTGTAATGACACTGACCGTCGTTACCGTAGCCATGCGATGCATAAAGAGAAACGCCGCGAGTACCATGCCGACCTCTATCGCTACGGAAAGATCGACAACGACGGTAAGAATAAAAGTCGAGAGAAGCACGATCACGTCGCTCTTTGGCGAGCGAAGCAAGACCTTAAAGCTACGCCATTCGCTCATGTGATACGCAACGACCACCAGAATAGCGGCCAGACAGGCCAGCGGTACCATCGAAACGAGAGAGCCGAACGCCAGAAGGATACCGAGAAGTGTAATCGCATGGACCATGCCTGCAACCGGTGTTCGTCCGCCACTTTTAATATTGGTTGTTGTACGAGCGATCGCACCCGTAGCCGGAATGCCTCCGAATAACGGACTTGCTACGTTCGCGACCCCCTGTGCCACCAACTCCATATTCGAACGATGCTTACCACCGATCATACCATCCGATACTACTGCTGAAAGAAGCGATTCGACCGCGCCCAGCACCGCAACGGTAAATACTGATGGTATCAGCATTTTAACCATTGGAAAGGTAATATGTGGAACGTGCGGGTAAGGGAATGTGCCCGATATCGTCCCAAAACGCGAACCGATCGTTTCGACCGGTAATGCAAACACTTTGGTCGCCACCGTCATAAGGATAAGGGCGACGAATGGCGAAGGTATTTTCTCCGTTACTCGTGGCCAATAAGCGGTAATAAGCAGCGTACCCACTGCAATCGCGATCGCCCACCAATTGACCTGCGTAATGTTTTGCCCAAAGGCAGCCCACTTATCAAAGAATTCTGCTGGTACAGCACCCATTCTTAATCCTAGGAAATCTTTTACTTCGGAGGAAAAAATGATAACTGCAATGCCGCTGGTAAATCCGGTAATGACCGGTGCTGGAATAAATTTAATGACTCCGCCGAACTTCGCAAGGCCCATGAAGATGAGCACAATGCCGGCGAGCACCGTGACCACCATGAGTCCATCGAGGCCGAACTTCTGGACTACACCATAGACCACGACGACGAACGCACCTGTTGGTCCACCGATCTGTACCCGGCTACCGCCGAGCGCCGAGACGATAAATCCAGCAATGACGGCTGTGATGATACCACGCTCAGGAGAAACGCCGCTTGCGATACCGAATGCGATTGCGAGAGGAAGTGCGACTACGCCGACGATAATGCCGGCCGTTAGATCTTTAATAAAAGCGTCGCGATTATAACCTTTGAGGGTTGTGAGAACTTTAGGTACGAGCACTAATAATTTTTTAGTAAATGCAGAGGCCACTTGTAAACACATGAGTTTACAAAAACAAGCCCAGCCGCAATTACTCGAGCTGAATTCTAACCAGGGTCGTGCCTTCTTTCACTTCAACATCAAACGTTTGAGGTACCTGACGCTTTTTTACAATGCTGATTCGACCCGAGCGTTCGAGGGTCGCAGTCTTCACGTCGTCGAACGAATCGAGATTCGCCGTATCACGCATATATTGTTTTATTTCTTCCTCACCGATCAGGTGTTTCTTTAATTCGTTATCGTGAAGTGTGTTGTTGTGGAAAAGAAGATGAGGCTCTCCTTTAAGAAGTCTCTCAAACGGCTTGAATCGCATCCCAAGCCATCCTGCGATCCAGTGAATTCCAATCAGGAACAGACCGGCAGCCATCGTTGATATAAAATTCGCTTGCCCGTTGATGGCACGGCTCATCACGGAGCCGAGAATGAACCCAAGAACGGTATCGAAGACGGTAGTCTGTCCCAAAAAGCGCTTATGCCCGATCTTTACAATAAGAACGGTGAATGCATACGTAATAAGCGCACGAAGCGCGACTTGTAGGATAGTATAATTCTTTGGATCGCTGCCTAATATATCCTCGATCATGATGAGGATGAGCTTCCAATCTTGTGCCGTGAGTTGTGAGACACGGATGAGCTTTGACGCTCAGTCGACTTTTATCGAGCCAGTCATATGAGGATGCAAAGAGCAAAAGTATCCGAAGGTCCCTGTTTTAGTTGGTGTGAATTCGAAATGGTCATTGGTATCCAGCAATGGGCTCTTAAAGCTGCCATCGTTCGCCATGACTTTATGAGGTGAATCGTCCTTATTGATCCATCGCACCGTTTGCCCTAATTTGACACTCAATATTTCAGGCACAAATTTGAAATTGCTGATCGAAATAGTGTGTGGTAAGGAGCTAACCTCCGTTTGCTGATCTCTTGCGGACGTCTCTTCTTCGTGAGCCACGCTTGTGACTGAAGCGAGTGGCTTATCAATAATAGCGATCTCATGATGGCTTGCCATACGGTGAATGGCTGTTATTCCCAAGAGAGTAGGGAGGACATTGTCGTTTACTTTCATTGGTCCCGGTGAAGGAGCGGAGCCCGGTTTTGGTTGGGGGAAGGCTGTGGACATCGCGGTGTGAAATGTCACGTTGCCTTCCACCTTTTGCATGACTTGATGGATGTGTCCGTTTAGCACGGTTACGGAGCCAAATCGCTTAAGGTAACCAAGTGCCTGAGCACTATCTTCTGTACCCCAGCCCCATTCAGGATAGACGCTCCACAACGGAATGTGAGCGAAGAGGACAATGGGAGTGCTTGCTGAGAGTGGACGTACATCATCTTCGAGCCATTCGAGTTGGTCGTTACCGAGCAATCCTAATCCACCGGCTTTCAAGTGCATTACATTGACCAGACCGATGAAATGCACTCCTCTGTGATCGAAACTGTACCAGCCATCGCCTTTAGTGTTCTTTCCAAATCGATTGTGAAATTCGCTGAGGTCGTCTGCTATGTCGTGTTCACCGGGGACAAAGAACTGATCTTTCACTCGAAGTGAGGAAAGATTTTGTGAAAGAGTATCGAATTGTTCTGCTTTTGCGAGATGCGATAGGTCTCCGGTGTGAATTAATAAGTCCGGCTGTACCGGCAGAGCATTGATCTTATCGAGCGAAGCATGGAGTGTTGAAATGACATCTTTGTTGGCGTCCTTATTAAAGCCAATATGAGAATCGCTGATCTGGACGAATGTAAAATCGCTCGAGCCCTTAAGGGAGTGCGCAGCCTCATCGAGAGTTTGAGACCGCAGCACTCCTCCTTGCATGACCCACACGGCCCCCGTCCCGAGCCAAGCCATACACTGAAGAAATCCGCGTCGGGAGACGCTCTGAGAGTTATGTGAAAAGATCTCTAATGGGTTTTGTGACATCGTGATCGACAAGAATAATGTACTTTTGAAGACACTGTATCTGACCCTATATTCCACAAATTACGGGTAATGGAATAAAATAGAGATTTCTGTGTCTTATATAATCATGGATTTAAGAAGAATGAATGCTCTTAACGGACGCTGAACGCAGGGCATTTAGCGAGTTCATTGGTGGGCATCTCGATGCGGCGTATAATCTCGCACGCTGGATCGTTGCGGATGAACGCGACGCTGCAGATGTGCTCCAGGATGCTTGCTTCAAGGCCGTAAAAGGCTTTGCTGATTTCCGTGGTGGCAACGCTCGTGCGTGGCTGCTTACGATCGTGCGCAATACGGCATATAACTATCTGCGCGATAGGAAGCAGATGGACGAGTTGCCACCTGAGGATGAACTTGTGAGCCTGAATTTGTACAACGATACTCCTGAGGTAATATTTATTCGAGAAGCCAGTGCGAAACAGCTTCGAGAGGAGATAGAACGATTGCCGGCTGAATATCGGGAGGCAATCGTGCTAAGGGAAATGGAAGAGATGTCGTATAAGGAAATCGCTGCGGTTCAACGGGTACCGGTCGGTACGGTAATGTCGAGGCTGGCGCGTGCCCGCTCAATATTGCGTGAACGGCTTAGTGATCTGAAGGAGGCATTATGAATCAACACGGATCAGACATACTCATTCATGCCTACCTCGATAATGAGCTGGATACATCCAGTGCGCTCACATTGCTCGAACACGCATCGGAATGTGCGGCCTGCAAATCGCGCATCGAGCACTATGCAAGATTGAAGAATGGTATCTCTAAGGAGCTGCCGCAGTATAGCACACCAGTTCAACTTCGAGACAAGATCCTTGGCTTTGCTCAACCTAAACGATCGTTTAACTGGCCCAAGGTTATTCTTCGCTGGGGTGTGCCTCTTTCAACTGCATTGGCTCTCGGTCTGGTGATAGGGGTAATGATCTCTGGAGAGCATGTGCAGCATGCAAGTACGAATGACCTGGTCTGGAATCACATTCATGCATTAAAGAGTGGCCGCTTAATGGATGTTGCCTCGAGCGATAAACATACCGTCAAGCCATGGTTCGCCGGAAAAACAGATTTCTCGCCGTTTGTCGTAGATTTGGCTTCGCAAGGATTTCCCCTGTTAGGAGCGCGCGCTGAATACATCGATGGACATGATGTTGCAGCGTTGGTTTATACAAATGGGAAACATTATATCGAGTTGTATGAGTGGCCGAAAGAGCAGGGAAGTTCAAAAATGGCTACATATGTGTATAGAGGCTACAACACCACCTCATTTATAGCTAACGCGATGCAGTGCATTGCGATAACGGATGCTAGCAAGGAAGAGGTGGAGAAATTTCGTCTGGCGCTGATTTCGACAACAAACGAGAAGTAAGGTCTATTTTGTAATACCCTTATAAACGAAATGTGAGCCATCAAACTCATAGCGAAGCGACGATGAAGTTGCATAATCGGAAGACTCGATTACTTTGGGCACAAGTAATTCATTCCCTTTGACTTCAATTTGACGTCGGTGGGGAAACGGGTTCTTGTATATTAGAGAAATGGAATTGTGAAGTTTTCCCGACTTGGATTTGAAGGCGCGGAAATTAGTATTAAGTTTATTCCTATCGATTGAATAGGCGTCTACTGATTCGTTCAGATATCCTTCATCTGCAATGTAGTGAAACCGAGGTAAGTAAATCATCCTACCGGCTGAATCTCCAACAGAAAAAATCGTATCACATCGACCAATTGCCAATTGCCAGCCATCACTTATTGTATCAGCAGGAAGCAAGAGCTTTGTCTTTATACCGATTGGAGTTTTGAACTCAGCCACAGCCCAATAATAACGAAAAACGTGTCCACCCAGTTGATCGTCCCAGTTCCATATTCGAAGCTGCCTATTGGATGACGTCACTATTCGCATGCCCTCGAATTTGAAGTCGTTCAATAAGGATTGAGGGTGCCGTGGAAGCTCTTTTAGAAGGAAGCGAATCAATTGATGATTCCATGCTTCCAGCGAATCAGGATTTGATTCTGGATCGATCTTCTTCATAAAAAACTCCATGCGGTGCGTAAACGAAGATGTATTTTGAGCTCTTAAATTGAGTACAAAAGCATCTTGTGTCGAAAGCACAAAGAAAAGGATCAACCAAAGTCTGCGAGCCCAAAATCCATGAACGACCATCACTCGAGACGCGGTTATTAGATATCCAAATTTCTCACGTACGTCGCATTGCGCTCGATGAAATCGCGGCGTGGTTCAACGGCATCGCCCATGAGGGTCTCGAAGATATCAGCAGCGGCGGCAGCGCTTTCGATGTTGACCTGCAAAAGGGTGCGTGTCTCTGGGTTCATCGTTGTGGCCCAAAGCTGTTCAGGATTCATCTCGCCTAAACCCTTGAATCGGCTCATCACAATACCTTTGATCGGCTGACCATCGATGACCGGGGCGCCATCGACCATATCGCCATCGCCAGCCTCGATTACTTCATCTTCTTCCTTTTTGCCGGACTTCATTCGCTTTAGGATCTCGTCCCGCTCTTCATCATTGTAAGCGTAATGCTCTTGCTTGCCCTTCTTTATCTTATAAAGTGGCGGCTGAGCGATATAGACATGGCCTGCTTCGATCAGGTCCTTCATGTGATTGTAGAACAACGTTAGAAGCAGAGTGCGAATATGTGCGCCGTCAACATCAGCATCGGCCATGAGAATGACCTTGCCGTAGCGGATCTTTGAAAGATCTTGCTGCTCACCGAGTCCGACGCCAAGAGCGGTAAAGATATTGCGGATCTCTTCATTCTCGAGCATCTTATGAAGGCGCGCTTTCTGAACGTTGAGGATCTTACCTTTGAGGGGAAGAATAGCTTGGAATCGACGGTCGCGGCCCTGTTTGGCCGACCCACCGGCCGAGTCACCCTCGACGAGATAGATCTCGCAATGCTCCGGATCGTCGATCGAGCAATCGGCAAGCTTACCGGGAAGGGCGGAGTTCTCGAGTGCATTCTTTCGTCGGACGATATCACGCGCTTTACGGGCTGCTTCACGAGCTTCCGCAGCACGCGTTACTTTCTCGATAATTCGCTTTGCAACCGGTGGATTTTCTTCCAAAAACTGCGAAAGCATCTCGTTCATAATCGTCTCGACGATCGACTTAACTTCGCTATTACCAAGCTTTGTCTTCGTCTGACCCTCGAATTGCGGCTCCGCGACCTTTACAGAAACGATAGCCGTCAAGCCTTCGCGGAAATCATCACCGGTAAGCGATATCTTATCCGATTTAACGAGATTGTTCTTCGTCGCGTAGTTATTCATCGTACGCGTCAGCGCCGATTTGAATCCTGCAACGTGCGAGCCTCCTTCGTGCGTGTTGATGTTGTTCACGTACGAAAAGAGATTTTCGTTAAATCCGTCATTATACTCGAAGCAGATCTCGACCGGCGTATTATCCTTTTCTCCCTGGACGAATACCGGTTTGTGAAGCGAGATACGGGTACGATCGACATGTTTAACGAAATCGCGGAGTCCACCCTTTGCATGAAAGACCTCTTCCTCCTTGGTACGCTCATCTTTGAGCGTAATAACCACCTGGGGGTTGAGGAAGGATAGCTCCATCATACGCTCGCGCAGTACATCCATGCGCATGACGATCGACTGTTTGAAGATGTCTGCGTCTGGCTTCCATGTGGTAATGGTACCGGTCTTCTTTGTTTTGCCGGTCACTTTTACTTCCGCTATCGGCTCTCCGCGCTCGTAGCGCTGGAAAAAGATCTTACCGTCTTGATGGACTTCAACCTCGCACCATTCCGAAAGAGCATTCACTACGGACGCGCCGACGCCATGAAGTCCACCTGAAACCTTGTAGACATTCTTATCGAACTTACCACCCGCATGGAGCACGGTCATAACGACCTGCAACGCGCTGACTTTCTCTTCGGGGTGCATTCCGGTCGGAATACCACGACCGTTATCGGAGACCTGAACTGAGCCGTCGCTTTTCAGCGTAATGAAGATCTCGCTGGCGTATCCGGCGAGTACTTCGTCGATCGAGTTATCGACGATCTCATAAACGAGATGATGCAGACCGCGCGATGAGACATCGCCGATGTACATGGCCGGGCGGCGACGGACCGCTTCCAGACCCTTAAGAATTTGAATATCTTCGGCGCCGTATTCCTGATGGTTTGCCATTAAAGTGACGTAGGTCGGGCATCTTTGCCCGACAATAAAATCGGAAAATCGTTAGAAAAAATACCTCGGAACGGGGCGTTTCCGAAGCCAGAAATTGCACTACCGAATTAGCCTCCAAAATCGGCGAAAACCGTTGGAAAATAAATGTTTTTCGGCTGTTTCTACAACGTAAAAATGGGTTGAAAAGTCCCCGATTTTAAGGCGTTATTAGCATGGTGAAGGTTCGGGCTGACCCTGGAGTCAGTAATCTTAGTAAGGAGATGGACTCAATGGATTATTTGAAGTTTCATCGCATCGCCCGAAGAAGGGACCAATAGCTGATATACTCCCGCGGGAAGATCATCCAATTCGATAAGAGAATGGTTCGAATCCACGTTCGCTTTGCGAACGATGCGGCCGAGCATGTCAACAATTTCGAATGCAACCGACGAGCTACCCGAGTAGGACGCATGAATCACATTCGAAGCGGGATTGGGCCAGATATTTAACCGAGGATTGTTATTAGAATGAACCAGCATCGGGGGCGGTGGGGCATCGGCATCATACGCAAGCACGTCGATGTCGATCGTGTCGATATCCCGTGGCCAGCGCCATTTTGTAAGGTAGCTGTGATGGACAGGCTCACTGAAGAACATGGTGATTGGAAAGTCGAACGGATCGATCGATTCCGGTAGCACCATCGTGGGAAACTTCCATCCCGAGATGGAATCTCCGAAGTGAGAGTCATCAAAAAACGGGGCATAAAATAGATGTGAAAGACTGTCGTTATTTCCCATGTAAAATCGGAAGCTATTCGGGAATGTAGAGGTAGAGAAGATGATACCTGCCGGATGGACTCCATGCATGAGCAGCGGCGGATTCGACGGATAATTCGGGCAATACACATTAATCCAACCGCCAAGAGTGATGATAAAGGTTGTGTCGGTACAACGCTGATCGGGATCGGCCGGCTCGATCTTGCCCATCAGCGTTGCACCACGATAATAGCTGGAAAGGTCCTTCCGATTATCGTTATCCAGCAGCCGTATAACGAAGTTCGCACTATCGTAGGGAGCGATCGTCGTAGGGCGTTGCAGTAGCACAAAACTATTGGTATCCGGACCGCTCCACTCGAGAGTATCGAGGCGAACGGCCACGCCGGAAGTATTCCGAAAGGTAAACGTTCGGTCGGCATGACCTAAGAACGGCGCAAGCCACCGGCCGGTATCGTAGGAGCGGAGAGTAAACGTATTATGATACCAGGTGTACGTCTCCATTGGAATCGTATCGATGACCCTAAGGGAGCAGCTTGCATAGGTGCAAAACAAGGTATCGTAAATGTGGTACTTAGGTGCGCCGTAGAACTCGAGCGTATCATACCACCATTTCATTGCGGGTTGTGCCGCATCTTTTGGAATCCGAAAGCGGTCAGTGTATTCACCGGATATTCGGAATTGCATATCAGTGACGAGCCCATCGTAACGGTAATTCACTGATTGAAAACCAATCACACTCCAGTCGCCAATTTTAGACGCATAAGAATTCCAATTCTTCCAATGCCCAACTTCGACTCCTGCGTTTACCTCATACCGATTGACTGTTATTGGTTGCCAGGGAACCGGGCACGGTCCGGCGCCGATCATCGGACAAAAATAGACAGAATCGACGTTGGTGCGGGCGTCAGTTATCTCCCATCGGCTTCTCACTTTTTCGGTATCAACTGTCGAATCGCTGTTGGTATAGGTAGCCGCAAGCCGAAGATCCGGCGTATGAGAGTGTGGGGGAATTCGAAACCATCGGCAGTTGATAGAATCGAAATAAGAGTATGTTGTGAGGGAATCATCAAATTGCCACTTGTTATCGGGCAAATAATTAATTCTAACCACGAGCGTGTCTGCGGTCAGGTTGGTGAAGTCGATGAAAAAGGGCACCGCTCCTCCCGCAGTGTTTGGGATCTCCTCTTGAGTAATCGCTACGACCGGCTGAGCGGAGAGCCGAGCAGTGGCCAACAATAAGGCCGTTAATAACAACAAGCATCTATGCATGCGAAGGAAGATCATTTCAAACCCCAATACCATTTGCTAGGAACGAAGCAGGCCACGGCGAGAAATTTACGGCTTGATCAAGCCAGTCGACACGCAAATTAACCTTATACAGCCGGGCTGGCATGAACGAGCAACATTCAGGTGTTGAGTGACGTTCGAGTTTTACCATGTGGAAAAGAACTATGACACGTAAAGATGAACTTCTTGCCTCCTATGATGACGCTCTGAATTACGAATGTGAATCGATCGAACTTGCGCTTAGTGGCATTACGGAAGAAGAGGCAGCCTTTCAACATCTTGTCTATCGGGACGAGCCGTTAGAGGAGGGCTATCCGCCTTCCGGGACGATCCTGTGGCAGTTGGTGCATTTAGGATACTGCTATAAGCGGTACCGGTCGATCATCGAAAATCGCCCAACTGATCCTCCGCAGCCAGCGGCCCCCTTTGCAAATACGTTCGCACAAGCAAAGGAAAATCTCTTAACATATCGCAAAGAATTGCGCGAGACGGTCGCCTCTCTTTCCGAAGCTCAACTGGACGAACAGCTTTTTCTGGGTCACTCTGTTATTGAGCATGTGCGGATGAGCATTCGTCACGATGCCTGGCACATGGCGCAGGTATCGGTTGCACGGCGATTGTATCGAAATCGGAACAAGTAGCTTTTTCTTTCGATCGCTCGCGTTATCATTCTGTGAGGGACGAGCACCGGGTCAGAGAACTAATATTGCGTTATGGCTGGAATAGCACCTGCTACCAGCTTCTAAATCCAGGATTCGAATACTGGTTTAGCGGCGAATTTGACGCCGTTGTAGGATTCGTACAGTATGCACGAACACGGATCGTGGCTGGCGCGCCGGTTTGTCCCTTCGATCAACTTTCCAATGTTGAGCTCGAGTTCGAGCGCGATGCATTGCGCTCGGGATTACAGGTATGCTATTTTGCAAGCGAAGCACGGCTCGAAAGTATCATTGCTAAGCAGCCGGGATATTCCGTGATCCGCTTAGGAGCGCAGCCGGTATGGCATCCTCAGTATCTTACACGGAACATGCACGAGAAGTCCTCTTTGCGCGGGCAGTTAAATCGTGCCTGGAATAAGGGCGTTGTGGTAGAAGAATGGCCGGCATCGCGCGCAGCCAATAATGCAACGCTTCATGCGGTATTACGGCGGTGGCTTTCAACACGAGGTTTACCCAGCCTTCACTTTCTGGTAGAGCCCGAGACTCTTTCGAATCAGCAGGATAGGCGAATCTTTGTCGCTACACAAGGGGATCAGGTCATCGGATTTCTAAATCTATCACCGGTCCCGGAACGTCAAGGCTGGCTCGCTGAGCAATTCGTACGCGATACTGATGCGCCGAACGGCACCGTCGAATTAATGCTCGAAGCGGCAGCGAACGCGATCGCTCTCGATGGATACGAATACTTTACTCTTGGTCTCTCACCACTGACCCAACATGCAGGGCCTGCGACGCTACCAGAGCGCGTACCGCCATTCATTCGGTTTTTACTTCGCTGGGCTCGCGCTCATGGTAAACGCTTCTATAACTTTGAAGGACTGGAGTTCTTCAAGACGAAGTTTGAGCCAGAGCATTGGGAAAATATCTATGCGATCTCTAATGAGCCGAAATTCTCTTTGCGATCGCTCTATGCGATCGCATGTGCATTTACCACGGGAAAGCCGCTGCAAACCGTAATGGCAGGATTTGGTAAAGCGCTCCAAACTGAAGTGGTACGAATGTTCAAATAAAAGAAGGCCTCTAAACATCAAACCACTGTATATTATATATCTGGCCCGAGGTTATTTGAATATCATCGCCTTGTGTGTCCGTGCCGGAGACATGAAAACTCCCGGTCAACCGATGATGAATGGTATCGACACTTGAGATAATAAGTTGCCCGGTTGCTCCGCTTTCGGTGCTGATCGAAATGTTGGGACCGGTAAGCGAATAGACGCTATAGGAAGCCGATGCAGCGCTTGCACCGAGGGGGCCATTAAGCACATACAAACCAGGTTTTAAACTTAGAATAGTAAACGATAACTGACGAGAGTCGCCGGTGGTATTATCCGCAGCAATAATGTTCAATTGGGTCGACCCCCTCGTGATAAAGGCGGAAGCCTTTTGCGGTTGTTGGCTGGACGAATTAAAAAAGACTCCGCTTATCGACGCTGTTATACTTCCCTGGCCATAACTTCCAACATAGATCGGAATGTCGTTAAAATAGCCGGTCGAGATCTGTATGCTCTTTGAAGGGCCCGATTTTAGAGTTGCGGTGAATGTAAATGTACCCGAGATCAGGTTGTTTATCGTGTCGAATTTGGTAATTGTCAGTGAACCTACCGTTGATTGATACTCGAGACTATCCTGACTATACGTGGCAGAAGCAGCAGTAGGATCATTACTGTTACCGATCGTATACGTTCGTGGGGTCGCTGAAAAGGAGGGAAGGCCAAGTAAAATATAATAAGAATGGAAATCTGAAATGCTTGCGGTAAAATAAGTCAAATTGATGATCATGCTTGGAGGAAGTCCCTGCCCAAAACCATAAATGGAGGCTGCTGCGGTACTTCCGAGAGGGTAGTTGTTACGATCCACCCAACTGCCACTTGCATTAAATCCAAATTCCCCTTCAGTGGGATTTGCAGGAATTCCTCCATTCCCCGTATCGGTACTAACCGGGTTAGTGTTTTTTGAGCAGCCCATGAATAGGGCGATTGCCGCTAATACTGTGACGAATTTCGATCTATACATGGCATTCACAACACGTTGTTTCGAATGAACCCATCGTTATGAGTTTAGATTCTCAGCAAGCATGAATATACAAAAGCAGACCTTCGCCGATCTTCGCAGTCAGGATTTTGAGGACGTGATCTTTTCGGGCTGTACTCTCATAAGCACTGAAGCTCGCGAGGCAAAGTTTATCGACTGTGCCTTTCAGGAGTGCATCATTAGCTCCGTAAAATTCGATGGTGCCGTATTGCAAGTCGAATTCAAGAATAGCAAGATCGAAGGAGTCAATTTCTTCACTGCCAAGCGAGAAATCCTGAGTCTTTCGTTCGAGGGATGTCTTGTCCGCTACTCATCCTTCGCAGAATTGAAATTAAAAGAGACAAGGTTCAAGAGTTGCGTTTTTCAGCATGTCGATTTTGCCGATGCCGACCTCAGCGGATCGGATTTTTCCGATTCAAAATTCGAGGAGTGCAAATTTCGAAATACCAACCTATCAAAAGCCAATTTTCAACGTGCGATAGGATACACGATCGATCCCACGCTCAATAAGGTAAAGGGCGCAAAATTCGATGTGCCAGAAGTATTGGCACTTCTGGCACCATTTGGTATCGTGATTGAATAATTGATAAAATAAGAATAGCGGGACATGAGGCCCTTATAATGTGTCGCAAAAAAAACTCGCTCCCGTTGGCAATGGAATATTGTTAGAGGACAAACCACTGAACATTATTTATTACCCCATCGGTAATTTGAAAGAGTTGGCCACTGAACTGATCAATTCCTGAGAAGTGAAAGGTCGCCGAAAACCTTCGAGTGACCGGATCCACTTGTGTGATTGTAATTTGCCCTGAGCCCTGTGCATCTATAGTCATCTCAACTGGCTGTGGAGCACTTCCCGTTGTATAATATTCACCATAGGCTTCACCGGATGATTCCGGACCGAACGAATATGTACCCAAGTTCCGATTTGGAATACTGATTATTAAATGTTGCTCAAAAAGGCGAGGATCATCGTAACTTGTCTCAATTGCTAACCCGTTGGTTCCTTTCGAAGTGATCGCAGTAAGACTTCCTGCATTAAATTGGGTGGCACCATTCAGAGTCGTGGTAAGATAACCTTGGTTATAACTGCCAAGATAAATAGGGAGATCGACAAAATATCCATTTGTAACTCTAAGCGTATCGGTTTGCCCAAGTTGAACGCCCTTAAAATTAAACAGACCCGAGACAGTGTTATTGATGGGGTCAAGACTAGTGATTGTAATCGTTCCGGAATAAATGCCAGAAACGCCATAGGACGCTTCTGCAGAATCACTTGAGATGCTTCTCGTTGAAGGTAAAGTGGTAACTCCTCTTATCGTTAGAGAAATCTGCTCAAAGTTTGAATCAGAAAGCTGAATCGAAATTGTTGTAGGACTCCAGGAATCAGCGATTGCTTTTGCCCCTGCCCAAATTGAGTTGGTGCGCTGATAGGATTTGCCATTAAGAATAAACCCAAAATCACCCGGGGTTGAACTTAAGGGTATTAAGCTATTCCAATCTGAAGGGTTAGAATTCTTGCTGCACCCTGGAATTAAGGCAGTGAGCACCAGCGCATAAAGAATTCGCTTCATAGGCAACAATCAACTTACTGTTACCCAACTTGCTTTTCCCGGATTTGATTCGCAAGGCTATTCCAGCGCAAACGGCGGATATTCATCCGTGGTAAGCAAGAATGCGTAGGCCGAAACTCTCAGCGACCAGCGCATCACTCCGACCACAAACTTGAAGAGCGATCTCGGGTATTTACCTGTGAACAAGATCGCAAACCATGCGATCGTAATACACACGACCGCGGCGATCGAGAGAGCCCAAAGAATGATATAGTGTGGTATTGCTAAGAACCACTTCACCAGTGGCATCCACGGACTGAGCTTTTCAACGTCCGGGTATTCGACATTGAGGTGTACTGCCTGTTCCTCTTCAAAGGCTGGATACTCGTCTCTTAAAAGCGTAAGGTAGGATGAAACCCTCATACTGAATCGGGTGAGAGCAAGATTCCAATCGAACCACCAATGCGGATATTTATGGCGGAAGAGAAGAGCGAGCGCGGTCGGCAAAAAAAGCAGGCCGCCTGCTCCCAGGAATATATTGGCCCAGCCAAGCCGCAATGTTGGGCCGGAAACCAAGGCCAGTACGATCGCGACCGGAACAATTACGATCGGGCGCAAAAAGGTGGTCAGTCTATTCAAAAGATGATCGGGATAATCGATCTCGATCGTTGCAGGGTACGGAACGGTTGTTTTCATGGCAATTTAAAGCTAATCTTCATTTGCTTGCTGATCTTGGATAGGCACTCCGGCGCCCGCGATCTCCGTGTGATGGATCTGTCCTCCCATGTACGCCGTAACGCCGAACAGGCTCGAACTTACGGCTGCAAGCGCCAGTAACGCGACCACAAATGACTTAGCGATCTCGTTGCTCGCATGCATTCGGTAAAGTGCAAAGGCTGCGATAATGCCAAGTAGTGCAGAGCAGGCAAGCGCAATACTCGCTATCTCTTCATGGGCATCGATCGCGCCGGACGCTACGCCAGCCACATGTTCAACGATCTCTTCAGCCGGCTCGCCGGTAAGGTAAGCCGGAACAGCGAAGGCGGCACCGGCGATCAGTGTGTAAAGGCCGATCCGCAGTGTGGTTGCTCGCAGGCCCAGTCTCGATAACGTGATCAGGATAAGGCCGAAGGCAGTCGTAAAAATTGGAATGTGGTTGAGTACCAAATGAATGTGTGCGGAGTTCATCGTTGACGGCGATTAAGTAATAGATAATTGTGGATCAGTAATGGCTGACGGAGTTAAGAAGAGCTACGCATGAATCTCTGCACAGGTTACACGATCGTGCTTATCTATACAGAGTCTCTATTTAGAACTGTACGCGTCGCGTACTTGGATGCTTCCATTTATTGTCTGAGCGATATTATCAGCGATCTGCTGTAGCGCGGTTTCTGTCGCACGCGCCAGAACATCCGCCGCCTGATCGCAATCGGCTGTAGTATTAGAAAGGCCAATTCCGCTGGAGGTAAAGCTGAAGAAGGTCTTGCCATTTGCATCGATCACTTGTGTGGTCACGCCAGCTTGAAACGTTGCTTTACAGGCGGGATTACTAAAGATGATCGGATGAAATGTGAGGTCGGCGTCGGCACTGGTGAGAATAGGTATTAGCAGAATGTGAATGTCTTCGGCTTTCATTTCGAGCGGGCTTGGCCGCCGTGACAAGACCACTACGTCCTGACAGGCTGTTTCAACGCCTGTTCGTATGGCAGTGGCAAGGGAATGTCCCAGGTCCATTTTATAATGATGACCACCGCAGGGATCTCCGATCGAAGCAACTTCGAGGATACGATCGGCAATATTCGGCGAGATATAAATGGCAGTGCGGCCAGAAAGACGATCGGAATAGGTAACGGTGGTTTGAGTGTGCCGGAGATTAACAGTGTGCGAACAGGCCGTAAAGATTACAGCTAAACCCAGCAAGAATAGTTTACGCATAAATTCTGACCTCCTGGAATAGGCCCTAAAGCGTCTCAATTTTGACGGCTGTGAGAGATCAGCCGGACGGAGAATGCGTTGCGCTATTTTATTCCAAGAAGCGAGCCAGAAAGCAAATTAGACCGTGGTGTTAATTCGCTTAAAAAATCTCTCCGGAGGCTCGGAGAAATGTGTGCTTATGCATGCTCAAAGTCTTCCGAGACACCAATACCATATTCTTGTGATTTTAAGAACTCGATACTATCCCAGAACTCCGATTCTTCTGTATTCTCGTTACTCGGGAGAAGAGCGTTATACGTAAGTCCTGCTGCTGCGGCGTAAAGCGCATGGTGAAGAATGTCGATCGCAATTTCTTCTGTGCTCCACTCGGTAATTGGCTTCGCGGCATCGGCAGCCGGTAATATAGCAAGGGCAGCACCCCAGACGGTCGCGAAGTGCGCTATGCTTGCCGGTGTCTGTTGCATTCCGAGAAGATCGGTAACGGTAAGAAAGAGTCCCCACGACATTCCGTAATCCCAGTGGATCGCGTTCGAGAAGCGCTTCATGCCTTCCTGATTTCTTGGTTTAACACCCAGCACTTTACCGCCGACTTTACCGGGAGTCGTACTTGCCGGTCGCTTGCGAAGCTTCATTTCAATTGTACTGGAAATTGTGATAGCGGCTGTACCGGCAAGCCCGGCAATAAGCCCTCGACCAATGGCGGCAAGAATGCGTTGAGTATTCATGCCTGAACCTGGCTCAAAGTTCAGGCCAGTGAGTGGGCAGAGAAGCTTCTAAAGCTCTACCATTTTCTATCGTTAACCAGCTTTGAATTGAATAGAGAAAGGAAGACTCGAAAATCATCAACTCGTTCTGCATAGGGTCTTTAAACGTTACCGCTTATACGGATTTTGAATATATCGTTCTGCATCCGCATGGTCGCGATTATGGTCGGGCAAATTTAGCACACGGTTATACATTTCGAGAGCTTCTTTTCGGTTACCCCGTACATCATACGCTTGTCCCATGTATAATTCAGCATCGGTGACCCACCAATCCTGTGGCCCATCCCCATTGACCTTCCTGCTGAGCAGATCGGAATTATAGAGATAGTAGAGGGCCGTATCCATATTGCCGTTCGCTTTTTTAATCTGTGCAGCGCCGATAAAAAACATGGCTTCGCGAGCTTGTTTGATCGTATAGCCATCGCGGTGCTGCTTGGCACGATCGAGCATTACGCGATACATCGAATCATATTGTGCGACATTATTTTCCGTGTACGCAGCGAATCCGAGATAATGTAAAAAGATCACATTATTCGGATATCGGCTTGCCAGTTCTTGTGCAAGCTGGTACGCACGAGCATAGTTCTTTTCGTAAACGTAATAGATATGAATGAGCTCGAACTTCGCTTCTACGCTCGCATAAGCAGCATGCGCGGCGGAAATTTCGAGCATCTGTAATCCCATTGCTTTATTGCCGGTAGGGAAGGCGGCGGAAATGATAGGTGCTAAGGTCGGGTGCGCCTCTTTCTCGGCCTCGACGTAGTAATTATTGAGTCCTCGGCCAAAAAGTATATCGGGATTATCCGGAATAATATCTTCGAGTTCATTCAAATACTGCACCCCTGCCTTTGCATCGCGGACGATAAGCATGACAAGGTCCAGCATATCAGCCGTTGCGCGATATTCGTAAAGACGTGCTCTCATACCGATGGATACGCCCTTATAAAACAATCCGGCAATATCTTTCGGATTTTTCTCTAACATGGCATCGGCGCGATCTTCTGCCTTTTGTAGCCACTGTTTATACTCCGCGTCGTAAGTGGTATTGTCAGGATTCGTGATCGCGCGCCAGAACATCACGTCGGCCCGGAAAAAATAGCCGGCAGGATGTTCGGGATGTTCGGTAATGACCGAATCGAATATCTTTTCGGCCGCCGAAAAATCCATGTTGTAGATCACATCGATGCCGCGATGTATCTGCTGATCGATCTCACCTGGCTGTAAATTCCATTGGGCTCTTGCATTATGAGAAAAGGAAAGTAACACGATTAGAGCAAGCCCGACGGGCAAGGCGATTCGCCGTTCGATCCTAAAAATAACTGCGTTCATCCTGTTACTTATAGGCATTCCGCAAGATAAATGTTTCGGTGAGCTTCGCGGGTGATGAGAAAATCATGAGTAGCGGTCTCTAAATAAGTAGGCCGCCTCAACAGTATGTTGGGGCGGCCTGTAATGCGTAGAGAATTACGCGATCAAAATTTATTTGCTGCCGAGGATCGCATCCTTCGCGTGCTTTGCAACGCGGAAACGAACGACCTTACGGGCCGGGATCTTGATCGGCTCACCCGTCTGCGGATTGCGGCCCATGCGCGCTTTCCGATCGGAGAGAACGAGCTTTCCAAGACCAGGAATCGTAAAGCCTTTCTTGGCCTCCTTGTATGCCAGCGTGTTCAGGGTGTCCAAAACACCATTGATCTGACGCTTCGTCAATTGGTTCTTATTGGCCAAATGGTCCACGATCGCGGCCTTGGTCATTTGCTTTGCAGTTGCTTTCGCCATAGAATGAATCGAATAAAATAAGTTGGAAAAAACGTGGTTCAGAACAGTGCCGTGGTACTACCGGGGCGGCTTTGGGCCGCACGAGCATCGCACAGCAGACCGGCGGTCAAGCGATTGACACCGCCCAAGAGCAGTGTTCCTCCGGCCCCGATGGTGCTGCTGTGCTGTTCCACACACTCAGTCTTCGTAAAATCAGCATCCGATGCTATCACCAATGTTGCCTCCTGTAGTCATTCAAACCAACCTCGGTCATAGCCGTTGCGGCGTTCCGACAATTGCTTGGCGGAGTAGGCTCGCAGCACCGTCATACGAATTTACAACAATTTTTGACCCGATGCAAGAAATGCGAGGCAGGGGTTAGCCTGTATTTACAAGGGTTTCGTCAACTTTCTATATTAATAGAAAGGCAGGTGCTTCGAGCCGTCTTTCGATACACCCGGCTGAAAACTGGCTCGTACGAGGATCGCTTTATCCGCAGTTACGAATCCTCCGTTCACTTGATGGATAAAAATGCGTGCCCATTGATAGCCTCGTAGTGGGACAATATCGTCCGTCATCATAAGGTAAACGATAACTCCTGTTGAAGTTGCAACCGTAGGTAGGGTAACTGACTTTATCGTGAACTTCGACGGGTCTGCCAACGGTGCCGCGTAGTATACTGAATCAAGCGCAGCTGCTGTATCAATGCGAGCGTTACCTGTTCCATCATTCAGGAAACCGACACCGGTATTTGCAACACTTAATGTTGCAGTATTGCCATTCACGGATAAAATGACTTGAGCGTCACTGGTAGAATCTACCACGGATATGTTCTGTCCTAATGGACCAAAGTATAATGAATGTCGGCAAAGCCCAAGGCCCGATCCACCATTTAGGAGAGTACGAACGCTGCTATCGGCAGGAAGAGAATCAGCAACACCATTCGGGGCAACGAAAGCCGATCCCGCCCATACGATCGAACTCGTATCACTTCCACCATAGAAAAACGTTGAATCATTTCGCTCGGATTTTATCCAAAATTGGTAAGGATAATAAGGCTGGAATCCCGCTTGTTGTTGGGCGATTGGTGCGGCAACTGGTATTTGATATTCATTAGGAATTGCGGTGCCATGAACGATAGTTGGGAGTGGTGAAGCTTGCCACTGAGTATTAGTAACTGTTGTATCGCGATAGTAAATTATGTATCGCATAAAACCAATATTTGTATCAGTTGGCGGATTGTCCCATTTTAGATCGATTATATTGTTGCCGGTACCATTGGCACCACTTGCTCCACAGGTGGCTCGTAAATTTGTTGGATTTAAGAGCGGCCGTGGATCGAAATCATTGGAGAAGCCGGTAGAATCGATGCTGAGGGAATCGGTACTTTTTACGCCACGCACAAACACGGTATAGCGTCCCAATCCCATGTTAGGGAAAGTGTATGTGGTATCAAGATGCCCCGGTGGCGATGGCACACGCACCGAAATAATATACCTCAAACCGATGGTGTCGACTCCACCACGATTAGTTGTATCTACTTTAGAAGACCAAAGCGATACGTAATATCCTTTGAAATTCAGTTGTGTATCACTTACCGAGCGGTGCCACCGAACCACCATGTCGCCGGTCGGTACGCTGCCAACCATTCGATAATTTGTTGCCTGAAAGTTGGGGCTGAGTGGTGCGATAATTAAACTCGGGCGAACCTCGAGGATCGGGCCTGGATCGGATAAACAGCCTGCAAAAATTATTAAAGGTAAAACGACTACAAGCGAGGAGATCGCAACGAGAACCGGAGTGCCTTTACTTCGGAGAGGGGATAAAATCATCACACCTCAGAACGACAAATCAAGGGCAATGTTCCGAGGCGATAAAATTCTGACCGTCTAAAAACGGCTGTAGCATAGGCGTCCCGACGGTCTCTCCGACCGTTAAATCGGAAAATAGCGGCGGGACGCCAGTGCTAAAGCTTATGCCGGGATGAGCCGGCGCATTCCGCTGCGACGGCGGGTCGAGGTCGATCCTGCCATATCGCGAACGCTACGGACCGCTGTAACAACAAGCGGCGCTGCGACAACCGCCAGTTCGACCAAGCGAACGGTGGTGTCGAACACCCGCTGTGCTTTCGGATCGCTGACATATTTATGAAACAGCTTGTCCGTTAGCGGGTCCTTTAAGAAACTGTGGATGAGTTGTAAGGTTATCATAATGATCGAAATTCGTTTTCTACTAGTCGCTGATATAGCTGTGTTCGTGCATTTAGTGTACCAAAAGCAAAGGCCTTTCTGGGCCGCGAAATAGACGAAAATTAAAAAGCCTCCTCTTGGAAGAGGAGGCTTTAGATGATAATACTCTAATAGAGAGTTACTCTACGGGGATACGGGGTCCACGGACGTGAATTCCATTTGTCGGAATTGGACGAGCGGCATACGGCATACCAGCCATCGTCTGATAAGAAACGTCGACCGTGATGAATTTATGATTGCTGGCATCAGTGCTATAGAGCATTCCATTTGCCTGCTGCTTAATCGCAATTTTTGCATAGTTACCTTCTGGAGTCCGAGCAATAAGGATCTTATCGCCAGTAACGGCGGTGTTCGGAATAAAGAACGCTGTGCGACCGGGTAGAGTCGTTCCGTTCGTTGAAATGTAACTTGAAAGATTACCTGCTAAGTACGCGTTGTCAAGACCGCCACTGACGTATGCCGTTACTGAGTCAAGCTTCGTGTGGCGTAAAGTAGTATCCCACACCAACGCTGATTCGAAAACGAGGCCCGAAGGATTTCTGGGGTCATTAAAGGTAGTGTCCAAAAGGAAATCGGCAAATAGCGTGTTCGTGCCTGTGAAGCTTAATGATCTTGCCAGACCGCCGCTACCATTAAGTTGAAGTCCGCTGTTGGCTCCGGCCTGAAGATCGTCGACTGGGAAAAGATTGATACTGCTGGAGCGCACTGCTGTCATCCAGGTAATTGCGGATGAACGGCCACCACTCGATGCCACTACGATGGAATACATGTGACCTTGCACGCCCGTGAAATCCATCTGGGTGGCGGTCGAAGTTGTTACGGTCGGAGTCGTAGTGCTCGCTGTTTGATCGTTGACAATAAGGGTGTCCGGACCAGTATCATCGGAAGAGCGGGTCCACATTACCCCAATGACGTTATTGGCTTTGGAGGTCGCCATCACGTTCGATGGTGCTCCGCTGGTAGTAGTTGTCGCGGTTTCCTGCGTACAGCTCGCGAGCGAAAAGCCGAGCGAGGCAGCCAGGATAAAGGCAGATAGTTTCAAAGTGAAGTTCTTCATAGGTCGTTTAGTAATTGGAGAAAAATCGGCGATGGTTCGAAGCGCTTCCCGCTACGAACACCTTGTTCAGCGGACCGGCATAGCACAAAAGACCCGGCCTGAGCTGGCAACGGTTGACTTATCAATAAAATCCGTGCCGTGGCGTTTCTAAGGGAATTAGCACTTGCTTAGTTTCGCGTCCGGCACTCTGGCAAATAGCAATTAGAAACCTAATGACATAAAAAAAGCGCCGCTGAGTTCCAGCGGCGCTTAAAAAATCAACGTTCGGATTACTTGTGAGTATTATTTGCCGAACCTGAAGTAGAGCTCGCCATACCTTTAACTTGTTTGGCTTCTAGAGAGCCCGTCGTGCCAGACGCACCCGGTTTGATCGACTTGATCATATTGTTACGCTCTGCTTCCTTCTTAAAGGCACCCATGTACTCGACGAGCGAGGCGATCTCTTCGTCGCTCAGCGGGCCTTTGTTACGCGTGTGAAACGCCGGCATACCGGTATTCTGGATACCATCTGCAATGATCGTCTGCCACTGCTTCGGCGTATGCTTCATCATTGCTTCGCTGGCTAACTCCGGACCTGGCTTGCCGTCGGTCTTGAGACCATGGCAGATCGCGCAGTCCGCTTCGTAAAGACGTGCACCAAGTTCGCCTTTGCCTTTATCGACGTGGCACTTCGCACAGTCACCCTGGAAAAGGCCATCCAAGTGCATCATGGTCTTATGAGCCAGCTTCGATTTTACAACGCGGCCCTGAATACGGACCATCGCTTCCGGTTTGGTCGGGTCATTCGAGGAGATCGTAACACTCTTAATGATGGGACCTTCGGGCTTGTTATTCGCATCGAAGGTAACCGTAAGTCGACTGACCTGTCCCGGCGCAAGGCGGGAGTTGTCATTGACGGCGGCTGTACATCCGCAGGACGGGCGTGTGCCCGTGATAACGAGCGTATCTGTACCGGTATTGCCGACCATAAATACGTGAACGGCTTTCGTACCTTGCTCGATGTCGTGGAAGTCGTAGTTATCCTCTTCCAGCTTGATTCGAGGTCCTTTTTTGGTCGTATCGACCGGGACCATCTTCTTGTTAGTGACGGTAGAAGTGGTGTTGGGCGCGAAGCCGTAAACGACGACAAGGACCGCAAGAAGTAACGCTGGGAGTGCGTAGGCAATGCGAGATTTCATATCCTGATCAGAAAACGTGATTTTGTGAATAACCACCGCATGGGCTGTGAATAACAGAAGTTATTCAACATGCTGGCGAAATTTCGACGTTTTAAGTACCCCAATTTCTTCGGATGGGTTCCGATATTACTAAGATATAGGAAGTGTCCCTTTAATTCATTGAAACAGTTGGATAATTTGACGGGTGCAGAAATTCCTTTATGCACTCAAAGAAGCGAGCGTAAATAATCTTTACGTGAATTTTAGAATCGGTAAGAAGAAGTGCCTTAATCGAGCTATTTCAGCCCTTTTTAACACGTGGCAGGGAATATGGAATTTCTATTTGCGGAAGTATATCGACGTAAAGAAGGTCGAGCGGTACTTTATTGCAAATAGGCCACAATGTTTGAAATACGAATTCATGGCCGAGGCGGCCAGGGCGTAGTAACGGCGGCTGAACTTCTCTCGGTCGCCGCATTCCGCGAGGGCAAGCACGCGCAGGCATTCCCCAGTTTTGGCTCGGAGCGTACCGGTGCACCCGTTGCAGCGTTTTGTCGTATCGCCGACGAGGCTATCCGCCTTCGCGAGCCGATCTCGAAGCCGAACGCAGTGATCGTGCAGGACCCGACATTACTGCACTCTTTCGATCTGTTCTCGGGTCTTGCCGCTGATGGATACGTCCTCATAAATTCTGGTAAGAGTGTAGAAGCGCTCGGTCTCACAGGTCTAAAACAAAAACTTCCTCAGGGCCATATTCTTGCAATTCCAGCGACCGAACTTGCTCGCACGCACATTGGTCGACCCATTCCTAACGTGGTCATGCTCAGCGGTTTTGCCGCAATGACGGGTCTCATTGTACCATCAGCCCTGTGTGGTGCGATCAAAGAGAAGTTTAACTTATCGATCGCCGAAAAGAATATCGCCGCTGCCAATGCAGCATTCGAGTTAGTGACAACATTGATAGCTTCAAACCAGGGGAGTCTCATCGAACAATGCTAAAGCAAATCGAAGGTTCTCGTGCTGTGGCGGAAGGAGTCGCATTATGCCGGCCGCAAGTGATCTGTGCCTATCCGATCACCCCGCAGACACATATCGTGGAAGAACTGGGTGCACTGGTAAAGACCGGCGAGTTGCATGGCTGCGAGTTCATCAATGTCGAGTCGGAGTTCGCGGCGCTCTCTGTCGCGATCGGTGCTTCGGCTGCCGGTGCGCGTGCCTATACGGCAACATCCAGCCAGGGACTCCTCTATATGACGGAAGCTGTCTACAATGCATCCGGCATGGGGCTTCCGATCGTGATGACGCTCGGCAATCGCGCGATAGGGGCTCCTATCAACATTTGGAACGACCACTCCGATGCGATGGCAATTCGTGATGCCGGTTGGATCATGCTTTTTGCCGAGACCAACCAGGAAGCGATCGATCTTCACATTCAGGCCTTCCGGCTCGCGGAAGAACTATCTACACCGGTGATGGTCTGTGTGGATGGCTTCATTCTCACTCATGCTTATGAACAGGTAGAGATGCCGTCGCAAAAGGAAGTAGATCACTTTCTTCCTCCCTTTGAACCCGCACAAATCCTGGACCCGAATAAGCCGATCACCTTAGGCGCTCTGGTAGGACCGGAAGCATTTGCTGAAGTTCGCTATCTTGCCCATCGTAAGCAACTTACAGCAATGGAGCGCATACCAGCGCTTGCGCACGAATTCGCAATGAACTTTGCCCGAGATTCCGGCGGGCTTTTCCATCCATACAAAACGGAAAAAGCGAAGACGATTATCGTTGCAATGGGCTCGGTCTGCGGGACCATCAAGGATGTTGCTGACGACATGCGAGAGGCAGGACATTCCGTTGGGGTCATCGCACTCACAACATTCCGACCGTTCCCGTTTGCGCAGCTTCGCGACGCTCTCAAAGGTGCCACGAAGATCATTGTGATAGAGAAGAGCCTTACGGCCGGTATGGGTGGCCCCTTAGCGGCAGAAATAAAATTGGCACTTGGTAAATCGAAGCAAACGCTGTATTCGGTGATCGCTGGTCTGGGTGGCCGACCGATTACTAAAGATTCCATTCGTGGCATCGTCGAACGAGTTGCGCACGACGAACTGCCGGATACGACATTCCTCGATCTCAATTGGGATGTCGTAAATGAGGCCGTTGGCGGAGCACATACGCAACTTATAGAGAAGCATACCAATCACAAGCCGAAATCGTAAGGTAGGGAATCCATGCAGGAAGGTACGCAGCGAGTAAAGTTTTATCAGACCGGTACCCTTACGGTGGGTAACCGGCTTTTGGATGTAGAGTTACGGACCGTTCAGGCAACGACCGATCGTAGTAACGCGATCACTTCTGGTCACCGGGCGTGCCAGGGATGCGGGGAAGCATTGGGTGCCCGATATGCACTCGATGCCGCGATGCGTGCTTCGAATGGTAACATGATAGCAGTCAATGCGACAGGGTGCCTGGAGGTGTTTAGTACTCCCTATCCCGAAACATCATGGACCCTGCCATGGCTGCACTCCCTCTTTGGAAATGCTGCAGCCGTTGCTTCCGGAGTTGCGGCGGCACTTCGGACGCAGGGAAGACACGACATTCGAGTAGTTGCTCAGGGTGGTGATGGTGGCACAACCGATATTGGTTTCGCATGTCTTTCGGGTATGTTCGAGCGTAACGACGATGTGCTTTACATCTGCTACGATAATCAGGGCTATATGAATACGGGCGTTCAACGTTCAAGCGCCACTCCTCCGACCGCCCGTACTGCCACAACGCCAGCAATAGGTGGCGAACCGGGCAACATCTTCGGTACTGGCAAGGATGTGCCGCGCATTGCAATGGCACACGAAATTCCGTACGTAGCGACTGCAAGCGTTGCTGACCTGCACGATCTTGAAGCGAAAGTTACGAAAGCCATGTCCATGCATGGTGCTCGATATATACACGTATTTGTACCTTGCCCGCTCGGTTGGGGAGCACCCACAAATTCGACAATTAGAGTGGCGCGTCTCGCCTCCGAAAGTGCTCTCTTTCCTCTATTTGAGGCGGAGCACGGTGAAGTAATAGCATCCAGCCCGATTCGAAAGCAAGTGCCCGTCGAAGATTATTTGAAGACACAAAATCGCTTCGCTCATCTTTTCAAACCCGAGCGTGACGAAGAGCGTATCGCTGTATTGCAGCAAATGGCCGATCGGAACATCAAGCGTTATGACTTACTCCGTGAGGAGGTGAAGGCATGAGTGCACAATTCGCGTCCACTCTCGAAGTCGGTACAAGCTTAAAGAACCATACAGGTTCGTGGCGGACCGAGCGTCCGGTGTATGTCGATCGCCTTCCACCGTGCAACAATGCGTGCCCCGCTGGTGAGAACACTCAAGGCTGGCTCTATCAAGCGGAAGAAGGCAATTATCGCGCTGCGTGGGAAGAGATCATGGAGAATAATCCCTTCCCAGCGATCATGGGGCGAGCCTGTTACCATCCGTGTGAGAGTTCGTGCAATCGCGCGTCGCTTGATTCGGCGGTGAATATTCACGCGGTCGAGCGCTTTCTTGGGGATCGGGCGATAGAAATGAAGTGGTCGGCAAAGACACCCGCATCGAAGAGCGGCAAACGAGTCCTTGTTGTGGGTGCCGGTCCGAGTGGTCTCTCGGCCGCCTATCATCTTGCACGCTTTGGCCATGATGTAACGATCGTGGAAGCTGGCCCGGCGATTGGTGGAATGATGCGCTTTGGAATTCCTGCGTACCGATTGCCCCGAAATGTGATCGACGCGGAAGTGAAGCGCATTCTCGATCTCGGCGTAAAAGTCCGATTGAACGAGAAGGTCGAGGATATTCCGGCTATGATGGGCAGTGAAGGCTTTGATGCGTGCTTTGTCGCGATCGGTGCTCATTTGGCCAAGCGCGTTAATATTCCGGCGCCGGATGCTGGTCGAATTCTGGACGCAATAGGGCTTTTACGTGATCTCGAATCAGAGGTGCCAACAGCACCACAAATTGGCCGTCGAGTGATCGTTTATGGTGGCGGAAATACTGCTCTCGACGTAGCTCGATCGGTCAAGCGATTAGGACAAGAAGCAATAATTGTCTATCGCCGCACCCGCGAAAAGATGCCAGCCCATGACTTCGAAGTACAGGAAGCTCTTGAAGAAGGCGTGCAATTTCATTGGCTACGAACAGTCACTCACATGACCGGTGAGTCGATCACTGTCGAGAAGATGGCACTCGATAAAGATGGCTATCCTCAACCGACCGGTGAGTTCGAGACGATCGAAGGTGATGCCTTAGTGCTTGCGGTTGGGCAGAACGTCGACACGCATGTGCTCGACAGTATTCCTGGAGTCGAGCACGATAAGGATGGTGTCGTCAAGGTAAATCCGAGCATGATGACTGGACATCCCGGCGTCTTTGCCGGTGGTGATATGGTGCCGAGTGAGCGGACGATCACGGTCGCGATCGGCCACGGTAAGAAGGCTGCTAGAAACATCGACGCCTATTTAAGGGGTACAGAATATGTACCATCGCCAAAGCATGCTTTGGCGACTGCCGAACGATTAAACACGTGGTATTATAGCGATGCCGATAAGCAGGTCCAGCCAATGCTTGACGATCTTCGCAGACGCAATACGTTCGACGAAGTGGTTGGCGGTCTCGACGAATCGAACGCGCTATTCGAAGCGCGGCGCTGTATGTCTTGCGGTAACTGCTTCGAGTGCGACAATTGCTTCGGCGTTTGCCCGGATAACGCGGTGATCAAGTTGGGACCTGGCAATCGCTTCCAATTCAATTACGATTACTGTAAAGGCTGCGGTGTTTGTGCAGCCGAGTGTCCGTGCGGCGCTATCGAGATGGTAGCAGAGGAGATTTAGCAGGCTTTTTTGGCGGTATTGCAAAAAAGATCGCGAGACCAAATGTGACTGCCATTGCTGCGATCACATTGATGAAGGATAAAATAAATGCTGCCAGGTAAAGTGGAGGACCAAAGCGGTAAGAACTGGTAATGCCGCGCACAATAGATTCGTCAACCGATTCTCCGATCAGCCGGCGGTTCTTCGACGCGTGTCTCCATAAGAATTGAAATGCTAAAGCAATAATGAAGAACGTCCCGGAATAAAGTGCAGAGGCAGCATTCTCTGCGCTCTTACCAATATATTCCGCAACCATCGAAGTTGGAAATGGTACAAACGTTATAAGCAAGAGTAGGAACAAGTTGATTAGGAATAACCAATGATCGGATCTGTGAATGACCGTAAAAAGATAATGATGTGACATCCACATGATACCAATGGTCGCAAAGCTCGTTAAATAAGCTGCGAAAATTGGCCATTCGGAAGCGAGTGCTTGTAGAAGCGGAATGTTGCCATTCAAACTATGTGGTACTTTGAGATCAAGTACCAATAGTGTCATCGCGATTGCAAAGACGCCATCGGAAAATGCTTCAATTCGGGATGTCTCGCGAGCCAAGTGTTCCTTATTCTTCTTCACCTGCTCTTAACTTCTCGAGCACCGAAAAATCCTCGAGCGTGGTGGTGTCTCCGGCAACAGCACCGGTCGATGCGAGTTCACGTAAGAGTCGCCGCATGATCTTTCCCGAACGAGTTTTGGGTAATGCGTCGGTAAAGCGAATATCATCTGGCTTTGCGATCGGTCCGATCATCGATCCAACATGACCGCGGAGGCGCTCTTTAAGTGTTTCGTCGGGTGGCCAGCCTTGCTTGAGTGTCACGAATGCAACGAGGGCTGAACCCTTGATCTCGTCTGGCCGTCCCACAACGGCCGCTTCAGCAACGGCTTCGTGCCCAACGAGCGCGCTTTCGACTTCCATTGTGCCTAAGCGATGACCGCTTACATTGATGACATCGTCGACGCGACCCATGATCCAGAAGTAACCATTCTTATCTCGTCGTGCGCCATCGCCGGTGAAATAGATCCCGGGATATTCACTGAAGTATTGTTTCTCGAATCGCTCTGGATCTTTGTATATGCCACGCAGCATCGATGGCCACGGTTTTTTGATAACTAAGTAACCGCCTTCGTTGGGCTTGCACGGTGTGCCATCCTTGCGAACGACTTCAGGCTCTACGCCAAAGAATGGAAGCGTGGCTGAGCCTGGTTTGGTAGGAATCGCGCCTGGGATAGGGGAGATCATGATTGCGCCGGTTTCCGTTTGCCACCAGGTATCGACGATCGGGCATTTGCCTTTGCCGATCACCGTGTGATACCACATCCATGCTTCAGGATTGATCGGCTCGCCGACCGAGCCAAGCAATCGTAGCGATGACATGTCATGCTTATTCGGGTGTTCGTTACCCGCTCGGATGAACGCGCGAATTGCGGTCGGTGCAGTGTAGAACACCGTGACGCCGTGTCGCTCGATGATATCCCAGAATCGATCTGGTGCAGGATAGGTCGGTGCGCCTTCGTACATCACGACCGTAGCTCCGTTCGAAAGTGGCCCGTAGAGAATGTAACTATGTCCAGTCACCCAGCCCACATCGGCTGTACACCAATAGACGTCTTCGTCGCGAATGTCAAAGACGTATTTCGTTGTCAGATATGTACCAAGCAAGTAACCGGCGGTCGTATGGACGATCCCCTTGGGTTTGCCGGTTGTGCCGGATGTATAGAGAATATACAACGGATGCTCCGAGTCTAATTCTGCGGCGGGACAATCATGGCTTGCATCTTTGATCGCTTCATGCCACCAAATATCGCGCCCTGGGAACATGTCGATGTCCTGACCGGTCCGTTTGACGACTAACACTTTTTCAATCGTAGGGCAACCACCGTATGGTTGTGACTTGCCATCGATCATCATTGCCTCGGTGCGGAGCGCAAGATCGACATTGCGTTTTAAATCGACGATGGTCCCTCGACGGTAGGCACCGTCAGAGGTAATGATAAGCTTCGCTTCGGCATCATTGACGCGATCTCGGATCGCTTCGGCAGAAAAACCGCCAAAGATAACAGAATGGGTAGCTCCAATTCGCGCACAGGCTAGTACCGCGATCGCAAGTTCGGGTGTCATTCCCATGTATATGGCGACCCGGTCGCCTGTTTTCACACCCAGCGATTTTAGCACGTTCGCCGCACGAGAAACCTCACGATGAAGCTGTGCATACGTAAGTACTCGCTGCTCAAAGTTCTCACCTTCCCAAATAATAGCCGCCTTGTTTTTGCGGGGAGTCGAAAGATGGCGATCGAGACAATTATAGGCAGCATTGATCTTGCCGCCAATAAACCACTTAGCAAACGGTGCCTTCCACTCTACGACCTTTCGCCACTTCTTGAACCATGCCAATTCTTCTGCCTGCTTTGCGAAAAATTTCTCGGGGTCTTTAATGGAAGCGCGATACATTTTCTCATATTGCGCCATAGAGGAAATGCGCGCTTGCTCCGAAAATTTCTTGCTTGGCTTGAAGAGCCGTTTCTCGGCAAGAATCGATTCAATCGAAGGGGACTGGCCATTCTGCGATGGCTTCGGTGTTTTATTTGACGACTTTGGCATGAGACAAAATTACGTAACTGGATTACTATAAGGTCTAATATTAAATCTTTCACTCCCGAAAAGATATAGCGAATGGCATCACTCCGCTATGTTGTTTAGAGTATGTGCCAGTACATAATATCAGCGCGGCCGAACTCTTCAGTCAGGCGGCTGCCGAGGCTCTTTCGGCGATCAAAAAAAACCGTCCTGCTGCTCTTCATCTCGAAGACGAACCGATCCATCAAATGCGCGTAGCCACTCGGCGCGTCCGAGCGGCATTAGATACTTATTCTTCTCTCTTCGATGAGGATTGGGCTGATGAGTTAGGAACCGAGTTGCGCTGGCTTGCGCATACTCTTGGTGCCGCTCGCGATCTCGATGTGCTTCGTGCCCGACTTAGGGACTCGGCCAAGGCAAAAGATCGTATATCGCTGCGACCACTTCAACGCATTCTCGCGCAGCATCATCGTGATGCGCAGTCAGCCATGATCGGCGATCTGCGAAGCGAACGCTATCACATGTTGATCGAGCGTTTAAATGCCGCAGCTCTCTCACCCCAGGTTACTGTCGAAGCAGAAAAACCCACCTTGGAGGTAATGCTACCACTGCTTCTTAAGGCGTGGAAAAAAGTGAGACGTGCCGGCGGTATGCTTGATTCGAACAGCGATTCGACGAAATATCATAAGGTCCGCAAAATGGGAAAACGGATACGTTATTCTACCGAGCCTTTGGCAGAACTACTTATGGACGCGGATCGTGACAATGCAAATGGTTTTGTCAAAAAACTAAAGAAACTGCAGGATATATTAGGCGAGCTTCAAGATGCCGTTGTGGCAAAACAGTGGGTTGAATCTATAATTGAGCTTGAAGGGAGAAGGGGAAAGGAGTTTAAAGCAGCAGCTAAGCGGCTGATGCAAACTCAGTTGAAGGCAGTGAAGAAAGCAATTAAAAAATATCCGAGGGCATGGGATAAAGCTATTTTAAAAAAGAAGTGGAAGTGGATGACCTCCACTTCCACTTGACATAAAGCCTGTGCTTACGCCAACTTGGCGTTCACATTGATCTTCACGCCGGCGAGTGCGCGCGAAACCGGGCACGCCGATTTTGTACCGTTCGCGATCTCCTGAAACTTGGTGTCGTCAATACCAGGGACTTTGGCCTGCACGTCAAGGTCGATCGTTTCAACGGTCCACTTGCCGGATGCATTATCGAAATGCGCTTTGGCATTCGAGCGAACCTGCTCCGGTGCAAATCCAGCTTTTTCAAGATCGGCACTGAGAGCCATCGAATAACAACCGGCAAGAGCGCCGGCTAATAATTCTTCCGGACTCGACCCTTGTCCGCCTTCCATACGTGAGCTAAAGCTAAATGGAAGTTTGCCGGTGCTAAGTGTCATTTCGCCTTTGCCGCTTTTTAGGATGCCATTCCATTCTGCTGTTGCTGTGGAGTTTCTCATAAAATGTAATTCCGATGAAAGTATGTGGTAATATCATCCAAGGCACCGCCTTGGATGCTGTTTTAATTCACAAATTTACGAAGAATATTTAGGGTAGGAGTAGAGCTATATTCCAGCGGCAGCAATAGTCTTATGACGCATCAGCTTTGCTTCTGCAATAAAGATGACGTCTTCGGCTATGTTGGTCGCATGGTCCGCCAGTCGTTCGACGTGACGTAATACTGCCATCAGATGTGCCGCCGGTTCGATCAGAACGGGATCGGACTTCATGGCATCGATCAGGTTATAGAATATTTGTCGGTTCAACTGATCGACCTCGTCTTCTTCAGCGAATACTTTTCGAGCTTCGTCCGCATCGGTATGAATAAAGGCGTTGAGTACCTGGGTGAGCATGCGGCGAGAGGTAGCGATCATCTCCATGCCTCCCACCTTACTAATGAGATCCGTATAGCTCTCTAACGCTTCGACACGTTCTGCAATATTGACCGCGATATCGCCGATGCGCTCAAAATCATTGTTCATCCGCATGGCAGCGAGAAGAAGCCGTAGATCCACGGCGACGGGCTGAGTAAGGGCAAAAATGCGCTGGCACTGGCCGTCGATCGTCAGATCGAGTTCGTTTACACGCTGTTCGCGTTCTACAACGAATTTTGAAAGCTCGAGATTGGATTCTTTGAGCGCGCGGATCGCTGTTTCAACCTGCTCATCGACCAGCGATCCCATCCGAATAAGCTGCGAACGCAGGGTGTCGAGTTCGTCTTCGAAGTGTCTGTGCATGAAAAATGAAGTGGAAATGGGATAGGAACGTTCGCGTAACATCCGTTTATCCGAATCTTCCGGTGATATAGTCTTCGGTCTGTTTCTTTTTGGGGTTCGTAAAAATATCTCGTGTTTCGCCGGCTTCAATAAGTTCTCCCATATAGAAGAACGCCGTCACATCGCTAACACGTGCAGCCTGCTGCATATTATGCGTAACGATAATGATCGTATAATTTTTTTTCAGCTCGAAGATCAATTCTTCGATCTTGGCCGTCGAGATTGGGTCGAGGGCACTTGCTGGCTCATCCATGAGCAATATTTCCGGTTCAACGGCCAACGCGCGAGCAATACAAAGGCGTTGCTGTTGTCCGCCCGAGAGGCCCATTGCACTATGGTGTAAACGGTCTTTTACCTCCTCCCATAATGCTGCTTGTCTCAAGCTGCGTTCGACGATATCGTTGAGTGTCGATTTTTGTTTTGTACCGAGCACTTTCGGTCCGTATGCAACATTTTCCCAAATCGATTTTGGGAAAGGGTTGGATTTTTGAAACACCATGCCGACCCGTTTGCGTAATTCGACCACATCCAGACCTTTCTGGTAAATATCGATACCATCGATCGTGACTTCGCCCGTGATCCGAACGCCAGTGATGAGATCGTTCATCCGATTCAGCGTTCGGAGATACGTCGATTTTCCACATCCGGAAGGGCCGATGAACGCTGTGACCTCTCGTTCTCGAATATCGAGGGAAATGCTACGTAGGGCTTGCTTGGAACCGTAATAAAGGTTAAGATCTCGAGTAAGAACTTTCGTGGGTGCGCGTTCTACTACCTCCCCGTGCGACGTTATTACTTCGGGTGCACGCAAAACAGTCGGCGCCTCACGCGATGGAATTTCCGCTATTTTCAAGGGTTAGCTATTTAGTGTTCACAATTCACGCTGCTCTTCGAACAGCCAGCGACGGTATTTAGTCGGTCAAGGTTCGATTATATCATTGTTACCAAATTGTTAAGCAAATTTTCGTCCTGTTACGCGCCAGTTAAGAAAGCGTAAATCCGCTGTATAATACGCACTTTGCCATAAAATGGTCTGTTAATGCCCCCGACTCACTCAAATACATGAGCAAGACCATTCTCATCGCCGATGACGAGCAGGATATTCGAGACCTGATCTCGTATAATCTATCAAAAGAAGGCTTTACTGTGGAGTCTGCCGCAAACGGTAAAGAGGTACTTCAAAAGCTTGAACAATCGCCCGCTGATCTTATCATCCTGGACATAATGATGCCAGAAATGGATGGATTCGAAGCCTGTAAAGCGATTCGGGCTAATCCGAAAACGGCAAACATTCCAATTCTATTCTTGACTGCTCGAGCTGGTGAAGTAGACCAGATCGTCTCGCTCGAGCTGGGAGCCGATGATTACGTTCAAAAACCGGTGTCTCCACGAGTATTGGTGGCACGTGTTAAGTCGTTGCTTCGGCGGTTCGATCGTTCCGAGCAGAAGCCTGCAACCGCCGCTGCCGAGCAGATAAATTCTGATGGTGTGAAGGTCGATCGTTCTTCTTATAAAGTGTTCGTGAACGATAAAGAGGTCTTTTTCCCGCGCAAGGAATTTGAATTGCTCTACTTCCTTGCTTCCCATCCTGGACGTATTTATAAGCGCGAGGCGCTACTTGACGAAGTATGGGGACGTGATACCTTCGTGGTCGAACGTACCGTTGACGTACATATATTCAAGGTTCGGGAGAAACTGGGTGATTACGGCAAGCGGATTGAAACCGTGAAGGGTGTTGGTTATCGGTACGTGTTAGAATAAGCGTTACCGATGCCATCTTTACGGGTTCGCGCTACTGTTCTTCCTGTTGTTTTTTCGTTCGTCATACTTGCGATCGCTGATGTAAGTATAGCCTTTCTGCGTCCGGAGCTTTCTGTCCCGGCCCTTTATCTCTCGGTTCTTCTTCTGGTTGTGTTCACGGCCATTAGCTTATGGTATGCAGCCCGCTTGATCCGGCCGATTAACGATCTCATGCCAACCGTCGATAGTAAAGGGCATTTGGAATTTCGAAGCACAACGAAAAAAACTACCGCTCCCGAAGAACTGCAAGCGCTGGCTAAAGTGATCGATCAGATCATCGAGAAGCAGCGATTAGATGATGCTCAGCGCGAGAAACTGGAACGGGTTCGCAGCGAATTCCTCGCCAATGTTTCGCATGAGCTTCGTACACCGATCTTTGCAGTCCAGGGATTTATTGAAACCTTGTTAGATGGTGCAGTCGACGATCCGAAAGTAAACCGAGATTTTTTAGAGCGAGCACGAGTCCAGGCCGAGCGGCTTAATAATCTGCTCAATGACCTGATCGACATATCGCGTATCGAATCCGGCGAGATGCGCATGAGCTTTCGCATGTTCGATATTCAGCCGTTCCTTCGGGAGTTCACGAGTGAAATGCAGCCACAAGCCCGGACGAAAGATATCGAGTTGTATTTTACGGGTAACGTACTGCCTCATCATGAGGCGAGCGTATATGCTGATAAAGAACGTATCAAGCAGGTCCTCATTAATCTGGTCGATAACGCAATAAAATATTCTGGAAACGGCGGGGCAATAAAGATCGAGCTTCTCAACGGCGAACCAACTCGTAATGAAGTTACTGTACGAGTGATCGATACTGGTATTGGAATCCCAGCCGAACACATACCGCGTCTTTTCGAGCGGTTTTATCGGGTCGATAAAGGGCGTGCCCGTTCCAGTCCGGGCGGTACCGGGCTTGGTCTTGCGATCGTCAAGCATATTACCGAGGCTCACCATGGGAAGATCAGTGTGACAAGCGAGGTCGGGAAGGGAAGTACGTTCCAATTTACTCTTTGTAAGGAGCCGTTTTAGTCGGGGCTTGTGTTGGCTTTTTCCTCAACCGGATTGTAATATCAATGGCACGATCAACCCGCCGCTTCCAAGCGCCTGACGAACCCGCTCCATTCTTTGAGGGATTTTCTCCCGAGACATTCAAATTTCTTCATGGTCTAAAGAAGAATAATAACAAGGAGTGGTTCGAACAGCATCGCGACGACTACGAACTGTATCTTCGTAATCCATCAAAGGCTTTGGCCGAAACAATAGGGCAGTACTTCCGAAATAATAGGATGCCGGTCGTAGGGAATGCTAAGGTCTCACTCTTTCGTATCAATCGAGACATCCGATTTAGTCCGGATAAATCACCATATAAAACGCATATCGGTCTGGTATTCCCATTCGAAGGATCGAAAAAAGAAGAATGGTGCGGCTATTATCTTAGCTTTGAGCCAGCCAAGACGGGAAAAGGCATGACCGTATTTGCTGGAGGAGGAGTATACATGCCATTGCCGCCTCACTTGAAGCGCATTCGGGCGAAGATCGCCAAGGAGTATGAAGAGCTAAATAAGATCGTTCGCTCGCCAAAGTTCAAAAAGATCTATCCGGATGGGCTTACCGGGGAATCGCTCAAGCGTATTCCGCAGGGCTACAGCGAAGACCATCCAGCCGCGAATTACCTAAAAATGAAAAGCATTCTCTTCGGGGTCGATCTTACGGAGAAGGACTTGCTTACCGAACGGCTGCCGGAGATCGTCGGTGAAAGATTTAAGGCTGCATTGCCTATTATAGAATTCTTAGGGCAGGCTTAGGGAACATTAGCACCCTCCAAAGTTTTACCGCTCAGGCATTTTGGGAGGGCAGCCCTTCCGTGTGGGGCAGGAATGATAATTCTGCCTTAAAATCCTCGAAATTCACAGAGTTTACATACTTCCTTACGTGAAAAAGAATCGCGCAAAGATCATCATTATTCTGCTCTTTATTGCAGGAGCAATATATGCGCTGTATCCAACGTATCGCTCGCAGGAAATGAAGAGCGAGCTCGACAAATTTGGAGCGAGCTCTCAGGATTCCATCAAGCGAGTGCAATGGATGAATTCCAACGGCGAAGATTACAAATCGGCCAATGCGAAGGCTATTAAACTGGGCCTTGACTTGCGCGGCGGTATTTACGTCACGATGGAAGTGGACGTCATGAAATTCATTGACGAGCAGGCACTTCAGAAGGACGACATCTTCCAGCAGGTCGAGAATGCTACCGAGAAGGACGAGGCCACGAGCGATAATCCCATCGTTCCGATCTTCGTCCAACACTTTAATGAGATCGCTAAGCCGAAGGGCAAGTCGCTTGCTAACTATTTCTATTTCAGCGATGCGAAGAACGGTGATGACGCCAGCATTCAGGCGTCGCTTCAAAAGGGTGTCGATGAAGCGGTCGATCGTGCCATCGAAATTATTCGTAATCGAATCGACCAATTCGGTCTGACCGAGCCGACGATCCAAAAGCAAGGCTCGCGCCGTATTATTATCGAACTTCCAGGGGTCGGCGATCCAACGCAGGTCCACCAGCTATTGCAGGGGACGGCTCAGCTCGAGTTTCGTCTGTTGAAAGAAAGTGCTATTGTTCAGCAGGTCCTTGATCGCATTGATAAGCATCTGCTGGGTGATTCATCGCTGGCCAAACTCGCAAAGGCAGATACTGCTAAAGCCGATACTTCAAAGACTGCCGCAGCTACTTCCACCGATACGACAAAGAAAGCAACTGCAGCAACGAAGGACAGCAGTGGCAAGCCTACCGCTGCCGCTAATCCGATGGATTCCGCTCGTGTTGCTGATTCGATCGCGGAAATCGGCATGACACAAGACCAAAAGGCTGCGCACTATGCGAAGATGCATCCATTTACTGTGCTGCTTGCTAAAGGTCAAACGCAAAATGGTGACATCTACGTGACCGAGGCCGACCGTAATCTCATTAAGAGCATTCTTAATCGTCCTGATGTCAAACGTTTGTATGGCGACGAAATGAGCTTCATGTTCAGCCGTCCTATTCCAACCGGTAAGAATGATAACGTTTATCAGGTTTATTTCTTAAACAGCCAGCCGGAACTGACGGGTAAGGTCATTACCGATGCGCGTGCTGACATCGACCAGCAGAGCGGCAAGCCGGAAGTTTCGATGCAGATGGATGACGACGGAGCTCGCGTTTGGCGCCGTGTGACACGTGCGAATATTAACAAACGCGTTGCGATCGTGCTTGATAGTGTTGTCTATTCTGCACCGAACGTCATGGGTGAGATCCCGAATGGAAATTCGCAGATCACCGGTATTGGCGACATGAATGAGGCGAACCTGCTCAAGATCGTACTGAAAGCTGGTGCACTTCCAGCTCCTGTTAAGATCATTCAGGAGTCGGTGGTTGGCCCATCGCTCGGTGCTGACTCGATCGCCAAAGGTACCTGGAGCATTATCTGGAGCTTGATAGTCGTGCTCATCTTCATGGCGTTCTATTATATGACCGGTGGTGTCGTTGCAGATCTCGCCGTATTGATCAATATGCTATTTATCGGCGCTGTATTAGCGACGTTTGGTGCAACGTTAACCTTGCCGGGTATGGCAGGTGCTGTACTTACGGTCGGTATCGCCGTCGATGCGAACGTGCTTATTTACGAGCGTATCCGAGAGGAGTTGGCGCTGGGTAAATCGCTGAAGCTGGCAATGGACGATGGGTACCACCGAGCCTTTGCTCCGATCTTCGATGGTCACTTGACCGCATTCTTTTCGGGTGTTATTCTATATGCGTTCGGTACCGGTACGGTGCAAGGCTTCGCTGTCACACTTATGATCGGTGTTGCCGCATCGCTCTTTACAGCTATCGTTATCACACGAGTCATTTTCGACATATTGCTCGAACGCAATCCCGAGATCATCAAATTTGGATAAGTGCTAAGGCATGGGCCTTTAATTCAATAAGGATCAACTCAGGACTTAGAACTCAGGACTTAGGACTTTAAAGCATGAGATTTTTTAGAAAAACCAATATAGACTTCATCGGCAAGCGCCGGACGTGGTACTATGTATCGACTTTTATCACGCTTGCTGGTATTATTTGGGCGCTCTTTCGTGGCGTCGAATACGGAATCGACTTCGCTGGCGGTACCGAAGTTCAACTTCAGTTTCAGAAGAACGTAGGTATTGAAGAGGTGCGTAGTGCCCTCGATAAAGCTTCCATCCGTGGTGCCGAAGTAAAGTACTATGGTAAGGACGAATCCGGTGTGCTTATTCGTGTTCGAGAAGGTGCTCAGGGAGCACAGGCTGGTTCGGAAGCAACCAAGAAGGTGCTAAGCGCTATCGATCAGGGATTTCCGACCAACAAAGCGCAGCTTCTGCAGGAGCAGCATATCGGACCGAAGATCGGTGCCGAGCTTCGGCAAAAAGCCATCCTGGCGGTCTTATTCACCTGTATCGTCATTCTTATCTATCTTGCATTCCGATTCCGCTTTGTTTATGGTCTCGGGGCAGTTATAGCCATTGTACACGATGTGCTGGTCGCCTTTGCATTTGCGGTTATCTGCAATGGTTTAGTACCGTGGCTTAACCTCGAAATGAATTCAACGCTGCTCGCCGCCTTTCTTACCATCGTGGGTTTCTCGGTAAATGATACCGTTATTATCTTCGATCGCATTCGCGAGGATCAACGTAAGTACAAAGGTCAGGGACTGAAGGAGATCATGAACCGGGCAATCAATGAAACGTTGCCTCGTACGATCATTACCTCCGGCACAGTCTTTTTGACCTTGCTCGTCCTCTTTATATGGGGTGGTGAAGTGCTCCGTGGCTTTGCATTCACGATGCTCATCGGTGTTATCACCGGTACCTATTCCTCGATCTTCGTAGCGTCGGCGATCGCGTACGATTGGCTCGAGCGAGATAAATCGAAGACAACCCCGGCAGCGGTCGGTTCACGACAGCGTCGATCGAGTAGAGTGCCTGCCACTGTTTAAGTCTTTAGTTAACTGCCTCGTTCGAGGCAGTTACTGTTTTATGCGGAGTCATCTTTTACCTTATCTGGTTTTCTTAAGCGTTGAATCGTTCTAAACGAGCGCATATCAGAGCATTATGACCTCAACCTTCGAACAGTTACCCAGTAAACTGAGGGTGGTACTTAGCGGCGACCTTATCGGTGGTGCCGATGCAATGAAGTTTGCCGTGACAATGCGCGAATGGTTAGCGAAGGATAAGTTTGACCGCGTTGAGATTGATGCCGCGAAGGTTGGCTTTGTGAATAGCTCCGGATTAGGGATGCTGATTGCGGCACGTCAATCTGCACAGGAGCATGGAGCTGAATTTATTCTGCACTCCCCAGGTGAGCAGCTCAAAAACCTCCTCAATATCACGAAACTGACCGAAATCCTCGGTGCCGCTTAAATTCGCAGGTTGCCTTCATTTCTTTCAATAAGATAAAGGAGCAACTTTTTATTCATTTGCGGGTTATTACACAACGCTAAAAACGGGGGGCCGTCCGTTCCAGGCATCGTTTTTCACGATTTCCAAGGTCCGGTAGTGTTATCCCACCTTTCAGGTTTTAATCTATTCCTTGAACACATGAAACGTGTTGCTACAATTGTACTTGCATTTTGCTTAGTTACGATTGGGTACAGGGCTTCCGCGCAGGTCATGCGGTCGGAGATTCTTGGCCCATCGTTAGCCACCCATACGACCTCGGTGCCGGTCATGCGACCCCACAGTTCAGAAATTTCACCCGTATTCCTTTCTGGATCAAAAGGTGCTGCACCCCTGGCTTCTACAGTTAAAGAGGCCGACTCCAATTATACGGATACCACAAGCGCAGATAACGGTGGAAATGGTTGGTATTTATTCAACTTATTTGGTGACACCACTGAATCGGTTACTCTTAACCAGAAAGATACAACCATTACCCTGTACTTTTGCGGGGCCGGTGAGCGTTTCACCACGTCGTTGAAGAGCGCTCGCATCGACAGTGTTGCATTTACATTTGTGCCTTTCAGTTTTAATTCGACGGATAGCCTTACTGTAAAAGTTGTACCAATTTGGGATAGACCAACGACCACTGGTCAGGTTTTGCCATTTATCAATTATTATGGTCAGAATCCTGTAACGGGGCAAACGGTGCCGACGTGGACAATGGCAACGGCAAAATTCCCGGCAGATTCTATTACCTCCGGCCCAACGTTCAATACCCTAACGGCCCGGTTTGGCGCTGGTGGTAAGTCCCTCTTAAACAATAAATCGTTTGCAGTCGTGGTGCAAGTGGATGGTCCAGGCCGAGGGACAGACACGATTGGTTGGCAGGCTGAGGCACTGCTTAACGGTTATGATCCTAATTATGCAATAGATACGAATGCCAATAGAAGCTATTTCTTAGAGCTTACTAATGATAATTTCGTCGAAAGTCAGGGATGGGCCGTTGATGTTCCTCAAGTACAAAACGGTTCTCGTACAGGACAGGCATACTTTGGAAATTTCATCATGATCGCGTATGTACATGGTACGTCATCGGGGGTAACTAATTCCGATCTTCCAGGCTACAGTCTCGCGAATGTTTATCCAAATCCGGTCAGCGGTTCGACGACCTTCTCTTATGAGTTGGGAAAAATTGGACCTGTTTCTCTGAAAGTTTATAACTCGATTGGCGAAGAAGTTGCGACGGTCGTTAATTCGACACAGGGAACTGGTGCTCAAAACGCAACTTTTGACGCATCGAAACTGGCTAATGGTATGTATTATTATACACTCCGTTCAGGGGATTTCGTTGCTACTCAAAGTATGATCGTTAGCCACTAAGAGGGCCAAATTCATTGTTCAAAGCGCCGGCAAGTCCGGCGCTTTTTATTTGTCTTCAGGCTTTTCGGCAACAGCGAGCGTAAGCACGCTGATGCTTTTTGGATTGGCTACTGTGATAGTCTCCGCAATACTTGCGATGGTCGAGCCGGTCGTCATGACGTCATCAACAATAAGAATATTCTTCTCTTTCAAATAGTGACTGCTGGAGCGAGTTAATCCGAATGCACCGCGCACATTTTCGATGCGCTCTGAAATATTAAGGTGCGTTTGAGAAGGTGTTGCTCTCACACGCCTGACAGCGCGCAAAACCACCGCAGAAGAGTTTCTTGCAAGCCCTTCAGCAAGCATCTCCGCCTGATTGTACCCTCGCTCTGCCTGCCGCGTTCGATGAAGCGGAACCGGCACGATGACGTCGATAGAACCTGGCATTAAGTCGCTAATAGATTCTCCGAGGGACCGTGCAAGTCGCCGCATTCCGGAATATTTAAAGTTGTGGATTAAGGATTGTATCGGTTCTTCGGGAATAAAAAAATGAGCCGAATCACAATGTTCGAAGGCAAGATGAGGAGCAATTATTGCCAACTGTCCTTCTATGTACTCCTTACTAGGTCGCTCGTTTTCATTTAAAAGCTTAAAGCAATCCCCGCATATATATCTATTGAGCAGACCGATTGGCCGCTTTGTCGAGCGGCTAATGGAAGCATTACAGTGAAGGCATTTTTCAGGTAAGAATACGCTAAACATTTCGTCCGGTCGTCGCAAGGACTTTTTCCAATGCCGCAACCTCATCACGAATATCAGCGGCCTTTTCAAATTCCATTTCTTTTGCGGCGACTTTCATTTCGAGCTTCATTTGCTCGATCAATTCTCCTAATTGGGCAGGGGAGAGGTGTTTTAGTACGGCCTGAGGCGTAAGATGACGTCGTTCACGTTTCTTTTCCTCGGCTTCCTGTTTACGTGCTTCCTGCTTCTTCGACATGTCCGCTATCGAGGTCGATTGCATGATCTCTTCCACGGACTTCTTGATCGTCTGAGGTACAATACCATGCTCCTCGTTATAGGCCTGCTGAATGGCACGACGGCGTTCGGTCTCGTCCATGACTGCCTTCATCGAATCCGTAATTTTGTCTGCGTAGAAGATAACGAGCCCTTCGGCATTACGCGCTGTACGCCCGGCTGTTTGCATCAGCGACTTCTCACTTCGGAGAAACCCTTCCTTGTCGGCGTCGAGGACCGCAATTAGCGAGACTTCTGGCAAGTCCAATCCTTCACGAAGTAAGTTGACGCCAACCAAAACATCAAATTCTGCCGTTCGAAGATCGCGAAGGATCTCGACACGCTCCAAGGCATCGATATCGCTGTGCAAGTACCGAATTCGTACGCCCACATTGGAGTAATAATCCGTGAGATCTTCAGCCATTCGCTTCGTCAGCGTGGTGATGAGAACTCGTTCCTGTGCCCGGACTCGCTTTCGAATTTCGGCCAGCAGGTCGTCGATCTGATTTTTGACGGGACGCACCTCAATCTTAGGATCGAGCAGCCCAGTTGGTCGAATGATCTGCTCGACGATTACCCCTTTTGATTCTCCGAATTCGAATTCCGAGGGGGTCGCACTCACGTATACAACCTGATCGAGCATCGACTGAAATTCGCCGAAGTTCAGTGGGCGATTATCAATAGCACTCGGAAGACGGAAGCCGTGAGCGACAAGTACTTCTTTGCGAGCCCTGTCTCCTGCGAACATTCCACGCACCTGAGGGATCGTTTGGTGCGATTCATCAATGATCGTTAAAAACTTGTCGGGAAAATAATCAAGCAGGGTGCTCGGACGCTCTCCGGCTTTACGACCGGAAAGATGGCGTGAATAATTCTCCACTCCCGAACAATAACCCAGTTCTCTTAGCATTTCAAGATCGAACCGCGTTCGCTGTTCGAGGCGCTGAGCCTCAAGAAGTTTTCCTTGTTTTCGAAAGAGGGCCAGTTGCTCATCTAGTTCTTGCTCGATCGCAAGGATTGCTCGATCCAGTCCTTCCGCACTGGTAACGAAGTGCTTGGCTGGATATATTGTTGCTTTTATTGTCGATCGAAGGACCTTACCGTTGATCCGATTGATCTCAGAAATACGTTCGATCGTGTCACCAAAAAATTCAATACGATAACCCTCTTCATCTTCGTAAGCCGGGATCACATCGACCACATCTCCGCGTACACGGAAAGTGCCACGTTGGAATTCGATATCATTACGCGAATAATGGATTTCGGAGAGAGCCCGAAGAAGGTCATTGCGTTTTACTTCTTGCCCGACTTGAACACGCAGCATCTGCCGCGCATATTCATCGGGAGAGCCAATGCCATAAATGCAACTTACAGATGCAACGATAATGACGTCCGTTCTGCCGTCGAGCAACGCACTGGTCGCTTTTAGCCTAAGCCTATCGATCTCGTCGTTGACAGCAAAGTCCTTTTCGATGTAGGTGTCCGTGGTAGGAATGTAGGCTTCCGGTTGATAGTAGTCGTAATAGGAAATGAAGAACTCGACCGCATTATTGGGGAAGAACTGTTTGAATTCACCATAGAGCTGGGCAGCCAACGTCTTATTATGGCTGATGACCAGCGTGGGACGGTCGATCGCAGCAATAACATTCGACATGGTAAACGTCTTGCCGGAGCCGGTCACGCCGAGCAACACCTGAGCGGGATCTCCCCGCTCGATTCCTTCAATAAGCTGCTGAATTGCCTGCGGCTGATCGCCAGAAGGTTTATATTCCGATACGAGTTGAAACGCCACTTTTATCTGCTATAAATAGATTAACCATGCATAACAGGTTCATGGGCCAAATTAGTAACAATATCCGCTTCTATTATTTCGAACTCATGCAGGCGATTTGCTACTTCCTCCGCTGAGAAATATTGTCGAGTGAGTGTCAGAAATGTGGTTCGATGACGCGCTTCACTTTCGAGCAAAGAACGATAAAATTTTCGTAGGTCTGGGTCATCTACCGTTTCTGATAAAAGCTTGAACCGTTCACAGGAGCGGGCCTCGATAAGTGAGGACACGATCAGCGTATCGAGAAGGCGCAACGGCTCCATCTTACGAATATGTTCGTGAAGCTGCTGAGCGTAACGATCGCCTGGGTCGCGATCGAGCGTAATCGCACGTTCCTTCATCTTATCCAGCACCATTCGAAAATGGCTCATTTCTTCTTCCGCTAATTCGGCCATAGCTTCGACCAATTCTGTACGTTCTGGATAGCGATTGAGCAGCGAGATCGCCATGGTTGCTGCTTTTTTCTCGCAATGGGCATGGTCGCGAAGAACCGATGCAGGATCGCTATTTGCGGCAATTCGCCACTCATCGCTTGTGGCAGTTCGTAATCCAAGCATTATCCTGCGTCCGTCTTGATCCATTTTACCGATTTATGTCGCTTTGTAAAATATCCCTGCACAAGAGATGAAAAGCAGGTGTTAGTTCACCATGCATTTAACGATTATACAGTTCACAGGATTTCTTTTCGCTGGTGCGTTGGCAGCAGGATTTCTGGGGGCACTTACTGGTCTGGGTGGAGGAGTAGTCATTGTGCCACTACTTACTATCGTGTTTGGCGTCGATATTCGGTACGCCATCGGGGCATCCCTTATTACGGTAATAGCAACCTCCTCCGGAGCAGCATCCGCCTATGTTCGGGAAGGATATTCTAATATTCGAATTGGTATGCTACTCGAGATCGCGACCACCATCGGTGCGCTCGTCGGAGCGTACCTGGGTGGAATATTATCGCCAAGTTTTATCGCCATCATTTTCGGACTCGTTCTTGTATATTCTGCTTATCTTTCGAGCCGGCCTCGTGCCGAACATGCACCTGCTCATACATCCGATTCACTCGCGCTTCGCCTGAAGCTTCCCTCGAGCTACCCGGTAAAAGGGGAAATGGTCGACTATGGTGTACATAATGTTCCTGCCGGTTTTGGACTTATGGGGCTCGCAGGTGTTCTTTCCGGACTGCTTGGCATCGGGTCGGGGGCAGTCAAGGTCCTCGCCATGGACCACGCCATGAAGTTGCCGTTCAAAGTATCCACCACCACGAGTAACTTTATGATCGGTGTTACAGCAGCAGCAAGTGCCGGCGTCTATCTTCACCGAGGATATATTGACCCTCTTCTTGCAATGCCAGTCGTATTAGGAGTTTTGGCAGGTTCGCTTACGGGTGCAAAAGTTTTGGGACGTAGTTCGCCAAAGTTACTTCGCATCGTTTTTAGCATCGTTATCTTCGTTCTTGCAATAGAAATGATATACAATGGCGCAACTGGCAGGATCTAAAACGAGTGAACATCGTGAGCATGCGATCGAACAGTTTATTGGTAATCTGCTTCGGGTCTGCGTGATCGCTACGGTTGTGATTGTCGTGGTGGGCGGCATTCTTTTTCTGCCCTCCATTTTATGGACGGCTCCGTCATACTCGAAATTTGTCGGAGAACCAGCCGCTTTTCGATCTGTGGCCGGTATCCTTGGCCAGGCACTGACAGGTGATGGCCGCGCGATCGTTCAAACCGGAATGTTGCTGCTGGTTCTGACGCCGATCCTGCGCGTTGCGTTTTCGGTCTTTGCTTTCCTTTACGAGAAAGACTATCTCTATGTAGTCCTCACCCTTGTTGTTCTCGGCCTCCTGATGTTCTCATTGTTAGCTGGATAATGTCTATCGCGGTTTAGCATTTCGCATTCGGATCATCGAAAATTCGAGTGAGGATTTCGCAATCACGTCATGCAATTCCCAAAGCCGTGGTATCAGTCTTAATTCGACATCCGATTTCCAAAGCTCCAAGAGTAGATCGCTAATAGCTCTTATCGAAGACGGCTCTACGCTCGTTTGCGAGACGTAATATCCGGCATTGTCATCCTGAAGCTGAAAATTTCTGGGCGGCAGTTCATACAGATATAATGTTGTTGCACGGACTATTTCCAGCCAATCCCACTCGATGGCGATAACGCGGCTTGCAGTGGAGTGCTCGAGAAATCTGACTCGATCTCTTTCGGTAGTCGCGTTGGACGCCGCAAAGCAAATTCGAGGACAGCCTCGTGGAAGCAGATAATTAGGAAGATGCTTCTCATCCACAGCCCATACCACATCACCATACTCTACTGGATTATTGAGAGCAGGTCGAGGATCGAACCGCTCGATGTTTGCCCGATCGCTAACGTGAAAGAGCCGGAGCATTAACTTATTTGCTTTAACCGTCTCTCTGCTCCGTGATATTCTGCGATCAGCTTATCCATCACTTGCTGGGCAGTGAGAATTTCTTTTACCAGTCCGGACGATTGGCCCATTTCCAACTCGCCTTCTTCGAGGTTGCCTTCAAAGATACCCTGCATTTCTCGCTTACGCCCGAGAAGTTCAAGCTCCTGCTCCTTCGTGGCACCATGCAGTTGTGCTTCGAATGCTTCCAGTGCAAACCGATTCTTCTTTACTCGCACCGGTGCCACTTTTTTTAGCACCAGTACAGTCGAATTATCGTCCGACTCCATCACTGCTTGTTTGTAGGATGGGTGGCAACTTGCCTCTACCGTTGCAGCGAATCGCGTTCCGATCTGAACCGCTTCTGCGCCTAAGGCAAGTGCTGCTAATACCTGCCGGCCGTCTGCAATACCACCTGCGGCAATGACCGGGATCTTTACCGCATCGACAACCTGAGGTACAAGGCACAGTGTGGTGATCTCGTCGATGCCGTTGTGGCCGCCAGCTTCGAATCCTTCTGCAACCACTGCATCACAACCAGCTTCCTGTGCCTTCACAGCGTGCTTAACGCTTGCAATGACGTGAGCGAGAAAACATCCAGCATCCTTAAATTTTTGTGCATGGATCTTCGGATTTCCGGCGCTCGTAAATACGATCTTGATACCCTCTTCCAAGGTAACTTGTATAAGGGCCTCCACATCGCCTCGCGAGAAGGGGATATTCACACCAATTGCCTCTGCAACTTCCGTTGCTTTCGCATTACGGATATGCTCGCGAAGCAGATCGGGCTTCATCGAACCCGCGCCGATAAGCCCTAATGCACCGGCCCGTGCTGCAGCTACTGCAAGCTTCCAACCCGACGTCCAGACCATGCCGGCCTGGACGATCGGATATTTAATTCCAAGTTGTTGCGAGAGACGAGTTTGCATGGAATTCGTTAACGAGGATGCATTAACGAGTATTCCATGCCGCATTACGATTTCTCTGGCAGCAATACTACCTGCACATAATTGCCGGTATTCAGGTATTGCTTTGCAGCGTCAAGCACATCTTTTTCCGATACCGCTTCGATCTCTTGCTTGCTTTTCAACACTGCTTTTGGATCGTCATCATTTTGAACCCAATTGACCAAGTGGCTCAACCAATACTGATTTTCCTTAAGATTCGTCTCGAGTTCGGTCTTCGAGGTCTCTTTTACCTTGTTTACGTATACCGGCGCTATTCCTGCGGTCGTGATCGTATCGATTTGCTTCATTACTTCCGTAACGAGTTCATCGGTGCGTTTGGGATCGCAGCCGAAAGAGATCGTAACTCGATACTGCTCTTTCGGGTACTTCAGTGTGGTAGGACGAACGCCGATACCATACACACCGCTCTTATCTTCGCGTAGATCTTCGCGCAACTTGATCGCAAGAGCCTGGGTCATGAAGGAAAGCTTATTGCGGTTCTCACGTGTATATTTGAACGGACCACTGAAGATCAACTGCACCGAGCTCTTTTGATCGACGCCTTTATGGATGACCTTCTTAATGACCCCTTTCGGAGGCTCGATGCCATTATCTCGCCACGTTTCATGCTGTTGCGCTGAGGGCAAACTGGCCAAATATGTTTCGACCATCGGACGTACGGTCTTCAGATCGAAGCTGCCCACAATTACATAAGTAAAATTACCAGCATCGGCGAAGCGATTACGGTAATAATCATATCCTTTGTGAATGTCGATCGTTTTAAGGCGCTCGGCAGTCATCGGCATGTTACGGGGGTTATACTGACTCATCGTTACTTGCACCGTGTCCAGAAAGGCCGCTTGCGGGCTCTTGCCACGATTCTGGAACATTGCTGCCATTCGAGAGATCATGCCGCTCGCCAGGGCTGAATCGTAGCGAGGTGCAGTGTGGTGCAGATATACAAGCTGAAAGAGTGTTTCAAGGTCTTTCTTCGAGGATTGCCCATTAAAGCCTTCCGATAGATCTGCAATGAATGGATTTAGCCGTATATCTTTTCCTGTGAGTTGCTTTTGGAGAGATATGGCATCCAGCTCTCCGAGACCTCCAGCGGATGCTACTGTGGATCCGAAACCTGCGCTGAGAGCCTCATTGTCTGCAGCCAGCGACGAACCGCCAGGAGCGATCGCCCGAAATATGATCTCATCATCTTTGAAATCGGTAGGTTTGAGAATGACTCGGGCACCGTTCGATAGCTTCCACTCTGTTACTCCGATCTCTGGCATTGCCGATTCGCTTACGATCTTACCTGGCTTTGGTGTTTTAGAGATCAGAGGCATATTCGAGCTTTTATCGTCATAGGCTGCCAGCTTTGCCGTCTGAGCCTGGGTAAGCGCGTCTCGGAACATTGCCTCCGTTGGCGTTGAAGCCGCTCCTTCCGGACCTCCGTACGCCAGGACAGTACTTGCATGGTCGAGGCGCTCATGTGCGATATCATTGACCTCACTTAAGGTAATGGTCGGTAGATATTTATGATAAATTTCGATCTCATAAGAAATGCCGGGCGCTGGTTCATGGTCCAAAACATGTCGAACCAACTCATCGGCAAGATCTGAAGAGTTAGTTTTATCACGTTCCTTGTAAGCACTTTCCATCTGTACAAGAATGGCTTTTTTTGCTCGATCAAGTTCACTTTCGCTAAAACCGTTATCCTTGGTCCGATATACTTCACGAAGCAATCCAGAAATAGCTGCTGGTATGGAATCGGGTTTCGGGAAAGCAAAGACTACATAATCTCGCGTTGTCGGTGTTTGACGACGGTCGAACCCAAAAGCATTCGCGATCGGAAGTTCGCCACGAGTTGTCATGTCGCTAATTCGCTGGCTGAACATTTCATCGTAGAGACTACGGATAATATCTTCGCGATAATCAGCTACGGTTACTTCCTCATGACCCGGATGCTTGAAGTGCAGCGTGATCCGTGGGTTGGTCATTTCCTTGTCCGTATTTACAGCAACCAAGATCTGCGAATGCGGAGGAATATCATACTCGGTTCTCGGGCGCTCGTTTGCAGGATTGGTCAATGGGCTAAACTCAGCTTTGATCATTGACTCGACCTGAGCAGGATCGAAATCGCCCACAGCTATTACCGACATCAGATCCGGACGATACCAGTCCATATAGAACTGTTTAATACGATCTTGATGTGCTGTATCGATGATCTCCTTCTTGCCGATCGTTTTACGATCGGCGTAATGTGAGCCGTACATCACGACTGGCAACTCTTTGTCGCCGATTCGCTGGTTTGCGCCAAGTCCTAAGCGCCATTCTTCGCCAACGACCCCGCGCTCCTTTTCGACCTCCAGCGAATCGAAGGTAACATTATGAGCCCATTCGCACAGGATGTCGACACCGGTATCGAGCAAGCCCGGCTTATCGGTCTGAAGCTCGAGCATGTAGACCGTTTCGTCGAAAGACGTGTAGGCGTTGAGGTGAGCGCCGAAACGAATACCATGCGATTCCAAAAAGCTTGGAAGATCGTTGTGCGGAAACTTCTTCGTTCCATTAAAGGCCATGTGCTCATTCAGGTGAGCAATTCCTTGCTGATCATCATCTTCCAAAATAGAACCTGCTCGAACTACAAGACGCAGTTCTGCTCGATGTTCCGGCTTGCTATTCTTCAGAATATAATAATGCAGGCCATTTGGAAGCGTACCCGAAACAACCTTCGGATTAAGCGGCAATTTTGCACCAGGATCGTTCACATCCTGCGAATGCACATCTTGCGCATGAAGAACGATCGGGAAAATAGCTGCTAAACAAATGACAAGGACGGCACAACGAAGCTTGCTCATAACCGTTAACTGTAAAATGAGAGTATTTGACAAATTACAAGAATACTTGTAAGAGCAATTAGACCTCATTTGGTTGCGGCAAAAAATCGTCCTAAGTGCCGCAATCTGTTTCAACGGTTATTCTGCACTTTCAGCGGTTATTTTTGCGCCCAAAAGACAGAAACAAGTCAGTATTTCGCCCGAAGGGTCTCGCAAAGTTCTTCGAGTCGCGACTGTAACCGGGCATCTGCCACTGCGAATGGCTCTCGAAGTGGATCAACCCGGCGGTAGGTAACTTCACCCATCGTCGTCGTACCAAAATCCTTGCGGACTCCTCCCAGCTTTTGTCCGAAGCCGATAGCGATATGTGCTACGTCATGATCGACCGATATCGGCTTAGGCAGGACTTCCATTGCGCATTCGTTCGTAAACTGCGGATTCTCAATAGTATTCTTCATAAGAGTAGGGATAATCAGTGGAACTTCAGTTGAAATACGCCGGGGCGTTTTTCATCGAGTGAGCGCAGGACGCTCGTGACCTTACCTAAAATTTGAAAATCGACGTCCTCCGTAATGTAGATCGGTTTATACCGTGCATTAGCCGGTTCAAGGAAGTAGCCTTTCTTCGATCGGCGGAAGGTTTTTACCGTTGCCGTATCATCGAGGCGGGCGACGACGATATCGCCGTCATCAGCGGTCGGCTGCTGGCGGACGATCACGAGATCGCCATCCATAATGCCTTTGTCCTTCATGCTCTCGCCTTGCACGCGGAGGCCGAATACTTTTTTCGAAAGATCCATCGGTTTGAAGGAGAGCCATCCTTCGACGTTCTCCACTGCGAGGATCGGCTGACCCGCCGTTACTCGGCCAATGACCGGGATCGCGTTCGAATGCCGTTCGCCACCGATCGAGACAGAGGGGCGTGCTACCATGATCGCGCGTGAAAGCCCAGCGCCACCACGGACGAGAAATCCCTTCTTTAAGAGAGCGTCGAGGTGCTTGCGCACACCAAAGGTAGAACTCACTCCGAGGAAATCGCCGATCTCCGCGATCGACGGTGGGTAACCGGAAATTTCGAGATATTCTTCAATGTAATCGAGTACACGGCGCTGCTGCGGCGGCAAGCTGTCACGTTCAGGTATTTTAGCCATTTTAAGTCCTTTCGAATTCGCTTGTGAAGCGGTACCTGTTTTTGTTTTACGTTTAATTTAATGAACTATGCCGTTTTTATGTCAAATTCGCAAGTCGGCAAGTCATGGTACTCTTTAGAACAGGTACTCTTCACAGCAGGTGCCCATCAAAGCACTCGCCAAGATACAAAATTAAAAGGGACGTGTCAAGAGGTACGAGAAAAAATATTTAAAATAATTTAGGATGGGATACTTGCCAACCGCTCTTAGTCAAATCGAGATACCATTGCGTAGAGTATCAATCATTTTACTTCGGCGATCACTTCATTGAGTTGCTCACGGTACAACGGGTTCGATTTCACCCAATCGATGTCGTGCCACTGTTCGATGAGTTCGCGATAGGCAAATCCTTCTTCGACACTCCGTCTTAGTACCGTCAGAGCTGATTCGGGTTGTGGCGGCTCGACGGCTGTTGCGTAATAGCTTGCAATATTATATAACGAACCGGGATCCAGGTGCTTCTTTTGTAGCAATGTTTGTATCATTCCTTCGGCTTCCGCTGGCTTGCCCGCATAATGCAGCAAAAAGCTGTACCACACACGGGCGGTTTCATCATCGGGCAGGAGCCGTAGATGCTTCTCGAAATGCGGGAGGGCGATGCGCGACCATTTTTCGGCGTCTTTACGGTTGTTAGAGCTTTCTGCTACAACAAAGAGATTAAAGTACGACGTAAGGTCGCCTGGTTTGAGTTCAAGTGCTCGCTCGAAACAAGAAATCGCTTCTTCCGATCGAAGCGTCTCCATGTAAAAATAGCCGAGCGAGAAGTGGCTCCAGTATTCGTCGGGCATTCGACGGATATATTCTTTGGCAGCCTCTTCCGCTTCAGCAAGCTTGCCTTGAAGCCGGTAAATACTCGAGAAGACACCATAGACGCGATGGAATTGAGGGGAGATCTCGAGCGCGTGTTTTGCCAGTTGTTCGGCCTCGTGAAGATATTCGGGGTTTCGATCATACACTCGAAATAGCTCACATAGGATATATGCTTTGCTGCGCTTTGCCTCGGCAAAGCGATCATCCAGCTCAATCGCTTTCGTTAAGAGCTCAATAGCATGATGCATCCCTTCCATGGTCTGTCGCTCGGCATAGGAAACTGCCTGCTTTGAAAGTGCATACGCTTCTTCGTTCTCCGTTCCTCGCTCTTTGAGTTTTTGCCGCTCTTTATTGGTAAGATGAAGCTTCAATCCATCGACAACATTTTGCGAGACCTGTTCCTGAATGTCGAAGATGTCCTTCATTTCGCCACGCAAGGATGCGTGCCATAGGTGCTCGTGCATTGCAATGTCGAGTAGTGTTACGGAGATCTTGATCTGTTCACCAAACTTCCTGACCTGGCCCTCGATAAAATACTGGACGTCCAGCTCGCGAGCCAAGTCTGCAGTCTTCACTTTATGTTCGCGAAATAACTTCGATGTATTCCAATCAATAAGCCGAAGAGCTTTGATATTGGAAAGTGCGCCAACCAACTCGCTGGTTAAACCATCAGCAAACCATTCATTGTCTTTAGATGGAGAAAGGTCTTCGAACGGCAAGATCATCAAGGATTTACGCGCGTCCTTTACAAGAACCCGTTCAACCCCATGTTTATGAGAACGCAAGATTCCATCAAGATCAGAAATGGCAACGCGTTGCAATCCGGCAAGCGGATATTCGAACGCAGAAGGAAGTTCAACGGAATCAAGAGTTACCGGCAAAATTCGCTTTCGCTTTTCTAAGGCCAGTGACAATTCCTTTAGGACGTGCTCTGATTCAACGGACGCATTTGAGAGGAGTATTATGAACGTGGAACAGTTTCGAATACCATTGACGATCTCTTGTGCCCATTGTTCTGCTCCGATAATTCCTTGCTTATCGATCCAGCACGATAAACCTTCGGAGGTGAGCCTTTCCGCCAGTTGCTCTGCCTGAGCAGCATCCTTTCGGGAATAAGAGATAAAGATGTCATGCGGCATTTTGTCTCGAACGATTCAAATACTCATCTTCGGCTTTGCGGTCATAACTCATAAAAAGAAACACTATCTCGCGATAATGACTCGCCTCCAAATAACGAACTGCTCTCCACTATTGGACTCGCCGACAATTCGGACCCAATAAGAGCCTGTTGGAAAGCTCGTAGCTTCCCACGTCCAGATAGTCGCCTTCGAAGAAGCGATCCTTTTTCCGAGCAGATCGTAAATTCCGATCTCTACCGTGCGAACGCCGCTCGAGAAGATGTTGACATTCTCCGTCGCGGGGTTCGGCGTAATATTAAACGAGACATTGCTGGGAAGCGAATTCGTGACACCAGATGATGACACCGTGCCGACCAACTCGACTGTTCTATTGCAAGGGCACGTCATTGTTCCCTTAAATGTGCCACTGGAATTTGCGCCGGGTTTGAAGGTTATTGTAAAAGTCCCCGAATCAAATGAAAAAGAAGTGATGGGACTAACGCTAAATACATCCGATCCGGCGGTAATGGTAAAGGATCCTCCTGCAACTAGGCCGGTCACCTTCCACGTCTGGGTTTGCGAGCCTCCGGGCGAGGCTGTAAATATCGTCGATCCAGAAAATTCAACCGGGCAGGCTGTTGCCGTTCGATCAACAATGGATATTGAGCACAGCAGCATCAAATAAGCCGCAACACGCAGAAAAGAATAGCAATACGTTTTCATGTTTTTTTTGCGACAAGAGTGAATTGAAAACACCAAGAATTTCTTTGGCCGAACGTGGCCTTCTGATACAAAGTTACTTTGAAGAGCAGTTGAAAGAACGGCTCAGCTTGCGGGTTGCCGATTCTGTAAGGAATAGAGAGATTGTGTATTTATTATTGCCTGCATTTCAGGCATGTTGCTTCGTCCGGAATATTCCAACTAATGCTACGATAGCCCAGGTGCCTTCCAATATGACGAATGGAATAAAACCGATGATGAGCGATGCATAACAAGCAAGTCCGGCACCTACCACATTTAAAATCCCGTATGCCACACTCTCCTGAGATAACAATTTGAAGAGGTTCATAAAGTAGGCGATAAGTAAGAACATAACTCCAATGGAGCCGATAATATCGGATGTGGTCATTGCCTTTTGTGAGAATATGTAATGAAGAGGGCCACGATACAACGGGCGAGTGTTACCTTATATCCTCATAATCAGGTCAATAGGTTTCGAACGCCGCGCAAATAAAAGTAGCTCTTCCAGAGGATTCTACCAACGGTCTTGTCATGTTGATAATGTATGGCTGATTTTCAAATCTCTCACAGTGGAAGAGCTGCCCTTGAATCTGACCTTCGCAAACGATTGGAAGGAGAGGTTCGCTTCGATGAAGGTTCGCGTGCTTTGTATGCGGCGGATGCATCGAACTACCGACAAATACCGATCGGTGTCGTAATACCGAAGACCGTTGATGATGTGATCGCTACGGTCGCAACGGCAAGGGAACACGGCGTACCGATGCTTAGTCGTGGTGGCGGAACGAGTATTGCCGGGCAGTGCGTGAATGTCGCTCTCCTTATGGACTTTTCGAAATATCTTAATAAGATTATCGAAATTGATCCTGATAAGCGTCTTGCTCGGGTTCAGCCCGGGCTTGTGCTCGACGATCTTCGAACGGAGGCCGAAAAACATGGTCTCACCTTTGGTCCTGATCCCGCCACACACCGCTGGTGTACGCTGGGCGGAATGATCGGTAATAATTCGTGCGGCGTGCATTCCGTTATGGCTGGCAGAACGGTCGATAATGTGCATGGACTACATGTGCTTCAATATGATGGTACACTTCTGAACGTCGGGTTGGATTTTGTTGAAGGTGGACGACCAGAGTTGGTGGAAAAACTGCGGACATTGGTGAATACGAATGCGGATGAGATCCGTCGCACGTTCCCGCAGATTCCTCGCCGCGTTTCAGGGTATAGCATCGATCAACTACTTCCTGAGAATGGCTTCCACGTTGCTCGTTCCTTAGTTGGCTCAGAAGGGACGCTCATTACACTTTTGGAAGCGACCGTAAACCTTTTGCCGAGTCCTCCGAAGCGAGTATTACTCGTTGCAGGTTATGACGATATTTCTCAAGCGGGTGATGCGGTGCCAGCACTGCTTGTCGCGAAAGGTCAGCCGAATGGAGCACTGATCGGTTTGGAAGGCCTTGACCGCAAGTTCATTGCCGATATGAGGAAAAAGCATCTTCACGAGAAGCAACTCAACTTTATGCCGAAAGGTGAAGGCTGGTTGCTTGCCGAGTTTGGTGCTGATTCTACAGCCGCTGCGAAAGATGCTGCTGAGCGCATGGCTGACGAACTGCGCAAGAACAGTCCTCTTCTCGATTACAAAGTTTATGACGATCCTCAAGATCAAAAAGCTATCTGGACGGTACGTGATTCCGGTCTTGGCGCAACCGCTCGTATCCCCGGTGAGAAGGATAATTGGGAAGGCTGGGAAGATGCAGCCGTACCACCAGAGAAAGTTGGACCGTATTTGCGTGACTTCCGAAAGCTGCTCGACAAATTTCAATACCATGGTTCGGTGTACGGCCATATAGGTGATGGCTGTGTACATACACGCCTCGACTGGGACCCCAAAAGTAAAGAAGGCATCGATAAGTGGGTGCGGTTCGTCAATGAAGCGGCCAATCTGGTGCTGAGTTATGGCGGTTCACTTTCAGGTGAGCACGGCGATGGTCAATCGCGCGCGGAGTTGCTTCCAAAGATGTTTGGACCGAAGATCATACAGGCCTTCGAAGAATTCAAAACGATCTGGGATCCGGATTGGAAAATGAATCCCGGCAAGATCGTGCGGCCCTATCGCATCGACGAGAACCTTCGTTATGGCGCCAATTACAATCCAATCCCGCTACAGACATACTTTCAATATCCTGAGGATAACGGCAGCTTTGCTCGCGCAACGGAGCGGTGCGTTGGTGCAGGCGTATGTCGCAAAGAGCATGATGGTATCATGTGCCCGAGCTATATGGCCACGCGGGAGGAGCAACACGTAACACGCGGTCGCACGCATCTCTTATTCGAAATGATGCGCGGTGGCATTACCGAAGGATGGCAAAGCGATGCGATCCGCGATGCACTCGATCTCTGCCTTGCATGCAAAGGATGTCGAAGCGAATGTCCGGTCCGTGTGGACGTTGCTACGTACAAGGCAGAATTTCTCGCTCATTACTATGAGAATAAGCCACGTCCTCGCGCTGCGCATACAATGGGTAAGATATACAATGCAGCAAAATTTGCATCGCGCGTTCCTTCCATTGTTAATTGGCTGACGCACGCTCCGATCTTTAGTGATATCGCAAAGCGGATTGGCGGCATTCATCCGAAACGAGAAATCCCACGCTTCGCGAAGCAAAGCTTTAAGAAATGGTATCGTTCGCGGGCTGCATCCGCAGAGAAGACATCAAGAAATAAAACTGCGGCGAATGCGAAAGAAGTCATTCTCTGGGCGGATACTTTCAATAATTACTTCCGTCCCGACACCGCTAAAGCCGCACTGGAAGTGCTTGAAGATGCGGGCTTTAAAGTAAAAGTGATCGGGCGTTCCGTCTGTTGCGGAAGGCCGCTCTACGATTGGGGGATGCTCAAAGAAGCTCGCGAGCATTTAGAGGAAATATTGAAGGTCCTGAAAAACGATATCATACAGGGAACGCCAATAGTTGTGCTCGAGCCCAGCTGTGCTTCGGTCTTCAAGGATGAACTTCATAACCTAATGCCCACGCGTGAAGACGCAAAGAAGTTGGCCGAGCATACGTATTTGCTGTTACAATTTCTTGAGAAATTTGCCCCGGACTATGCTCCGAAAATCAATAAAGATGCAGTTATGCATTTACATTGCCATCATCGCTCCGTTTTTGGTGATGGCGAAGGATCGACGTTGCTGGATCATGCAGGAATAAACGCGGACGTCGTCAATGCTGGCTGCTGTGGTATGGCTGGCGCATTTGGATTCGAAGAGGAGCATTATGATATCTCTCTTCAGATCGGCGAGCGGCGGTTGCTTCCCAAAGTACGCGAAACGCCTACCGATCACCTCATAATCGCCGATGGCTTTAGCTGCCGTGAACAGATCGAGCAAACCACCGGACGCAAGACGCTGCATTTCGCGGAAGTGCTGAGGTTGAATAAGAATGAAAAAGCCTCGCATTGATACAGAGCGGCACGAGCGACTGATCGAGGCAATGCGCCGGGCAAAGCTCGATGCTCTTGTCTTGGCTTTGCCAAAGAATGTGCTTCTCGCCACCGGATATTATCCCGTGGTCGGTACCTCTATTGCGATCGTCACAAAAGAGGGGAAGGCAATGCTTATTGCGCCGGAAGATGAAGCTTCGTTTTACGACGGCTGCGATGCTGATAAAATTTTCTCTTTTCAAGGTACTCTCGAACAGCCTACGACCCTCTTACAAGATATTAGCGGAGCCTTGAAGCAAGCCATAAACATTGCTGGACTTTCTGGAAGGATTGGAATTGAATTCGATCCTGCGTCGCAGGAAGCGTCCTACATCGCTGCTAATATTTATGGCGCCGGATTGACTTCCTTGCTGAACGAGCTTACTCCGAATGCTACCTTCATTCCCGCCGATGATCTTCTCGATCGAGAACGATCTATTTTCACGTCGAAGGAACAGCAGCGGCTTAAGCTCGCTGTTGCGATCGCTGAACGCGCTTACCTCGGTGGGGCTTCGAAACTCGAAGCGGGAATGACCGAGATCGAAGCGGCGCAATATTTTCAAGTGCCGCTTTCGACCTACGCCATTGCGGTCGATACTGTTAAGCGAGCGGAAGGTAAGGTGTCGTGTATGAGCGGCATTAACTCGGGTACCGCCTATGGCGCTTTCGCTATGAGCAGCCGCAAAACGATCGGCACGCAGGACCTCATCCTCACTCATTGTAACTCCCATGCCGATGGCTACTGGACCGATATCACCCGCACGTTCTTCCGAGGAGAGCCGCCTGAGCGAATCCTGCGCATGTACGAGGCGCTCCTTGCCGCTAGCCGCATGGGCATCAATGCGGTTAAACCGGGGGTGAAAGCGAGCCACGTCGATAGCGTCGTTCGCGAGTCGCTTACCGCTGCGGGCTTTGGCGATCGATTCAAACATGGCACGGGACATGGCGTCGGCTTTTCGGCGATCGATCATCGCGCAATACCCCGGCTTCGTCCCAACTCGCCCGACGTCCTCCAAACCGGTATGGTGATGAACATCGAGCCGGGCATTTACTTTGAGGACTTCGGTGGCATGCGCCACTGCGATATGATCCTCGTTACGCCGGAAGGCTGTGAACTCCTGACGCCCTTTCAACACTCGATCGATACGCTTATTCAATACCAGTAACCTATGAGGGCCGCCTTGGGGCAGCCCTCTTCGAAATACTTTTATTTCTTCCCATGCTTTGCCGGCGGAGGAGGTACCGGCGGAGCGCCACCTTGCTGTGCCGGTGGCATTACTCCCGGCGGTAGATTCCCCGGCGCTGCGGGCGGCGGACCACCAGCCATTGCACCACCCATGACCGGATCCGGCACCTGATTCGAGATCGGCGGGATCGACTTCAGGTACATGAACACGCTCGCGAGGTCATCATCCGTGAGCTTGCCGACCCAATTCCATGGCATCGGAGGAAGGATCGGGCGACCCTTGCCCATGTGCTTACCGGTGCGTAGCGCGCTAACGAACATGTCCTGCGTCCACGAGCCGATACCCGTGAGCGAATCCGGGGTAAGGTTAGCCGAGAAGCTCACGCCCCAGGGTCCCGAGAAGGCGGTCATGCTCATCGAGCCGGCCCACGCCCACGGCGGTGCCACTTGCGCCGGACGATCGATCTTCATTGCGGCCGGATGACCCGAAAGCATCCGGGACATATCCGGCTCGGGGCCTTGCGCGCCCATCTTCCAGGGCGTATGGCAATCGTTACAACCGATCGCCGTGACGAGATACTTACCACGATCGATCGACGGAGCGCCGCTCGTCGCCGAGGCGGAAGTACCGGTCGAATCGGTGGAGGTCGTGCTGCCGCTCTTCGGGCCGCAGCTCGCTACGAGGAGCACTGCAAGCGCTGCCGAAGCGAGGCCTGCGAGTGTATATTTATTCGAGAACAAGTTCTTCATGTGAGTTCTTTTTGCATTCTTATTAGTGAAAAGCACAACCTACGCGTGCACCCAGAGCTCGGGGCGCTCAAGAACAGCGTAAAGGCTCTTCAAATATAGCACATTCTGACGCACTCTTCAGGGAATTCGGACTGTGAGATGTGCTCCGTACGTGTTGATGCTTTTCTGTGTTTGTTCTTTTAATATTCATAATTGCTATGGAATTTGAAGCGCATTCGGCAAGTATGAATTTTTTGCTCGCTTTTCTTTTGGTTTGGTCTTGAAGTCCCATGTTCGCGCGTAACACGCTGCCTCACATTTTTCCGTTTGGGTAAACAAATGGGCACCTATGCGGGAGTTCCGAGTCTGGAATTAAAATAGGAAAAGTCCGGAGGACGGCCGATGCATAGCGAAGGCATTTAGGCCTGGAAATCGAAGGACGAGAAAAAGGAGAGTCCGACAGGACGCAAGAAGCATAGCGAAGGCCTTTAGGCCTGGAAATCGGAAGACAAAAAAAAGAGAGTCCGGTAGGACGACAGATTTCTCCGCACGACGTTTCTGTCGTCCTCCGGACTCTTCCGCGAAAAAATATTGCCATCTATCCAGCCATAAATGGCTTCGCTATGCATCGGTCGTCCTCCGGACTAACTGGTGTTGTCCAGCCTCCATGAAGGACTTATGAAGTGATAAAGATTTTAACTCCGTTGCCACAGCCTTTTGCGCCTTCGTTTAACAAACGCACCGAAGATAATAACGCGAAAGTGGAAGTATCACGAGGAGTTACAATAATTTGCTCGAGCGGGAATGGTAGGAGAGGCTGCAGTTGAGGTGTTGATTATTACCGCGGTTTGGAGACTATTTCTGTAGAACTTGACGTACGACTGCCAGTAGAAGCGGCTCACAACATTCTACAATAAACTGCTCATCTGAAGCTTCAAGGAGAAATTCTCCAATTTTGTTATGTGCAATCGAAGACCTAATTCGATAAATGGTATATGCAGATAGTTTTTGCACCAAAAACAGGTGCTCGGCAGCTCTTTCGGGGGAGCGATCTTTGGCTATTAGCTTGTGCGTTGCCATGCTAGTTTCACTGAAGTCTCCTGCATTGATCATTGCCTCGAATACACCGGGTTTTTTGCCGAGTGGATTGCTATCCTTATCAAACTCAATCAACACCTGTTTCGCAAGAATTGCATTCAAACCTAGTTTGTTTAGTGAATCAACAAGCGGCTTGACATCAGTACAGGTCTTCTTAATTATTGTAAGCAGCCGTTCATAATCTTGGGATTTTAACTGCGATAGAATTCTGCTAATCCCGCGCAAGTCGCTTCCTAATGACTTTATCTCATCAACTAGGACATAATCGGTCAATAGCTCGACCAGGTGGTAGTATTTCAAAAAACGATGGAAAGCGTCAGAGGAAGTAATAGCAAGCGTACTTGCCTGAGAATGGAAAGGGGTCGGAATTTCTAACTCTGTTGCTTGAATAGAAATTGGATTGCTCAAGTATGTCTGTTGTGCGGCATCCGCAATGAAACCGCCCCAAACAGCCGATCCAGGTTTATATTTTCGAAGGAATAAATCTACTTGGTTTAGCGGAAGCAGCAGGTGATGTGTCTGGAAGAAGTAATCCTGGTTAATCATACTTACATCCACTTCAGTTAAGTAAGCATGATACGCGTTCTCCGTACAACTCGATGAAATAACCTGCTGAGATTTGCATGTGAGTAGCGTTGCACTTAGGTCATTATCCTCCGCGGTAATTGCTATTTCCAAACTCTTATCATAGTTACATGACACGTGGAAAATAGGCAACGCAACTTTGCCATCGTACACAATTTCGTCACTTGGGCCTGGCGAGAGTTTGTTGGGATCTATTGCAGTTCCAGCAATCTCTAGGTTACCTTCATCTAGCGCTCGTCTTAGTTCAGAAAACTGCATCTTCCTATTGGGCTTCGGTCAACCAGAATTCTTTCAGTGGCTTTTCTCCAGATTCTCTAAAGTACTCTCGAAATGAATCGAACAGAAGTCGCCTTGTAGCGTTGCCCACGTTCACTTTCCTAACATTAAATCCTTTTGCCACATTGGAGTATACTTCAAAACCAAGCGGATCTGGCTCGGTAACAGCGCCGAGTTGATCGTGTAATTTATCTAAAGCAGCATTTATTCGTCCCTCTCTCTCAGGAGAGGAATGTTTAAATTCAGCTACCGCTGCAAAAAACGATTGCAGTACATTGTCGCTACCAAGCCACTCGAGAATATCGGCCGCTCCGGGACTTGGCTGTCTCGAATAGGCCAACTGTGCTGCTTTGTCTATCTGGACAAATCTCTTTAGGTACTCGATGAAGTCCTTAAATCGGTCATCCCACTCCTCTTCGTTGGCCGAAAGGACTTCTTCCTCCTTCATTTGTTGCGCAACAACGTTATCCTTCTTTATCTCTTGGCTCTTGTTCAAAAAGCATTGATACGCATCAACAATCCTATCGAAGGCAAATTTGCCGGGCGAGGTTCTGCGCCCTCCATCACGTTCAGTAAAAATAACAAGATCTTGTACTCTATCTTGAAGCACATCCTTGTAGGTGTTGAAGATGACCTCGATTTGATGCCGCAATGACATTGGTTTTTGGCCGGCATTGAGGATTATTATCCGATAAATTAGATTGTTGAATTTTGTTTCGAGCCAGAATTCCAATAACAGAGTTTGCTCAATACCTGCCAGCCTACCTTCTGCTTTTAATTCCCTGAGGATGAAGGTCCGTTGTAATCCATCCAGAATATTAATCTTTACACCACTCTTAAGAAAGTCTGTTATTCGATCGGCATCGAAAGGTTCAAGCGCCGGCACAATATTGCTGACGCTCGCAGGATCAACAGCTAGTGTGATTGGCGGCAACAGCGCACCATTTGCAATGTCGTTCTTCATTCTTCCGTATCCTTTATGCTTCTCGCGTTTTCTCTGTATATCAAAAGTATTGAAGTCTTCTCGAATCAATTCGAGATAGTCTTCGATCTTCATCTGCGCGTATATGACCGGCGTATCAACACGAATATCGCGGGCATGGCCAATTATTGTAAGGTCCATAATTCTATGCAGGTTTTAGATGTGTCTCTAAAGACAAACATCCCCCTCATGGCATAAGTCCCACCGCCGTGGGCCGGTAACGAGTTGCTGTAAATACCAGATGTCCATATGTATGGTGCGATTGTTCGATATATTGAAATAGTAGCAATTTGTCGGCAGAAAGTGTAAGGATTCAAAAGACAGACTGACTAGCGCTCTGGGTCTAGAGGTAGGCTGGCACCGGCTTTTGCATTTGTGGGGACGTTCTGCTTCGTAAATTGCGTCCTGCGTGACCACTCTTGCTGAAGTTTTCCTCGTATTAATCCTGGTTCTGCTCAACGCCTTTTTTGTGACGGCTGAGTATGCCGCCGTAAAATTGCGTCTGGGTCAGATCGACGACCTCATCCACGATAAAGATCCGCGCGCGCTTGCCGCCAAGCGCGTGCAGGAGAATATCGATACATTCCTCTCGGCTACGCAGGTCGGCATTACGCTCGCCAGCCTGGCCTTAGGCTGGATCGGCGAGCCGCTGATGGCCCGGCTGTTCGAGCCGGTCTTTAGCGTTTTTGCCTTTTCGCCGAATATCACGTTCGGTATCAGCTTCGGCATCGGCTTCCTGATCCTGACCTCGCTTCATATCGTCCTGGGCGAGCAGGTCCCGAAGATCCTTGCGATCAATTACGAAGTAGATGTTGCGCTCGCGACCGCGCGTCCGCTCCATTACTATTTCATGGTCTTTCGCCCCCTTATCTGGGGACTGAATAAAATGGTGGGCTTTGCCCTTAAAACCTTCGGACTTCCCAAAGCTTCCGAAGAGGGGGGCCACACGCGCGAAGAGCTGATCGGCGTGATACTCGAAGGGACGAAGCACGGCGTCGTCGAGCGCCGCGAGCGTACGATGCTCGAATCGCTCTTCGAATTTCGCGAGAAGACCGTGCGCGAGATCATGGTGCACCGCTCGGAAGTCATTGCGATCGACCTCGATCTCGAGCCGCGCGAAATTCTTCGCATCATCGAAGAGGAGGGATATTCCCGTTTGCCGGTCTATCGCCACTCGCTGGATGAGATCGAAGGCGTGCTGCATGTAAAGGATATGCTTCCGGCGCTTTCGCAGCTCGAGCGAATGAGCGTGCCGAGCCATGAGACCGAGAAAGAATTCTTTGCACTGCTCGGGCGCAAGCTTCGTCCCGCAAAATTTGTGAGCGAGACGCAGCCCTTGCCCGATCTGCTCGTCGAATTTCAAAAGAACCGCGTGCACATGGGGATCGTCGTGAGCGAGCACGGGGGAGTGGAAGGCATTGTCACTCTGGAAGACATCCTGGAAGAGTTGGTCGGCGAGATACGCGATGAGTCGGACGTCGGCGAAATGCCGGACGTCATCGAAGCCGGCAATATTATCTATGTCGATCCGACGATGACCGTCGCCGATTTCAACGCGCGCTTCGAAGGACGCCTGCCTGCCCTCGAAGAGAGCGGCGATTACCAAACGGTCTCCGGTTACGTGCAAAAACAAGCCGGACGAATTCCCAACATCGGCGACACGATCGAAGCCAACGGCTTACGCTTTACCGTCACCCGTAAAAAGCGGCATAAGCTCGAACAACTACGAATTGACGTAATTAAAAAATAAGAATTAAGAAAGAATAGAAAAGGCCGGACGCGACAGAATAGAATCTGTCCCGAAGGGACCTAAGGTAATAGCCGGGGACGTAAGTCCCCGGAAGGAGAGTAATCAGTTGGATCAGCCCCGAAGGGGCGAAAGAATCTCTCAGGCAAAAAAACGGTCATCAAATTCAATCGCACACATTTTAAACACCTCTCTCATTTCCTCTTCGTATGTTTTCTTACGATGATGAGCTTTCTGATTTCGTATATATCGCTCGGCTGAAGGAAGTGCAGTGTGGCTTACGCTAAACGCGCCATAGCCATCCTGCCACCGGAAATTTGCAAGAAGAGAGTCTCTTATCCACTTCGATGAGTTCGTTTTGATCGTTCGTACGACGTCTCTTATCGACTGCTCACGTCCCAACGAACACAGAAGGTGAATGTGGTCTGCTGTGCCGCCGGCCAGGAGCAATTTATTTTTTTCGGTTCTTAAGATTCCGCCGATATATGCATAGAGCCGTTCCTCCCATTCGGGAAGAATGATCGGTTGGCGTTCTTTAGTGCTCCAGATCAGGTGGTAATAGAGTGCTGCGTAGGAGGATGGCATGGTAGGCTGTTCGGGAGGACCTTTTCTTTCGTCCCTTCGGGACTCTTAAACGTTGGGAGGTATATCGAACCGGGGGCTTACGCCCCCGGCTATTACCTTGTGTCCCTTCGGGACAATTCTTAGCTCCTAATTCTTATTTATTAATTCTTAATTACTAATTACCTGACGATCACCAATTTCCGCATTTCGGTCATGTTCGGGGATGTAATGCGGACGAAATAGGTGCCTGCGTCGAGCGAGCGCGGATCGATCGGCACGACGTTGATGCCGGCATCGGCGCGGCCATCCATGAGCATGCGGACGTTATGTCCGAGCGCGTCCATCATCTCGATCCGCACCGGCTCGCTATTCGTCATGCTGTAGAAGAGTTGCGTCGGCTCGTTCGAAACCGGGTTTTGCGAGAATCGAATGCTGAGCGGATCCTCAGAATTGCTTGCTACGGAGTTATTGCCACCAGAAGCAACGAAATAAGAAGCGCTAACCGGTTGCTGATTGCCATTAGCCGAAACATCGGCTCCGAATCCTTCGCGTGTTACCCAACGGAATATGTAGGACGTATCATGAATGTTGTTGCCGAGGAAGGAAGTCGTAGAGAGCTGGTTGGTCCGAATTCGGAGCGTTTGATGGGTGCCGCCGGTTGGTAGAATAAGCGTACCCCAACTATCGACCACCGATTGTGAGTTGATCGTCATCGACATTCCGGGCGGAAAATTCGGGGAGTTTATGGTAGGGGTACTATTCCATGTCTGTTGATACTCTAGCGGAAATTTAACATCCTGAAGAGGCGGCGTAAAGCTCAGGATCTTCATTGCGGTCTGGCCGGTCTGGCCGACGATGCCGAGATCGTAGACTCCACTACTATTGATCTTTACATAGACGTAGGAGATCGTATCACCCGTCGCGTTTGCACTTTTTAGTACATGCGTAGCGGTCGCAAAGTCCGGATCGGTATTAAGCGGAGCCTGGCTCGGGCTAATGATCGTTGCCGATGCATTCGTCGCCTCTTGCGTGTAGGTCTTGCCGGTGAAATCCCACGTTTGGTTTACGCCATTCGTCGCCAAAACATTAACGAATTGCGATGGGGTGCTGGCAAGGAATGACGTGACAGTCCCGACTTCAGTAAATGAATTAATGTAGTCTCCCGAGCTTAGGGTAATTTGCGCATTCGAAGCTGCGCTTACGCCCATAAAGCCGAGAAATACTAAAAGTGTAGCAAGGTATTTCATATTAACGGTTTTGTTTTCGGTGAGTATTTTCGCTGAGCATGACGGTAGGCTCAGCAGAGCAAATTGTGAACTCAAATATAACGCTTTTATAACGGAAGTGCTTG
>Ga0070738_10000845_pt1 | contig 75789 bp, 43 predicted proteins | sample Coa_R2_2_FD_66446 | JGI IMG/M metagenome (GOLD analysis project Ga0070738, IMG submission 66446) | Surface soil microbial communities from Centralia Pennsylvania, which are recovering from an underground coalmine fire - Coalmine... | ecosystem: Environmental > Terrestrial > Soil > Unclassified ...
GGTGGGCATGGTGCCGATGGCCCTGGCGTTGGAGAAGGGCAGCCAGATGCAGGCGCCTTTGGGCCTGGCGGTGATCGGCGGTTTGGTGATGTCGACGTTTGCCACCTTGCTCGTGCTGCCATCGATCTTCGCGGTGGTGATCGGCAACAAGGTGCATCAATCGCCCTCGATTTATCCCGATGATCCCGACAGCCCACACTATGATCCGCACGTCTACGATGAAACGGGGGAGGGCCATGAGCCTCCCCATGCAGGCCCACTGCTTGAAGGTGTGTGAGATCCGGGTGTCCTTATATGAAACCGCGACTAGAAGAGAGCGGTCTACGATCTATCCTTTCGCGTGAAATGATAGATCAGGAAATTGGAGGTTCACTGATATGAATCGCTTCCGTTGGTTTATAACTATGACACGTTCCGCCGGCTGTTGTTTGGCGCTCGGCCTCCTGGCTTTGTTTGCGGCGCCGGGCTGCGAAAAAGCCGAAAAGACCGGCGCCCCGAGCGTCGTGGAGGCTCCCACCGTTCAGGTGGTGCAGCCCGAGTATCGCAAGATCGTCCGTGTCGTCGGCCAGCCGAGCTTTGTCGAGCCGTACGAGCGCACCTCGATCTTTCCGAAGGTGACGGGCTACATCAAGCAGTGGAACGTGGACATCGGCGACCGAGTGAAGAAAGGCGATGTGCTCTGCACTCTCTATGTGCCGGAATTGGAAGAGGACCGGGAGACGAAGTGGCGCACCGTCAAATTCGATAAGGAACGGGTCCGCTTCGCCGAAGCAGTAGTCGAGGTGGCCAAGGCCGACGTTGAGGCGGCCGAGGCGCGTCTGGAAGAAGCCAAGGCCATCGTCGATAAGTACAAATCCGACACCTGGCGCTGGGATTCGGAAGTCAAGCGATTGGACCGCGAGGTCCAAAAGGGCGTGGTGGACCCGCAAGTCCTCTTGGAATCGCAGAACCAACACAAGATGTCTAAGGCATCCTGGACGGCGGCAGAGGCGACCGTGGCCAAGGCCAAGGCGCAGTTGCTCTCCGCAAAGAACACGCTGGCCCAAGACATTGTCGATGTCGATGTTGCCAAGGCCCGCCTGGGTGTCTCCGAGAGCGATGCCAAAAGGCTCGATGCCTGGGTGGGCTACCTGACGATTCCCGCACCGTTCGACGGCGTGATCGTGGCCCGCAATGCCAACAGTTGGGATTTCGTCCTGCCCCAAACCGGCGATCCCACAGCCGATCACAACGCGCCGCACCTGTCCCCATCGGGGAATGCCGCGCCGATCTACGTGGTCGATCGCACCGATATCGTCCGCATCTTCGTCGATATTCCCGAGGCGGACGCCAACTATGTCCGTATCGGCTCGAAGGCGCGCGTCCAGATCAAAGGCTACCGTGACGAGTGGTTTCCTGCCACCGTCGCACGCACGGCTTGGGCCCTCAACGTCAAGAGCCGTACTCTGCGTGCCGAGATCGATCTGCGCAATGTGAACAATGAGATCCTGCCGGGGATGTACGCTTACGGCAAGGTCATCATTCAGCGCAATAATGTCCGGGCGCTGCCGGCGGATGCCCTCACTTACAACGGCGACCAAGCCTACTACTGGAGCTACGAAAACGGCCATGCGATTCGAACCGAAGTTCAAGTAGGCGTCAGCGACGGAGATTGGATCGAAGTCACCAATCGCCAGGTGCCGGCGAAACGCGGTGAAGAGTCCTGGACGACGATCGACGGCACGGAGAAGGTGATTATCGGCAACACGATGGAACTGACCGAGGGCTGTGCCGTGCGGCTTGAAGGTTCCCCGGCGCCGCGTCAGGGAGAACTGGCGAACGTGACTCTGGCTCCGAAGAAGAATTAGTAAGGATCGACTTTCACAGGGAGGGCCATGTTCCACAAGGATGGCAGCTGTCCGAGTGATCGGATGAACTTCAAAAACATTTGTTCGTGGAGAACGTCTATGCTGACAGAAATGCAAGATCGAGATGCAATCGTCTCGAACGCGATCGAGATTGCCTCTGTGGCGGTGCGTCAAGCCTACATCGCCGGTGCTTGTGGCAACGACGAGGCGCTGAGGCATCAAGTTGAGGAGCTGGTCGCGGCGCATTTCGCCTCTGCCCCCGCTTCGAGCCTTCCCCGGCAAGAGCGGGAGCAAGCCGGCGCGAACGACGCCGAAGCCGGCAAGACTTCGAACACTTCGACGTGTGACAACCCCCGAGATTTGGTCAATGAGGTGATGGAGACAAACAAGATGAAATCCCAAAAACCGCGTGGCATGATGACGGTGTGTGCCTTGCTGCTCTTACCCGTAGTAGTAGGCGGCACTGGCCTAACGGTGTGGAAGCTACAAGCAGAGACTCCGGCGCAGGCGGCGCTTCAACAAGTTATCGACGAGCGCGATAAGGCGCAGAAGGCCGAAACCGAGGCCAAGAAACAGCTCGAAGAATTGCTGGCTGCGCGCCAAGCCCTCGCGACTGAGCGCGATCAGGCGGTGGCGGCAGAGAAGGAAGCCCGAAGCTCGGCGGAAGACGCCAAGGCCGTGCTTGCCTTCCTAAAAGACAACGTCTTTTTGGCGCCGGGTCGGCCGACGAGCTGGAGCCGAGAGGGCCTGGGCAAGGATGTAACGCTACGTAAAGCAGTGGAGGCAGCCGCGGCGAAGGTCGCGGGAGCGTTCCCGGATCGGCCCCTTGTCGAGGCGTCGATTCGTGAGATCCTGGGCGCGAGCTACCTGGACTTGGGAGAAGCCGAGCAAGCGGTCAAGCAGTATGAGCAAGCGTTTGCACTGCGGCAAAAGACGCTTGGACCCGACCATCCGGAGACGGGTGATTGCCGAAACAAACTGGCCGTGGCCTATCGGGACGCCGGCCGTACCGAGGAGGCCAGCCGCCTGTACGATCTCCTCAACAAGGGTCCGGAGACAACGCGGAGCAAACGTTCCAACTAAATCTTCCGTTTAGCGACTTGCTGCGAAGCGTCGTCAGGCGAAGAATTAGCCAAAACTTAACGAGCCGTAAGCATCCGCGATGGAACAGCCGCCATCGCGGACGCTTACGGCTCGTTTCATTTGGGACCGCTGACGCTTTGGCACAACATTTGAAGACACTCCTTCACGATGCCGGTCGTTTGGAGGAGTCTCATCCATGGCTGCCGAAGCTGCGAAAAGAACTGGCTCAGCAAATCCAGCCGTCCTCGCGATGGATCATCCCATCACAACCTTGATGCTGGTCGTGGGACTGATCAGCCTCGGCGGCCTGGCCTTCGGGGAGATGCAGGTAAATATCTTCCCATCGATGAACGTCCCGAAAATCTACATCTTCTTCGATTTTATCGGCATGAGTCCCGACCAGATTGAAGGGTTCATTGTTAATGAGCTGGAGCTGTACTTTCAATACGTCGATGGCGTCAAGGACATCAAATCGCGAAACGTCCAGCAGGTCGGCTTACTTGAACTGGGTTTTTTCCCAAAGACCGACATGGGCCAGGCCATGGCTCAGGTTGTGGCCATGTCGGATCGGGCAATGTCCTGGATGCCGCCCGGAGCGCTTCCGCCCATGATCATGCGCATGGACGCCGGCAGCGTCCCCATCGGCTTCCTCGTGTTCAAGAGCGAGGGCAACAAAACCACGATCGGGGCGATGGGAGATCTGGCCAATAACATCATCCGGCCGCTAGTTCAGAAGAACGTTCCCGGCACCGTCGCCATCTCGCCCTTTGGTCCGAACATGCGCTCGATCATCATCAACGTCGATCCGCAGAAACTTCTCACCTACGACCTGAACCCCGACAATCTCGTCGAGGCCCTGAAAAAAGGGAACGTCGTGCTTCCGGGCGGGAACATCTACTACAAAGACGCGATGCCGACCACCAACAATAACGCCACGGTGGTGGACATCCAGCGCCTGGGAAACATCCCGATCAAGCTGAACCAAAACGTCTACCTGCGCGACGTGGCCACCATCCAAGACGCCACGGACATCACCTATGGCTATGCCCTCGTAGACGGCCAGAAAGCGATCCATTTACCGGTCATCAAGAAGCCCGAAGGTTCCGCGCTGAAAATTGTGGCGGACGTTCGCAAGTCGCTGGAGACGTTTCGCAACGCCGTCCCCAAAGACGTGAAGATCGACTTCGAGTTTGATGAGTCGCCCACGGTGATTCATGCGGTCGAGAGCGTGGCCACCGAAGGGGCGATCGGCGCGGGCTTGACCGGCCTGATGATTCTCTTGTTCCTCCGCGATTGGCGAAGCGTGCTTGTCGTCGTCAGCAATATCCCGCTCGCCCTGATCGGGGCCTTGTTCGGGCTTTGGGTGACGAAGAATACGATCAACATCATGTCGCTGGGCGGTATGGCCCTGGCTATCGGCATCCTTGTCGATATGTCCACGGTGACCATCGAGAACACTCACGTGCAGCTGGAAGGTACCTCGAACGTCGCTACGGCGGCTCTGCGCGCCAACCGCGCCACGGCCGTGCCGATCTTGTTGGCACTGTTGTGCATTCTGTCCGTGTTCGTTCCGGCGTTCATCATGCAAGACCCGCTGCGATCGCTCTTCCTGCCTCTGACTCTGGCGGTCGGCTTCGCCATGATCTTCGCCTACTTCCTTTCCAACACATTAGTGCCGGTCTTGAGCGTTTATTTGCTCAAGCATGAGGAGAAACCTGCGCAGCAAGGCGAGAAAAAGCCCGGCCTCTTCGATCGGTTTGTCAAGGGTTATGGCAAGGCCGTGGACTGGTTCATTCGGCTGCGTTGGTTCGTGGTCTCAGTATATCTCGTCGGATGCGGCCTGATTCTGGGATTTATCGGGTTAGAGGTTGGGACGGAATTATTTCCGAAGATCGATGCGGGGGAATTCGTGCTGCGATTCCGGCCGCCGGCTGGGTCGAGCTACGAGCTGACGCGGGAGATGGGGGTGAAATGCCTCCAGGAGATTGAAAAAGAGGCAGGGGAAGGGAAAGTCGAGATTTCCCTGGGTTTCGTGGGCCAGGTCGCTCCCAACTTTGGCATCGATAACATGGTTCTATTCATGCGCGGTCCGGACGATGGCTGGCTGCGTGTCAAATTTGTCGAGAACAGCGGCATCAAGCTCGATAGGTTTCGTGAGCGGCTCCGCAAGGTTCTGCCCGAGCGGATCGTCCCGTGGATTGCCCAACGGTTGCAGAGGGGGGGCTTGGACAAGGACGAAGCGCAACAGAAAGCAGAGAAATGCACCTTCGGTTTTGAGCCGGGCGATATCGTGAGCCAGGTTATGAGCTTCGGCGCCGCCAGTCCGATCGCCATTCGTGTTATTGGCACCGATTATGACAAGGTCCGTGAGCACGCGGAAAAAATCTCCGCCGAGATGAAAAAAATCCCCTTTCTTCGCGATATCAACTTCGAGCAGACTCTCGACTACCCGTCGGTGGAAATTGAGATCGATCGCGAGATGGCGGGGCTGGTCGGCGTTACTCCCGAAGACCTCAAGCACGCCCTGGTCATGGCGACTTCCTCAACTCGTTTCACCAACCTCAATTACTGGATCAACCCAAAGACAGGCTTCGACTATCTGGTGCAAATCCAGGTGCCGCCCCTGCACATGGACGAGCCCTCCGACCTTGAGGAACTGCCGCTGAAGATGGTCAACCCGTATGTTCCCCTGATGCTCCGCGATGTGATAAAGGACGGTCAAGTTCGTGAGAGCCTGCGGCCTGGCGAGTACGACCGTGACATGTCGCAGCGCTACCTGACCGTACTCGCTAACGTTGAGGGCGAGGACATGGGCCGGGCCATCAAGCAAGTCCGCGAGGCAGTCAAAGACACCGGCGAAGCGCCTCGCGGCGTGCGCGTGGAAGAGCAAGGCCAGATCCCGCAGATGACAGAAATGTTCAAGTCACTGGGGATCGGACTGGCGGTGGCCGTCTTCGTCATCCTCGTTCTCTTGACGGCTTATTTCCAATCGCTTCGGTTGTCGCTGACCTCTCTCGGGGCCGTGCCGGGGGTCCTCGCCGGTATCGCCGTGATTCTTTACTTCAGCAACACCACCCTCAACATCGAGTCGTTCATGGGTTCGATCATGTCACTGGGCGTGTCCGTGTCCAACTCGGTAATGATGGTTGCGTTCATGGACGAGCACTGGAAGGCGGGCAAGCCGTCAACCGAGGCGGCACACCAAGGCGCGACCGAACGATTGCGTCCGATTTTGATGACGGCGTGCGCCATGACGGTGGGTATGGTGCCGATGGCCCTGGCGTTGGAGAAGGGCAGTCAGATGGAGGCGCCGTTGGGACGGGCGGTGATCGGCGGGCTGGTCATGTCCACCTTCGCCACGTTACTAGTGCTCCCCTCGATTTTCGCGGTTCTGATCGGCAAGAAGGAGGCTCGCTCGCCCTCGCTTTACCCGGGCAATCCCGAAAGCAGGTACTACGATCCCCGGCTTTACTCAGCGGCTCATTCCGAGCCTGAAGCGTAAGCGAAGGAAGTCTTCGCTTACGCTTCAGGCTCGGACGAATTGACACAACGGGAGATGAACCATGAAATTTGTTGTTCGACCTAACCTCCGTGTTCGTTCCTCTCGCGGAAGCTGGTCGTGGTCCTGGCTTCTGGCCGTCCTCGTCGTGTCGGGCTGCGCTAAGGAAAAGTCGAAAAAGGCCAAAAGCGTATTGGAACCCCCGACCCTTCAATGGATCTATCCCCAGCTCAAGAAGATTAGCCGCATCGTCGGACAACCGAGTTTCGTGCAAAGCTACGAACGCACATCGATCTATCCGAAGGTGACGGCGTTTATCGAAAAGTGGAACGTGGACATCGGCGACAAGGTGAAGAAGGGCGATGTGCTCGCGGATCTGTTTGTGCCCGAGCTGCGCGAAGATTGGGAGACGAAAAAGGCCACGGTCAAGTACGATCAGGAACGGGTCGATCTGGCACTCAAGATGGTGGAAGTGGCCAAGGCCGACGTCAAAGCAGCCGAGGCCCACGTTGTCGAGGCCCGGAGGCTACTCGCCGCTTACAAGGCCGAAGTCGATCGCTGGGACTCCGAGGTGAAGCGACTCGCCCGTGAGGTCAAAGATAAGGTCGTCGCCCCCCAGATCCTTTTGGAGTCGCAAAATCAGCTCAAATCGGATACCGCCAAGTGGGACGCGCAGAAGGCGACTGTCGACAAAGCGGAGGCGGATCTGCTTTCCAAAAAGGCGACGCTGGCTGCGAATATCGTCGATGTCGGGGTCGCCCGCGCTCGCTTGCTCGTTGCCCAGAGCGAGGAAAGGCGGCTCAATGCGTGGGTGGGCTATCTTAAGTTATTCGCGCCTTATGATGGCATTATCGTTGGCCGCAATGCCAATACGTGGGACTTCGTCCTGCCGCAATCGGGTGACCCGACCGCTATATCCCGCGCTCCCAACCTGTCCCCTAGCGGGCAGGCCGCCCCTATCTACGTGGTCGATCGCACGGACATCGTCCGTATCTATGTCGATGTCCCCGAAAGAGATGCCGACTATGTCCATGTTGGATCGGAGGCACAAGTCAAAGTTTGGGCCTACCGCGACGAGTGGATTCCGGCCACAGTGACGCGCATCTCCTGGGCCCTCAACCCCAAGAGTCGCACTATGCGGGCCGAGATCGATCTGCCCAATCCCGAAAGCAAGATTCTGCCGGGAATGTATGCCTACGGCAGAGTGGTGGTCGAGCGGCCAAACGTCCGAGCGCTGCCGAGGTCTGCTTTAACGCTCTCGGGGGGGAAGGCCTTCGTCTGGCTGTATGAAAACGGTCGCGCCAAGCGCACAGAGATCCAAACAGGCTTCACCAGCGGCAAGTGGATCGAGGTCATCAATCGAGGCACCAACAAGAAATTCCACGGCCGGGAAGAGTGGGAGCCGATCAACGGCTCCGAACAGGTGCTTATCGGCAACATGATTTCCTCGCTTACCGAAGACGCTGAGGTGGAATTGGATGAGACGCCGGGTCCGATCGAGGAAGAATCGATTCAACGAAAAGATAACGCCATGTCAGGGCGCTAGAGCATGGCTCCTCATTCGTGACGGTCTTGCGGAACTACCGAGGGTTACGACAATGCCTAAGGAAAATCAGGACCGAGACGTGATTGTTTCCAAGGCGATTGAGATCGCATCGGAGAAAGAGCGCGCCGCGTATATCGCCCAAGCCTGCGGCAATGACGCCGAACGGAAGCGGCAGGTGGAGGAAGAGGTCACGGCGCATTTGCATAATGGCAGCCGCGATGGTCCCGACCGCGCCACCGACACGCCCTCTTCGGAGCAGAACGGAGCAAACTATGCTGAGGACCGCGAACATCGGATCACCCGCATCGGTCCTTACAAGGTAACAAAACAGATCGGAGAAAGCGCCTCAAGCATCGTCCTTCAGGCCGAACAGCAAGAACCCGTGCAACTGAGGGCTGCGCTCAAAGTCATCAAGCAGGGTCTAGACTGGAATCAGATCGCCACCCGGTTCGAGTCCGAGCGGCACGTGTTATCGCGGCTAGAGCATCCCAATATCGCCAAGGTGATCGGCGCCGGTACGCGGCAATCGGGGCAACCTTACTTTGTGATGGAATTGGTAGAAGGGCTTCCCCTCACCAAGTATTGCGATGAGCATCAGCTATCGCTCCAGCAGCGTTTGGAATTGTTCATCACCGTTTGCCAGGCGGTACAGTACGCTCATCAGAAAGGCATCATTCACGGCGACCTTAAACCGTCGAACGTGCTCGTGTCCAGCGAAGAGGGCAAACCGGTGCCCAAGCTCCTCGATTTCGGTGTAGCCAGAGCCGTTCGGCAAAAGCGGAGGGAAGATGATCAATCCGCCGGCCCCGAGATTCTCGGCGACAAGCCGGAGTACCTGAGTCCAGAACAGGCCGATCCCAACAATCCGGACATCGACACGCGCAGCGATGTCTACAACCTGGGTGTGCTCCTGTATGAGTTGGTGACGGGCACAACGTCCTTGACGGGGGAACGTTTGAAGGACGTATCGATGACCGAAACCTTGCGCTTGATTCGCGAGGAGGAAGCCCCGCCGCCAAGTTCACGGCTAAACGAATCGAAGGACCGTTTGGAGTCCGTAGCGGCGAAGCGGCAAATGAAACCCGATGCCTTGGTCAAGGCCGTCCGAGGCGACTTGGATTGTGTGGTGATGAAGGCATTGCAGAAGGACAGCACCCGTCGCTATGCCACGGCAAACGAGTTGGCGCGCGATGTCCAGCGTTATTTGGCCAAAGAACCGGTGGAAGCGTGTCCGCACGGCACCCGATCTCAGTTGCGGACGGTGACACAGCAATATCCGCGCGCTGTGATGCCGGTGGTGGGATTGCTCCTCTTCTTGTTCCTAGTCGCCGTGGGAAGCATCGGCTTGGCGTTGTGGGAATGGCGGCAGGAGAAACAGGCACGGAAGGCGGAACAAGAGGCCGTCGAAAAACGCGAAAAAACCGAGAAGGAAGCGGAAAAGACCAAGGGCAAACTCAAAAGGGCGGTGGATGATGCGAAGGAACGAATCCGAGAGCGCGATTTGGCCCAAGAGGGGGAGAAGGCAGCGCGGCGTTCGGAGCAAGAATCGAAGACCATCCTGGCTTTCATCAAGCACAAGCTGTTAGCCACAGGTCGGCCTGGGGATCTATCTCTAGCAGAAGCGTTCCGGATGGGGACCCAAGGCAGGAACGCGACTGTGGGTAAAGATTTGACCTTGCGCCGGGCAGTCGATGAGGCCGAGTCGCGGGTCGCCGAGTCATTCGCGGACCGGCCGCTGGCGGAGGCAGCGGTGCGTGAGATGCTGGGTTTTGCCTATTTGAATTTGGGAGCTGCCAAGGAGGCCGTCAAGCAGTACGAGCGCGCGTACGAATTGCGGGAAGCCACACGCGGAGACAACGACCCCGAGACGGCCGACGCTCGCAACCAACTGGCCGTCGCCTACCGGCTCGCCGGCCGTGATGCCGATGCCAGCCGCCTATATCACTATCGCCCCAACTCAACCACTCACGCCGCCGCGCTAGCCGTCCGGGGATCGATGTTGCTCTCCCAGAAGAAATTCGAGGAGGCCGAGCTGAAACTCCGCGAGAGCCTAACCATACGCCAGAAAATACAGCCGGACCACTGGATTACTTTCGAGACGAAATCGCTCTTGGGCGAAGCGCTTCTGGATCAGAAGAAGTACTCCGACGCTGAGCCCCTGCTTCGGTCGGGATACGAAGGAATGAAACAACGCGAGTCCCAGATGCCCAGTTCGGAAAAGGACCAACTCCCCAGAGCGCTCGAACGTCTGGTGCGCCTCTACGACGAATGGGGCAAAAAAGAAAAGGCGGACAAGTGGCGGAAAGAACTCGAGAAGGCAACGTACTGATCGATAAAACCCATCCCACCCAAAAAATCCAAAAAAATCTCCGTTTAGCCACGGCGCGGAGCGGCGGATGAATCCCGCTCTCCGCGCCGTGGCTAAACGAACTGGAAGCGAGAACGACCATATCTCAAGCGCAACAGTTAATCTCTTGTGAAAAGTTCTTCCCTTGCCTTGCCCCTCCCCCGGTTGCGTGTTACAAATTTGTAAGTTTTCCTTTCGGTCGATGAATGAGTAGGGTGCGGCTTGCGCGCAGGCAGAAGCTTGAGCTGCATTCGAGCGCAACCGTTGTTTGCGCTCGTCCCACCTGAAATACGATCGTAGCGATCCAGCACCAGGAGGTTTCTTCATGACGGGAAGTTCCGCGAACCCAACGGTCTTCGCCATGAAGCACCCGATCACGACCCTGATGCTGGTCGTGGGGCTTATCAGCGGCGGTGCCCTGGCCTACAAGAAGATGCGTGTGGACATCTTCCCCTCACTCAACGTCCCGAAAATCTATGTCTTCCTCGACTACGTCGGCATGAGTCCCGACCAGATGGAAGGCTTTATAGTCAACGAATTGGAGTTGTATTTTCAATACGTCGACGGCATCCAGGACATCAAATCACGGAACATCCAGCAAGTGGCCTTGTGCGAGTTGTCCTTCTTCCCCGGCACGGATATGGGCCAAGCCATGGCGCAGGTAGTGGCCATGTCCGATCGCTCCATGTCGTGGATGCCCAAGGGCACCTTGCCGCCCATGATTATGCGCATGGATGCGGGCAGCGTGCCGGTCGGCTATCTCGTGATGGAGAGCCAGGAAACCTCGCTGGGGAAAATGGGAGATCTGGCGCAGAACGTCATCCGGCCGCTGGTGCAGAAGAACGTCCCCGGTACGGTCGCCATCTCGCCCTTTGGCCCAAACATGCGCTCGATCATCGTCAACGTCGATCCCCAGAAACTTGCGGCCTACAACCTAATGCCCCAGCATGTCATCGAGGCACTGGCAACGGGGAACACGGTCGTCCCCGCGGGGAACGTCTACATCAAGGACACGATGCCGGTGGTCGCCAACAACGCCACGGTCAGCAACATCAAGAATCTGTACGACATTCCGCTCAAGCTAGGCTCAAACGTCTACATCCGCGATGTGGCCACCGTCCAGGACGCCACCGACATCACCTACGGCTATGCCCTGGTCAACGGCAAGAAATCGGTTTATTTGCCCATCATCAAGAAGGACACCGGCTCGACGTTGACGGTGGTGAAAGATGTTCACAAATCGATGCATCTGTTCCGCGATGCGGTCCCCAAAGACGTGAAGATCAGTTTCGAGTTTGATGAATCGCCGACGGTGGTGGCAGCGGTGGAAAGCGTGGCCACGGAGGGGGCCATCGGCGCGGGCTTGACCGGCCTCATGATCCTCTTGTTTCTCCGCGACCTGCGCAGCGTGATCGTTGTCGTTTGCAATATCCCGCTGGCTTTGCTGGGTTCGTTGTTTGGGCTTTGGATAACGGGCAATACCATCAACATCATGTCGTTGGGCGGCATGGCTCTGGCCATCGGCATCCTTGTCGATGAAGCGACGGTGACGATCGAAAATGTGCATGTGCAGATGGGGCACACGAAGAACCTCGCCACGGCGGTGCTGCACGCCAGCAACGCCACGGCGGTGCCACGCTTGTTGGCGTTGCTGTGCATCTTGTCCGTGTTCATCCCCGCGTTCATCATGGAAGACCCCTTGCGTTCACTCTTCATGCCGCTGACCTTGGGCGTCGGCTTCGCCATGATCTCGTCGTATCTGCTCTCCAGCACGTTCGTGCCGATCCTGTGCGTGTATCTACTCAAACACGTGGAACACGGCGAGAAAAAACGCGGGTTGTTCGACATCCTGCTCGGCGGTTACGGCAAGGTCGTGAGTGGATTCGTCCGCCTGCGCTGGGTAACGGTGCCGGCCTATTTGGCGGCGTGTGTGCTGGTCCTCGGAATTTTGGGAATGCTCGTGGGCACCGAGCTGTTCCCGCAGATTGATTCGGGCGAATTCGTGCTGCGTTTCCGCCCACCGCCCGGCTCGAACTTCGAGCTGACGCGGCAGATGGCGATCAAGTGCCTGGAAGAGATCGAGCACGAGGCAGGGGCCGAGAACATCGAGATCACAATGGGTTTCGTCGGCCAGGTTGCCCCCAACTTTGGAATCAACAACATGGCGCTGTTCATGCGTGGCCCCGATGACGGCCAGCTGCGCGTCGCCTTCCGCGAAGGGGCCAAGATCAAGCTGGATGAGTTCCGCGAGCGGATGCGAAAAGTGCTGCCGGAGCGAGTAGTGCCCTGGATGGCGAAGCGGCTGGAACAGGGGGGCTTGACCCAGGAGGAGGCACGGCAGCAAGCCCAGAAGTCCATTTTCGGTTTCGAGCCGGGCGATATCGTTACCTCGGTCATGAGCTTCGGTTCCTCGACGCCTATCGCGGTGCGGATTGTCGGCACCGACCTGGGAGACGTTCGCAGGCACGCGCAAAAAATCGCCGGCGAGATGAGGAACATCCCCTTCCTGCGCGATGTGCATTATGAGCAGCAACTCGACTACCCCAGCGTCGAGGTCGAGATCGACCGCGAGAAAGCGGGTTTAAGTGGAGTCACGCCCGAAGACGTGGGGAAGGCGCTCGTCATGGCAACCTCCTCGACGCGATTCCGTTCGCTCAACTACTGGGTTGAGGCAAGGACCGGCTTTGATTATTTGGTGCAGATCCAGATGCCGCCTACCGCCATGACCACTCCGCAAGACATAGAGAGGCTGCCGTTGGCGCCGGTAAATCCGCTTGTCAACCTGACGATCCGCGATGTGGCGAAGGTCAGCACTAGTGTTCGGCCGGGTGAGCTGGACCGCGATATGTCGCAGCGCTACTTGACCCTGACGGCCAACGTCGAGGGCGAATTCATGGGCGTGGCCTCGCGCCAGGTTGAACAAGCCATTGATGCGGCCGGCACGCCGCCGCGCGGCGTGCGCGTGGAAACAATGGGACAACTGCCCTCGATGGTGGCCATGTTCGAAGCGCTGGGCATCGGTCTGGCCGCGGCCGTGTTTGTGATCCTTGTGCTTCTGACGGCCTATTTCCAGTCGCCGCGACTGGCGTTGATCTCGGTCGGCGCTGTGCCGGGGGTGCTGGCGGGCATCGCCGTCATTCTGTACACGACCGGCACTTCGCTGAACATCGAATCGTTCATGGGTTCGATCATGTGCCTGGGCGTCTCCGTGTCCAACTCGGTAATGCTGGTGACGTTCATGAACGAGCACTGGAAAACGGGAGCATCTTCAACTGAGGCGGCCATCGTCGGCGCCAGCGAGCGTCTGCGGCCGATTTTGATGACGGCCTGCGCCATGACGGTGGGTATGGTGCCGATGGCGCTGGCCCTGGAGCGCGGCAGCCAGATGCAAGCACCCTTGGGCCGGGCGGTGATCGGTGGGCTGGTGATGTCAACGTTTGCAACCCTGTTGGTTGTGCCGTCGATCTTCGCGCTGGTGATTGGCCGGAGTGTGTCGCGCTCGCCGTCGATCTACCCGGCCGATCCTGATAGTTCACACTTCGATCCGCTGACCTTCTCCCCGACGGGTGAACTCATCTCAAAGGTCGTTTCCGAGGTTGTCGCCGAGGCCGGCTCGGAGGACGAGGATCTCACAAGTGATGTCATCGAAGCCCGCCGTCTCCTCCGGCCGGGTCAGAATGCACAAAACAGCGAACACATTCGCACTCCCGACGGCGGTCCCGAATCGGCTGCCGCGCAGGATGGGACTTCCCAATTACCGCCTTCGCACGGAGATGTTTAACATGAGAACAAAGCTGTGGCTTCGCGACGCCTCGCAGAAAAGTAATGAGACAAGACGCTTCTACGCCTCGTCGCGAATCTGCCTTTTGGTAGCCCTGGCGGCGGCGGGTTGCGCCAAGCCCAAGATCGACGCTAAAAGCGTCTCCGATCCTCCCGTCGTTCGCCTTTTTCAGCCGAAGGTTCGGACGATCACGCGCATCGTCGGCCAGCCGAGCTTTGTCGAGTCGTATGAGCGCACCTCGATTTATCCGAAGCTGACCGGCTTTATCGAGAAGTGGTATGTGGACATCGGCGTCAAGATGAAGAAGGGCGATGTGCTCGCCACCCTGTTCGTGCCCGAGGTTCGTGAAGATTGGGAGACCAAGAAGGACACGGTCAAGCTCGATGAGGAACGAGTCGAGCTGGCTCTCAAGAGTGTCAAAGTGGCCGAGGCCGACGTTAAGGCCGCCGACGCGCATCTTGAGGAGACCCAAAAGATCCTGGCTCGCTTTCAGGCCCAGGTCGATCGCTGGGATTCGGAGGTCAAGCGGCTCAAGCGAGAGGTGGACAAAGGCGTGGTCGATCCGCAGGTCCTGCTCGAATCGACCAATCAGTGGAAGGAGAGCATCGCCCACCGGGAGGCGGCCAAAGCGACCATTGAGAAAGCGAAGGCGGACCTGCTCGCGAAACAAGCCGCACTCGAAGAGGCCAAGGTCTATGTCAACGTCGCTCGTCTTCGCGTCACCGTGGCCAAGAGCGACGCCAAGCGGTTGGAGGCCTGGGTGGGCTACCTCACGCTGACAGCGCCCTACGACGGCGTGATCGTGGCCCGCAATGCCAATACGGGAGACTTCGTTCTGCCCGCCACCGGCGACCCGACAGCCGACCGCAATGCCCCCCATCTGTCGCCCGGCGGCAAAGCCGCGCCCATCTATGTGGTCGATCGAACCGATATCGTCCGCATCTTCGTGGACATCCCCGAAGGGGACGCCAACTACGTTCACGGCGAGAAGGACGGCAACGACAGCAACCACCCTGTCGGGACGAAGGCAGAGGTCCTCATCCAGGCATACCGCGACAAGTGGATTCCCGCCGTGGTCACGCGCACCTCATGGGCGCTAAACGTCAAGAGCCGTACTCTGCGGGCCGAGGTTGATCTACATAACCCCGACAGCAAGATCTTGCCGGGAATGTACGCCTACGGGAGAGTCATCATTGAGCGCCCGAACGTCCGAGCGCTGCCGGCATCCGTGCTGGTTAAGAACGGCGAAAAGACCTTCTTCTGGAAGTACAAGGACGGCCATGCTATGCAGACGGAGGTACGGACCGGAGTTAGCGATGGCGAGTGGACTGAGGTCACCAACCGCCAACTCCCGCCGACATCTTCCGGCGAGGATCCCTGGGCGCCGATCGACGGCTCGGAGCAAGTGATCGTCGGCGATCTATCGATCCTCACAGAGGGCTGTCCCGTGAAGGTGGCGGAATGAGACCGCTTGCGGCTTAGCGTTCTCCGCGCCAAGCGGCAAGCGGCTAGCGCTCCTGACATCCCCATCATTGGGGCGGCGCTTCTTTCTGGTCCTTGTCGCCAACTTTCTCGTACCCTTTCTGGGTGGGCGGCAAAACAGCGGGAGCCGTCGGAACGGGAGCGCCATCGGAGGCACAGGGACAAATGCCGCCGCCCTGCGCGCGAGTGGTCTGAATTGCGTCTACGAGATCCGGGGGGCCGTTATGCGGAGGTCGTGGGGCGCCGTAGGGGACCAGACCGTTGCCTCCCATGTTCCAGAAGATAGTATCATCTAGCAAGACCGACGTGTAAGGTCCATAGCGGAGCGGAGTTTCATCCGGATTGGGAGGCATCGGATGATCCGGCATGGGGCCGTCTCCCCATCCGCCATCGGAGCCGTAGGGGGCTGGTTTCGCATTGCAGAGGCGATGAGGAAGATACTTCATGTAATACGGCGTGTAATACGGCATGAGCGGAAAGTAGCAACAAGGGGCCCAGCGTACTGAAGTCGCCGTTGGGGACGTCGGAGCGTAATAGGGGATGTAAGTTTTTTTCCACCAGCAAAAGATGCAGCGGCGTGAGTACGCTTGGTCGGGTCCGGGCGGGTGGACGCCAAATGCCTCTACCGGTGTCTGGGTGGCCGGCCCGCGCCCGCGCGCGTTGAGATAACCGTTGCCGGTGGAGTATTCTTGAGCCGCTGCCGGCAGGGACAGCATCGCGGCCAATATCGTCGAGCCAAGGATGAGCGTGTGCTGCCGTACCATCGAAATCCTCTCCTGGGGTTATTGTGTTGAGATTTTTTTGCCGCCCGCAGCGCCAGCAAGGGTTGCCCATGCTGGCGCTGCGGGCTGGTCTGAAAACCGCGTGTTAGCGTGTCGCCGGCGGCGGTCCCGAGCCAACCGCAGGCAGATAGTCAGGCCGCGTCGTGTTCACCGGCAAGACCTCGCCGGGACGCCGCAAGAATTCGATTTCCCTAGCTGGGTAGCCCAAGGCGTGGAACAGCTCGAACTGTGACGTGTTGTAGTCGGCTACGGTGGCGATGTAATTATCGTAAGCGGTCATTAACAGCGAGAGGGCAAAGACCGCTTCCTGTGGCCGAAATATCTGTTCCAGGACATTTCCAAACCGTCTGGTCTGCTTTAATCCCTCGACGTTGCCATTGTAATTGACGAGGGCCCCGCGCACCTCGCGTTCGGATTGAACAACGCGGGCCGCTGCCGATTGAACATCCGCCTGAGCCCGCGTCACGTCCGCAGCCACTGAGTCCTGAATTTGGAACAACTTGACGATGGCCGCCGATGCCATGCCACGCTGTTCCTTGACATCCGCCATATTCCCCATCCCCATGTTTTCGGCCATGAACAGAACCTGTGGTGTGATGTCATCGCGGAAGCTCCACAGGTTCAGCTTGCCGCCGCTCCCCTCGCCATAGGCCGTAGCATTGAGCAATTCGTAGGGAGTTGTGAAGCCATTGAATAGGAGAGAGGGAAGGAGGGGGCGCAGCTTCTCCCGGCGGATGGCCACCAGCGTCGCTTGAACCAGCGCCTGATGCGATGCCAGTTCGGGGCGATTGGTCAAGCCGATCGGGATCAGGTCGTCAAGCGATCGAGAGGGATCGATCAAGGTAATCTGAAGATGATCTTGTTCAAGCGGCTCGACCACCGCGCGCGGGTCCAGGCGGAGAACCTGGGTGAGGGCGGCACTGGCGATGCGCCAGTTTTGGCGGGCGGTGACAGCGTTCTGCTCCAGGTCGGCGAGCAGGTTGCGGGCCCGATCGATCTCGGCCGCAGGAACCAGGTCGCGGCTCAACTCGGCGATCTCGGCGACCAGCTTGCGGCCTCTTTGAACCGCGTCGATGGCGACGGCATATTGGCCACGATACTTGTGAACATTGAAGTAGGCCCGAGCGGTCATGAACAAGGCGTCGTTCTTGGCGCCCTGCATGTCCCAACGAGAGGAATTCAAGTTCTGCCGCGCACGCAGTGGCTCGAAGATGATATCGGTGAGGAACTGCATTTGAGGCGAGGGAAGTAGAGGCGGCCCTGGATTGGGCTGGAAGAAATAGTTGGGGGTGGAGGGCGTAAAGGTCATGCCACCGCCGGCAAAGAACAGATTGACGTTTTGGTTGAGCGGTCTTCCGAAGCTGCCCGGAGCGCTTTGCCCCAAGGCATTTACTCCAGTCGGAATATTAACACCGCGATTAAAATCAGGGCCGTAGCCGTCGTGCCGAACGAAAACGGCACCGAGGTTGAGCGAAGGAACCCAGAGCACCTTGGCCTTCTGAAGGTCCGCCTCGGACACCCAGACACTGGTCCCGGCGGCGGCGACGATGATCGGCCGGGCGTCCGCCAGCCGCAAGGCGGTGGCCAAGTTGATCGGCAGACGAAGGTCGCCGGGTTCTGTCGGCGGCGGCTTGAGATCCAGAACTTCGCCGCCGGCCGGCGGCGGAAGTTCCAGTGGAGACTTCTGACTCGGCCGCGAGGAGGAACCAGCTTGTCCCTGGTCGCTTGCTTTGGCCGAGTCCGCAGGCGCCATCGTTGCCCGTGGGGGCGGAAGCATCTGCGAGCCGGGAGCGTCCGCGACCACAGGCGAGCCGGGAGCGTTAGCGACCGGAGAAGGAGACTGGGCGCGGCAGGGCAACGGCCCCAAGCCGGAAAGCAAGACTGTGACGACCATTAATCTGTTGAATCGTTCCATTGGGACGGCTCCTTCCCTTCCCTCGGGGGTGGTTCCTCTGCTTTCATCGGCGAAAAACCGCTTGCAGCTTAGCATTCGCCCTGCCTCGTAGTAGAGCGTCTATGCCAAAATGGTAGGTACCGCGAGCGGAGCGGCACGGCTAAACAGTCCGGCTCGGCTCGCCGGACCTACCAAAAGAGCGTGGACGCTCTCGTAGGGTGGGCCGAGTCTTCGAGGCCCACCACACCCTCTTTGGTGGGCCTCGAAGACTCGGCCCACCCTACAACCGATAATGTTCATAGCCGTTTGTGGCACATCTCCTCCGCGCGTCGCCGACAAGTTAGCGCGTTGGCGGCGGCGGTCCCGTGCCCACCGGGGGCAGGTAGCCAGGCCGCGTCGTATCGACCGGCAGGATACCGTCTGGGGACCGGAAGTATGAGATTTCCCGGGCTGGGTAGCCCAGGGCGTGAAACATCTCGAACTGGGCCGTGTTGTACTGGGCGACCGAGGCATAGTAATTATCGTAAGCCAGTTTTAACAGCACATGGGCAAAGACCGCTTCCTGCGGTCGGAAGACCAGCTGCAAGACATTGCCAAAACGTTTGGTTTGCTTCAGACCCTCGATGACGCCATCAAAGTTATTGAGGGCCCCGCGCAGCTCGCGTTCGGCCTGGACGGTGCGTGCTGCCGCGGATTGGAGACGCGCCTGGGCCCGCGTCACGTCCCCCGCCACCTTGTCCTGGGTCATGAACAACCCGATCGTGGCCTGCGATGCTTCACCACGCCGCCACTTGACCATTGCCATGTTCCCCATCCCCAAGGCATCAGCCTGCCACAGGACTTGAGGGCTAATGTCTTGGCGGTAGCTCCACAAGTTCAGTTTGCCGCCGTTGCCGAAGCCCTGGGCCCCAAATTCGAGCTGTTCGTAGGGCGTTTGAAAGCCCTGGAGCATGAGAACGGGGAGGAAAGGGCGCATTTTCTCCTGACGGATGCGCACCAGCGCCGCCTGGACTTCCGCCTGATGTGCAGCCAATTCGGGGCGGTTGGTCAAGGCAATGGGGATCAGGTCATCGAGCGAACGAGAAGGGTCGATCAAGGTAATCTGGAGATGATCGTGTTCAAGCGGCTCTACCACCGCACGCGGGTCCAGACGGAGAACTTGGGTGAGGTTGGCGCTGGAGCGTCTCCAGTATTGGCGGGCGGAAACGGCTTGCTGCTCCAGGTTAGCGAGGAAATTGCGCGCCCGATCGATCTCGACCGCCGGAACCAGGTCCCGACTCAATTCGGCGATCTCCCGGACCAGTCTGCGGCCTCTCTGAACGGTATCAATGGCACCGGCATACTGGCCGCGAAACTTGTGGACCTCGAAGTAGGCTCGGGCCGTCATCAGCAAGGCGTCGTTTTTGGACGCCTGGATGTTCCAGCGCGCAGCATTCAAGTTTTGCCGCGCTCGCAGAGGTTCGAAGATCATGTCGGTGGCGTTTCGCATCTGGAAGAGGGCGCCGCCGGTATAGAAATAGTTGATGTTTTGGTTAAGGGGTTTTCCAAAGCTGCCAGGAGAGAATTGCCCAAAGATATTCTGTTGACTCGGAATATTAAGGCCGCTGAGAGTATCCGGGCCGTAGCCGTCGTGGCGAAGATAAACAAAGCCGAGCTGGAAGTCTGGGACCCAAAGGACTTTGGCCTTTTGCAGCTGCGCTTCGGCCACCCAGGCGCTGGCGTGAGCGGCGGCGACGATCAGCGGTCGGGCATCGGCCAGCCGCAAGGCGGTGGCCAAATTAATAGGAAAACGAAGGTCGCCGGGTTCCAGCGGTGGAAGCTCCAGCTTCACAGTTTCGCCGCCAGGGGGCGGCGGTTGTTCCAGGGAAGACTTCTGGCTCGGCCGTGCTGGTAGTTCGAGCCGCATGGGCGTAGGGATCCCCTCGGAAGCGCCGCGCGCCGGCGAGGGTTCCGGGGGCGACGTTGGCCTCGGTGGGGGAAGCGGCTGCAATCCGGAAGCGTCAGCGACTGGAGCAGCCTGCGCCTGCGGGGCAGCAGGCTGGGCTGGACAGCGCAACGGCTCCAAGTCGGAAAGCAGCAACAGTGTGACGACCATCAGTAATCGGTTGAATCGATCCATCGGGATGGCTCCTTCCCTGACTTCCGCCCGGTTCGTCCTCGTTCCCAAACCCTGTTTGGGAACGCCATCCGCGAAACTCCGTTTCGCGCCTTCCTCGCAAACGTCGGAAAGTACAGGCGAAACTGAGTTTCGCCTAAACGGTTCCCAAGCTCTGTTTAAGAACCAGAGAACCAATCCGGTTATCGCGTTGCCGGCGGCGGTCCCGTGCCCACCGGCGGCAGATAGCCAGGCCGCGATGTATCCACCGGCACCACTTCCCCCGGCGGACGGAGGAACTCGATGTCCTGGGCGGGGTATCCCAAGGCGTGGAACAGCTGGAACTGGGCGGTGTTGTACTCGGCAACCGTGTCGAAGTACTCGTCAAAGGCCAGCTTCAATAGCTTGAGAGCGTAGACCACTTCCTGCGGCCGGTAGATCAGTTGCAGGACATTCTCAAAACGCCTGGTTTGTCCCATACCCTCCAGGTTCTTTTGGAACGTGACGAGGCCCGTTCGTAAGCCGCGTTCGGACTGAACGACACGGGCCGCGGCCGATTGAAGGAACGCCTGTGATTGAGTTACTTCCGCGGCCACCATGTCCTGGATGTGGAATAGCTCGGCGATGGCTCGCGACTGCTCGCCGCGCCGCCGCTTGACCAAGGCCGCGTTGCCAAACCCCATGTTTTGCAACTGCCAGATCATCTGAGTGGTGATGTCATCGCGGAAGCTCCACAGGTTCAGCTTGCCGCCATTGCCGGTGCCGAAGATGGATGCCTCTGTCGTCATACCTCCAGGAGTCTGAAAGCCGCTGATCGTGATCAAGGGGAGGAGGGGACGCATTTTCTCCTGACGGATACGCACTAGCGCCGCCTCGATGAGCGCCTTCTGAGCCGCCAACTCGGGGCGGTTGGTCAAGGCAATGGGGATCAGGTCATCGAGCGAACGAGAAGGGTCGATCAAGGTAATCTGAAGATGATCGTGTTCGAGCGGCTCGACCACCGCGCGCGGATCCAGGCGAAGCACCTGGGTAAGATCGGCGCTGGAGACCCGCCAGTTTTCGCGATCGGAGACGGCTTGCTCCTCAAGCCAGGCCAGCAGGTTTCTGGCTCGGTCTACTTCGACCGCGGGAACGAGATCCCTGCTCAGTTCGTTGATCGCCGCGAGCAGTCTGCGGCCTTGCTCGACGCAATACACTGCGCCAGCGTACCGCCCGCGAAACCGATGGACGCTGAAGTAAGTTCGTGCAGTCTCCAGGAGGGCTTCGTTCTTGGCGGTCTGGATGTCCCAGCGTTTGGCGTTGAGGTTCTGCCGCGCGGCCAGTGGCTGGAAAATGGCGTCGGTCACGGCGATGGCCTGGTACAAGGAGACGCCGGAAATGAACCAGTTGAGGTTCTGGTTGAGTGGTTTTCCAAAGCTGCCCGGCGCGGGTTGCCCCAAGGCATTTATCCCCTCCGGGACATTAATGCCCCCATTGAAGTCGGGGCCGTAGCCATCGTGCCGGTAGTAAGCAGCGTTCATCATGAAGGCAGGGCACCAGAGAACCTTGGCCTTCTGGAGCTGCGCTTCGGCCACCCAGGCACCGGCCTCGGCGGCGGCAATAATCAGCGGCCGGGCGTTGGACAACCGCAAGGCTGTGGCCAGGTTGATGGGAAAGCGAAGGTCGCCGGCCTCCGTCGGCGGCAGCGGCATCTGGACAGTCTCGCCGCCCGGCGGTGGCGGTAATTCCAAAGGCGATTTCTTGCTCGGCTGCGGGGGCAGGTCGAGCGGCGAGGGCACTTTAAGCAAGGGCGACGACCCGCTCGTCTGCTGCGAAGGGATGGGCGGCTCGGCGTCGCGGCGTTGTTCGGGCGGCTGGGCTGGCGCCTGAGCCGGACAGGGCAACGCCCTCAACCACGACAGTGCCAACACCGTGAACAGGATGAGCAGCCTGTCGAATCGTTCCATAGGATGATGCTCCCGTTCCATCGGGCGTGGTTTCTACCCGTTCCCTCGATGGGACGCGCTTCCTCGTTGCGCCGGTTCGCGAAGACGTAGGCTATGATCGGCAAATAGGGGAAGGAATGTTGATAGCGAAAACAGAGATTACAGGTTTTTTAGCGATGTGAGGAATCCTGCGGAAGACAGGGTTAAAAGTTCGTCATTTTAACTCTATTACCGCGTCAGACGCCTCTTGGACGCTTTGGCTTCGCGGCTCAGGCGAGCCTCGGAGGCGCCGTGGGCCAACTCATCTAGAAGACGCACGGCCTCGGGCGTTCCGATCGATTCCAGCGTTTCCACGGCACGAACCGCACGCAACGAGTCCGGCTTGATCCGGATCGCCTCAAGGATCTGCTGCAATCTCCGGCGTACCTCCAGGGAGGGTTTCTCTTCCCTCAGGACTCGCCGTAGAAGCGAGGAAGCGCCATCGGCCTGCTTTTCCAATTCTTCGGCCGCGTTCTGACGCTTCTCGAAGTCGTCGCTATCGAGCATCTCCACGAATCGCCGCACGCGCTTCAGATCCGGCGCGGCCACGGGCTTGAGATGTTGGCGCAGAAACGGCACGGCTTGTTCGGGTGCGGCGGCAAGACGGCGAATCGCCCCGAAGGCGGCGGCCGCATCGTCGCCGGCGAGGGCGGTCCAGCAGCATCGCAGTTCGTCATTCGACAGACGGTGCGGCTTGGGTTCGAGGCTCCCGGCCACGTCCCAGACGTAGACCGGGGCATCCGCGCTGGAAGCGGCCAGGGTTCGGCCATCGGGGGAAAAAGCGAGGGCTTGGATTTGACTTTCGTGTCCGACGAACCGATGCCGCGGACGGCCGCTGCTCACTTCCCAAAGAATCAGTCCACCCGCCCCGCCACCCGCCGCCAAGGTTCGTCCGTCGGGCGAAAATGCCACACTCCATACCGACGTCTTTTGGCCCTCGAACATTCGCGCACTTTGCTCGCCGTCGAGGTCCCAAATCATGACGACGCCCGGTTTGTCCGCTCCGCGGATATTTCCGGCGGCGGCAAGCGATCGTCCGTCTGGGGCGAAGGCCAACCCGATAACCATTCCTTGCTGCTGCCAAGCGAATCGCTTCATCTCTCTGCCGGTGCTTAGGTCATAAAGGAAAACGGTCGGCGCCTTCGCGTCCGCCGTTGCCAAATAGCGAGTATCGCGAGAGACAGCCAGGGGTGTTTGACCGCGTAGTTGATACTTCATCTGGCCGCGTGCCGTATCCCAAACGCAGACAAGGTCATCGCTCCCGTTGGAGATCAAATATCGGCTATCCGGCGTAAACAGGAGGTTCCAAATGCTACGATCGTGTCCCTTGAGCACATGTATTTCCTTGCACGTGGCGGCATCCCAAACGGTAATGGTGCCATTCGAGTTGGCGGCGGCCAGCCGTGATTCATCGGGCGAAAGAACAAGATTGCGCATGTCGTTGGGATGTTTGAATTCAAGCAATTTCGGATCGGCGATGCGCTGCAATTCTCGGCCCGTCGCGGCATCCCAAATCAAACAGGCGCCTGCTGAGCCGAACAAACGCTTGCCGTCGGCGCTGAATCGGAGACGAGCGATGTACTCCACATCGGGATCAGCGGAACTCGGCAGAATCTTGCCCGTTTCCGCGTCCCACAGACGAATCGCCCCACCGGGAGAGGCCGTCGCCAACGTCTTGCCATCGGGAGAGAATGCACTCACGGATACACCTCGGTGAGGATTCAAGCGGCAGACCTCCTTGCCTGTATGCACGTCCCACAGCACCGCCCCCCCACGGCCGCCGCCAATGGCCACATGCTTACCATCCGGAGAAAACGCTGCCGAAACGGCCATGGGAAACGGATGTGTCCAGCGATGGAGTTCCTTACCATCGCGCAGGTTCCAGATACTTACCTCACCTTTCTGCGTGATTCGAAGACTTCCAGGCATGGAGGCGAGAAAGCGGCCATCGGGAGAAAAGACAAGGTGCAGCGTTGCATCGCCAGGCCGTTTCAGTTCACGGATGAGTTTTCCGGTGGCCGTATCGTGAAAATAAATCGTGTCCGTTGAAAGATCATTGTGAGCAACGATTTTGCTGTCGGGAGAGAATGCGATGTCCCAGGCGGCGACGCCCTTGACGGGGATGCGCTGGACCATATCGCCCGTGGTTGTGTCATACAGCCGCATCTCGTTCTGGAGAGCAACGGCGACACGTTTGCCATCGGGAGATACCGTGGGATTGGCGACGTGAGCTGGTTCCTTGATGCGTACTTGGCGGCGAATTCGGCCGGTGGACGCATCCAGGAATTGGACCGTGACCGTCCATTTATCGTCCAAGATCACGCGGATGATGCTGTCGCCCACGGGACGGCAGCTGGTTTGCCGGCTGCCCTTCTCAAAGTCAAATCGGCGCAGGAGTTTGCCGGAGGCGGTATCCCAGCTTCGCAGACCATCCTCCGCGGAGGAGCGGAGGATTTTGCCATCCTGTGAAAAGAACAAAGCGCGAGGGAAGGAATGTCGTAGCCGACTCGATCCCATCCGGGCCACCGCCTCGTCCGGGAGCGCATCGCCGAGCAAATCCACTCGTGGTTGGCGTCCTCCGGATGTCGTTCCACGCGGTTCTTCGGTCCATTGTGTTTCTTGTGTCCCTTCCTGCATCGGAAAGGAGATAGCTGAGACAGCCATGCGATAACCAAAGGCAGTGGCGAATCCAAGGATTGCCATCAGCGTCAACATGAACGCAATTTTTGGGAGCGTTGCACCTTTGATGAAACTGTCGGCCAGCGCCGCTGCCGAGGTCGTCTCCAAGATACCGCCCGACAGAGTTTTCATCGCCTGCCGCACGGTCGAAAGCACCAGCAGAGAAGGAACCACCGCGTCCGCCGTCGATTCGGTCAATAGCGTGGCCAGCAGGCCGGCCGGGATCGTGAAGCCGCGTCGAGTCAGCCGTTTGTGCAATAACTCGCGCGCTTTGGCCAGCCGGGCGGTGACGGAGCTTTTCGGCCAACCCAATTCGCCGGCGGCTTGTTCATGCGTCTTCTCGGCGAGATAACAAAGGACGAGCGGCGTCCGATATTTGGCCGGCAGACGTGCAATTTCCTCATCCAACGCCGCCCGTAGCTCTTGTGCAGCCACGGAATCGCTTGGATCGTCCCGGATGTCAGGCTCGAAAGCCTGACCTACGCGCGGCTCACGTGCGGAGCGCATCCGCGCCTTATGAGCGATGCGCGTGGCGACAATGTGCAGCCATGACGACAGCGAGGTTTCCTTGCGGATCGTGCCGGCTCTGCGGACGAGCACGAGAAAGGTGGCTTGAAACGCATCTTCGGCGTCCTGCTCATTGCTCAAAATGCGCCGGCAAGCGTTCAAGACCATCGTGCCATGCCGCTGAACCAGGAGCGTGAAAGCCGCTTCCTCACGGCAACGGCGAAAGCGTTCCAACAAGTCGCGGTCGCTCAGTTCTCGGTTGCGGCAAGGATCGGTCAGTTTGCGAAGGTGTTGGAGGACGCCTTGCAGGGTAACGGAGCGCATGATGATTATCCCTCACCGGATCTTCTCCACTACTATAAGAGGCTTGGCGCGAACATTCGACCAAAACAATTCGTGGAAAAATGATCCGGCGGCGGGAACTCATCGTTGTAGTCATTTTTCGTCGCCGAAGAAGCGGTGGATGCCGAACCCATCGACGGGCCAGCGTGTCCTATCCTTGGTCCACGTCAGATTAGTCAAACGCTTGTTCTTAATCATAGAGGTCATCGTGACCGATTATCACGCCATTTTTGACGCAATCATCGCCGATCCGCGGTATCAGGCGAACCTCGACTGGGGCGAACCCCGGCCCGGCCATCCTGAGGGTACCGTTCGGGCACATATCACCGAGATCGAGCAGAACCTCGAAGCCCTGAAACCGAAGCTGTCAGAATTGGACTATTGGAAGTTGAAAGTTCTCTTGCACACGCACGATACGTTCAAATGTGATTCCGAGCGAGGTGTGCCGATTGCTCATCCGAAGAGTCACGCTTCCCTGGCACGGCGCTTCCTTGCCGAGTTTTGTGACGACGCGAACCTGTTGGCAATGGTCCAGTACCATGATGAACCATTCGCTCTTTGGCGACAGGTTGTGGCCAAAGGTTGTCACAATCAAGAACGGTTGACCATTCTGCTCTGTAACATCAAGGATTGGAACCTCTTCCTGGCCTTCAACATCATCGACGGCTGCACGGAGGGCAAGAGTCGGGAGTCGCTCCGCTGGCTCTTTGAACAGGTGGCGGGTAAAGTAACGTCGAACTTCACGGCCGCCGACATCTTATGACCACCCTTGAAGTTGCGTTTAACGGGGGATGCGGCGGCTGGCTTCGAGAGCCTGGCGCGTCAACGGAGCCTTGGCAGCGCCACCGGCCAACTCGCCGATCAGCCGCACAGCCTCGGGCGTGGCGATCCACTCCAGCACCTCCATGACGCGAGACGCACGCAACGTTTCGGGTTTGTTTTCCAGTGCATCCAGGATTTGTTGCAACCGCCGGCGTACTTCCAGCGAAGGCTTGTCCTTCGCCATAATCTGCCGTAGTAGTCCGGCAGTGGAATCGGCCTGTTTCTCCAACTCCTCCGCCGCTTTCTGGCGTGTGGGGAAATCGGCGCTATCGAGCATATCCACCAATTGCCGCACGTACTTTTCATTCGGTGCGGGTACGGGTTTGAGATGCTTGCGCAAAAACGGCAGCGTTTGCTCGGGAGCGGCAGCGAGACGATGGATCGCCTGGAATGCTTTCATCGCATCGCCGCCAGATAGATCGGCCCACAGCCCACTCAGTTCTTTTGCGGATAGAGGGGATGAACGGGGCGGCCCGGCCGCGGCGGACAAGTCCCATATAAGGATCGTGGTATCGTAACTGCCCGTTGCCAGGAGCTTGCCATCGAGGGAAAAAGCGCCGCAACGGACTGCATAGTGATGTTTGTCGAAATGCCAGCGCTCCTTTCCGGACGCCGCTTCCCATAAGCGTACAACCCCGTCTTCGCCTCCCGAAGCCAGCGTTTTTCCGTCCGGCGAGAAGGTTAAAAAGCTGACCCAGTTTTGGTGCCCTTTGGCTCTCCAGAGAAGCCTGCCGGTAGCCGCGTCCCAGAGTTTCATGTCAATGGACTGGCCGAACCCTCCCGAAGCGAGCATCTTGCCATCCGGGCTGAAAGCGAGGGCGTAGACATCGACAACATCAGGATCTTGCAGCGTGCGGACTTCCTTGCCGGTGGCCACTTGCCACAGGTGGATCGCGCGAGAGGGGCCAATTCCGCCCCCGCTGGCAATAAGCTGACCATCCGGCGAAAGGGCGATTCTCCGGCCGTCGAACGAATCTCCGGGAAGAGTTTGCAACACTTTCCCCGTGGCCACGTCCCAGAGGCGCGTGTTTTTGCCATGTCCGCATAGCAGCGTTCGGCCATCGCTTGAGAACGCCAGGGAAACTACGTAACCTTTGGGGTCCACGATCGTGCGCAGCCGTTTGCCCGTCGCCGCATCAAGCAGCCAGATGGTACCCTGGTGGTTGCCTGTGCCCACCGCCAGCATTTTGCCATCGGGCGAATGGGCGAGGGCGTAGGCATAATCGCGGACTTCGCGGAAGGGAGAGAGGGGCTGGCCCGTCGCCGCGTTCCAGCGGCGAACGAAACCAAAATCACCGGCGGCCGAGACCACTGTGTTGCCGTCGGGAGAGAAGGCCACTGCATCGATTTGCCGTTCGGGGGCCTCGGCTGGCCCAACGGGTTTGAACGTGGCCGCGTCCCAAACGTGGAGGACGTGCTGTTCGTTGGCCCAGGCCATCCGGCTGCCGTCCGGCGAGAGTATTATGGTACTTTCGCCATCCCAGCGTCGTCCGGGGGTAGGAACCTCCTTGCCTGCGGCGATGTCATAGCGAACCGGTACGCCGGACCAACCCAGGAGCCGCTTGCCGTCCGGGGAGAAGATGATGTTCCCCATTACACGGAAGCGGCCTTGCTGGGGCAGTTGCTTGCCGGTCTCCGTGTCCCAAAAGTGGAGTGTGCCATCGAAGTCGGTCGAGGCCAGCGTCTTGCCGTCCGGTGAGAACGCCACCGTCCGCGCCTGTCTGGAATGTCCCTCGAAGCGGCGAATTTCCTTGCCGCTGCGAACATCATAGAGTGCGATGGTCTTATCGTGGCGATCCGCGTAGGCCCACGTCTTGCTGTCGGGCGCAAAAGCGATGGATGGCGCCACGTAGTTCTTACGCCCATCCAGATGGTGCAGTTCCTGGCCGGTGGTCGTATCCAAAAAGACGAGCGTATTGACGGACGTTTGATTGTCTATCTGAGCATGACCGAGGCACGCGAGGGTCTTGCCGTCCGGTGAAAAGAAGAGCTTTCCGGCGCGATCGGATTTCACGCCCCAGCGAGAGAGTTCCTTCCATGTCTTGGTGTCCCACCGGCGAACCCACTGAAGGCATCCCGTCGCCAGAATCTTGCCGTCTGGGGAGAAGGCTACTCCCAGACCTTCGCCCCCCACGACGGCACGATCAAGACGGCGAAGTTCTCGCCCCGTCGCGACATCCCAGAGATGCACCATGTCGTCCATGCTTGCTGAAGCCAAGACCTTGCCGTCCGGAGAAAACGCATACTGACCGATTTCCCCACCGTGCCGCAAGCGGACAGTGCCCAAGCGTGCCCTCGCCCCCGGCGGCAGCGGATCGCCGAAGAGATCGACACGCGGTTTGTTCGTCTGGGCGTGCTTCTCTTCCCGATTGTCGATGCCTTGTGATTCATTTTTCGGTGCGGATGGAACAGGGGAAGAGATGACCCAAGAGCCGAGGGCGGCGGCAATACCCATCGTCGCCACAAGCATCGCCACAGCCGTATACTTGGCCGCGGATGCTCCCGGGATGCAACCATCCGCGAGGACGGCCACGCTCGGCACAGCGAACGGCTTCCCTGTCAGCGCTTGAACCGCCACGCGCACCGTCGAAAGCGTCAGCACAGAAGGAACCGCCGCATTCGCCGTCGCTTCGGTCAATAGCGCGGCCAACAGTCCTGCGGGAACGGTGAAACCACGTCGAGTCAATCGTTGTTGCAGCAATTCGCGTGCTCTCGCCAATCGGAAAGTGACGGAACTTTTCGCCCAGCCCAGCTCCTCGGCGGCCTGTTCATGCGTTTTTTCGGCCAAATAACAAAGGACAAGTGGCATCCGGTATTTTGCAGGCAAACGCTCGATCTCCTCGTCGAGCGCCGCCCGCATTTCCTCGGCCTCCAGCGTGTCAAAGAAATCATCTTGCTTCCGAGTCGGCATGAATTCGCGTTCGCGGGTTTGCCGTTGGGCCGATCGCATGCCTGCCTTGTGGGCGATGCGCGAAGCGACGCGGTGCAACCAGCCGGCCAGCGATTGCTGCTTGCGGATGGCGCCGGCGTTGCGGACCAGGGCAAGAAACGTGGCCTGAAACGCATCCTCGGCTTCGTGGACGTTGCCGAGGATGCGGCGGCAGACGGCAAGGACCATCGGCCCATGTCGTTGCACCAGCAGCGTGAAGGCCGCCTCCTCGCGGTGGTTGCAAAAGCGTTCCAGCAAATCGGCGTCGCTCAGCTCGCGCGGACGCGCCGGATCGGTCAATTTACGCAGGTATTCGAGAACGCCCTGAAGGGTGGATGCGTGCATGGGATTGTCCCTCGCCGTGTGGTCTCCACCCTTATAGAGTCGCCAAGCGTGCGTTTGACCAACAGATTCTTAGCGAGACAACCGCCGCTTGGCCTCGACGGCTTCGCGCGTCAAGCGAGCATCGGCGGCACCGCCGGCCAACTCCCCGATAAGCCGAACGGCTTCCGGCGTACCGATCCACTCCAGCACTTCCACGGCGCGAGCCGCGCGCAGCGATTCCGGTTTTTTTCCCAGCGAATCTAGGATCTGTTGCAACCGCCGGCGCACTTCCAAGGATGGATTTTCCTTCGCCAGAATCTGCCGCAATACTCCGGCGGCGGTATCGGCCTGTTTTTCCAATTCCTCCGTTGCTTTCTGGCGCGTCGGGAAGTCGTCGCTATCGAGCATGTCCACGAGTTGCCGCACGCGCTTCTCATCCGGCGCGGGGACGGGCTTGAGTTGTTGGCGTAGAAACGGCAGCGTCTGCTCGGGTGCCGCGGCGAGACGCCGAATCGCCTGAAATGCGGCGAGAGCATCATCGCCGGAGAGGGCGGTCCAGTAGCGCCGCTGATCTTTTGCCGTCATTCGTTGCTGCACTGGCTTTGTGTTTCCGCGCACGTCCCAGACATAGGCCGGCACATCGTAACTCGATGCGGCTAGCTTCCACCCATCGGGTGAAAAAGTGAGCGAGAAGATCATGTTCTCGTGACCAACGAATTCATGGCGTTTGCGGCCGCTCGCCAGCATCCGGCCATCGGCCGAGAAGGCCACGCTGGAGACGGAGGACTTATGGCCATGGAACGAGAACCGCTGGCCGCCGCTGGACACGTCCCAAATCTGAATGATCCCAGGTTCGTTCGGTTTTCGCCCACTACTGCCGGCCGCCAGCAGCCGGCTATCTGGGGAAAAAGCCATTTGAGAAGGAGAATTGTCCCCAGCGAGGAGAAGCCTTTTCTCTTGGCTGGCAGCGAGGTCCGGAAGAATGACTTCATAGCGCCCGCGTGATCCGCGCGAATCGCTGGCCGATGCCAGCCAGCGGCCATCCGGCGAAATGGCAAGATGCTCGATGCGATCTCCACCACCCATCATTTTGTGCAATTGCAGACCACTTGCCACGTCCCAAAGTCGGATCGTTCCGTTCTCGCTGCTGGAAATCAGGTGACGGCTATCCGACGAGAAGATCATGTGCCGGATATATGTCTTGTGTCCTTTCAGCGCGCGGCGTTCCTTTCCCGTCCGCGCGTCCCGCAAACGGATCGTGCCGTTCTCCTCAGCGCTCGCGAGAAGCGAATCATCCGGAGAGAGCGATAATCGCCAGGGCGGACCAGGAACCGTGGCGAATCGGCGAATTTCTCGGCCGCTGGTGGGTTCCCAGGCCATGTACGTAGCTGCATGGCCGATCAGCCGCCGGCCGTCGGAACTGAAGCGCAGCGCCGTGACGATATCGAGGGACGGATCGGCGGAAGCTGGCAGGACTTTTCCCGTCGCGGCATCCAAGAGCCGGATCGTCCCTCCCCCACAGGACGCGGCAAGGGTTTTGCCGTCCGGAGAAAAAACGGAGCCTACGTAGGAGTTCTCAACCGAAAATCGACGCAGCTCTTTTCCACTCGCCATGTCCCAAAATACCATTTCTCCATTCTGACAGCCGAGCGCCAGGATTTTGCTATCGGGCGAGAAGATAGGGTCTCCGGAGACGCTTTGCAACCGATGACGCTCCTTGCCGGTGGCGACATCCCAGACGGTAACGTGAGCGAGTTCTCCCGGTTTTCCGACCGGGGTAAAAGAAACCGAAGCCAGTAAACGGCCGTCCGGGGAAAAAACGGGGCGTCTGAGGATGTCGCCTTGACGCTTGAATTCACGCAGCTTTTTCCCGTTGGTCGCATCGTAAAGCTGAGCCGTATCCGAGACATGCTGAAAGACGATAGACCTGCTGTCGGGGGAGAAAGCCAAACTCGGGATCCAGTTGCCCTGCACCGGAATGCGACAGGTCTCCCGTCCCGTGGTGGCATCGCAGATACGCACGGAATTCTTGTCGGGGCTGTAAGCGAATCGTTTGCCGTCACGAGAAAACACGAGTTGAGAAGGCACCAGGGCCGGGGGCAGGACCATCCGGCGGCGAACCACCCCGCTTGCCGGATCGAGCAATCGAATGGTGATGATTTTTTTATCATCCCCGCCGCTCGCCATGAGGATACCATCCGAGCGAAAAACGACATCGACGCACCCATCGGTTGCGGCATCGAAATTGGATCGCCATCGACATTTTCCCGTAGCGACGTCCCAAACGCAAATGCTGCCGGCGGCTCCGGAGACAATGGATTTGCCATCGAGGGAAAAAGCGAGGTGAAGGATCGGAGATCCGTGCCGCATCCGCCTGGAGCCGATGCGTGATGCCGCTTCTTGCGGCAAGGGGTCGCCGTAGAGATCGACACGCGGTTTGCGGGCTTCACCACCCGCGGCTTTGTGTTGATGTTCCAGGACGAGCAAGCCACCGATCGCCAATCCTATCGCTGTGAGTTTTGCGATGTACCGGAGGATGCTTTGCAGAAGAGAGAGCGGCATGGCATCGGCCCTCGGGGAAGGTTCCTCTGCCACTATAGGGCTGCAATCCGTGCCTGTCCTAGCGACGCAAGCGTCCGCGTGCGGCGACGGCTTCGCGAGTCAGGCGAGCCTCTGCGGCGCCGTCGGCCAGCTCGCGGATGAGACCCACGGCGTCCGGAGTGCCAATCCACTCCAGCACTTCCACGGCGCGAACTGCACGCAGCGATTCGGGCTTGTTTTCCAGAGTATCTACGATTTGTTGCAACCGACGGCGCACTTCCTCTCGTTCCCAGGCTCCTCCTGGGAGCTCGCTGCAAGCGAGGCTCCGCCTCGCATCCGATACAATGGCGCCGCGATCGTGTTGAGACATGAGGTGCCAATTAATACCGCCACATCGCCACTCCGCCACGCTCTCACAAGCCCACAACGCTGCCGCGCCATGTCAGCCGATGCCGACAAGGGCCAAGTCACGACGCCAGACTACCCCACCGCAAATCCTCTCTTAGTGCCAAGAGCCGACAAGAAGTGCAAACGAATGCCGCCACTTCGCCACTTTACTCCCCCCACGACATAGGCATCCGGGCGTGTGTAGCGGAGTCATGCAGGCGTCGGCGGTTCGGGAGGCTTGACCCATGTGAGGATGTCCAAACGTTGACGACCGAGCGCGGTGCCGGCGCTTTCCCGTATGTCCGCCAAGTCGTACTAGACAGCGACGGCTGGCGAGTCCTGGTAGGGTCGGTTGAACGATAATGAAATCACCGAGACTGGCGCTCGAACTCTGGCCGCTTCACCTCATCTGAATCGATTGAACGGGATTTATCTGAGAGATAATCCGATAGGAGAGGCCGGTAAGACTGCTCTCCGCGAGCGGTTCGGATCAAAGGCGTGCCATTTTTGAGCCAGACGCTTGCTGATTTCTCAGGTACACGAAGTAGGAAACATTTGTACAATATCCGCATGGATGCCCCAGACCCCCTTGCCCTGTTTCTTCCCCCTGTGCGGCATTGGTTTCGCACCGCGCTTGGCGAGCCGACAGCGCCGCAGCGGCTTGGTTGGCCGGCGATTGCGGCGGGACAGCATACGCTCATTCTCGCGCCCACCGGCTCCGGCAAGACGTTGGCGGCGTTTCTGGCGTGTCTCGATGCGCTGTGGCGGCAGCCGGAGTTGGCGCGCGGCGTGCGCGTGCTGTATATCTCGCCGCTCAAAGCCCTCAACAACGACATTCATCGCAATTTGCAGGTTCCTCTAGAAGGCGTCGCGCAAACGGCGAGTGACATGGGCATGTCACTGCCGGCGCTAGAGGCGGCAGTTCGCACCGGCGATACGCCGGCAGCGGAACGGCAGCGTCTCGTCCGGCGACCGCCGCATATTCTCATCACCACGCCGGAATCGCTGCATCTGCTGTTGACCTCGCGCGCACGGGAGACGCTGCGCGGGATCACACATTGCATCGTTGATGAGATCCACGCGCTTTGCACCAACAAACGCGGGGTGTTTCTGGCACTATTGTTGGAGCGCTTGCAGGCGCTACAACCAAACCGCTTCGTGCGCATCGGGCTGTCGGCCACGCAGCGGCCGCTAGAGGAAGTCGCGCGCTATCTCGGCGGCAGTGAAGTGGATGCTGAGGGCAACTGGCGGCCGCGGCCAGTGACCATCGTGGATGCGGGATTACGCAAGGATCTCGATCTGCGCGTCGTCAATCCCGTCGAGCAATTTGGACCGCTGCCGGAAAAAACCATTTGGCCGTCCATTTATCGCTTGCTCGGCGAGGAGATTCGCCAACATCGCTCGACGATCGTTTTCGCCAACAATCGCCGGGCGGTCGAGCGCATCACCGCTTGTATCAATGAGGAAGAAGAAATTGCCCGCGCTCATCACGGCAGCGTCGCGCTGGAAGTGCGTCAACAGATCGAGGCGGCACTCAAGGAGGGGCGACTGCCCGCCGTGGTGGCGACGGCATCGCTGGAATTGGGCATCGACATGGGGGCAGTCGATCTCGTGTGTCAGGTCGAGTCTCCCGGTACGGTCGCGCGGGCCTTGCAGCGCGTCGGCCGGGCGGGGCACCTCGTTGGCCAAAAAAGCAAGGGGCGGCTCATTCCCAAGATGCCGAGCGACCTGATCGAACAGGCCGTGCTGGCCCGCGAGATGGCCGCCGGTCGCGTGGAAGAGATCCACGTCCCCATCAATTGCCTCGATGTCTTGGCCCAGCAACTCGTCGCGTGCGCGGCGACGGACGATTGGAACATTACCGATCTCTATGCTCTCGTTCGCCGAGCTTATCCCTACCGCGATCTATCTCCGCAAGCGTTCGAGACGACGTTGGAGATGATTTCCGGCCGCTATCAATTCGCTCCCACGACGAGCGAGGGGAGGAAGGGATTGGCCGCGCTTCATCCGCGGGTGAGCTGGGACCGCGTTCACAATCGCTTGCTGGCGCTGCCGGGCAGCCGGCAGATGGCCCTCGTCAACGGCGGCACCATCCCAGACACGGGGCAATACGCCGCCTACACTAGCAATGGAGCACGGATCGGCGAATTGGATGAAGAGTTCATCTACGAACGCCGCATCGGCGATACTTTTCTGCTCGGCACCAATGCCTGGCGTGTGGAGAGCATCGAGACAGACCGCGTGATTGTCGCGCCGGCGGAGGGAGCGCCGGCAATTGTCCCCTTCTGGCGTGGCGAAAACACCGGCCGCAGTCACGATCTCGGCCGGGCGATTGGGGCGTTTCTCCGCGAGCTGAGCGAACGACTCGATCAGCCAGGATGTCTCGATTGGCTGGAGCGAGACTTCTTCCTTGACCGAAACGCGGCCCGTAATGTCCGTTATCACGTCGAGCGGCAGCTGCGCTCCGCCGGCTGTCTTCCGACCGATCGCACACTCTTCATCGAAGCATCGCGCGATCAGCTCGGCGATTGGCAGGTTATTCTCCTCAGTCCATTCGGTGCTCGTTTGCACTTATCACTGCGGCTGGCTCTGGAGAGCAAATTGCGCGAGCGTCTGGGCTATCAGCCGCAATGCCTGCATCACAATGACGGCATCCTCATCCGCCTGACCGACACCGATGAGCCGATCCTCGATCTCTTCGCGGGACTGACTCCGGAGAACGTGGAAGGATTGATCCTCGACGAGCTGGCCGACAGCGCTCTCTTCGCCCTGCGATTTCGGCAGAATGCCGCACGGTCGCTGTTGTTGCCGCGCTTGCAGCCGGGACGACGGGCGCCGCTTTGGCTGCAACGGCTGCGCGGCCGCGATTTGCTCCAGGTCGCCCGCCGACATCCCGATTTTCCCATTGTCGCCGAGACGTTCCGCGAATGCCTGCACGATCATCTCGACGTGCCGCGTTTGCAGGAGTTGCTCGCCGACATCCAGGCCGGCCGCGTCGAGATCGTGACGCGACGGGCTGAGACGCCGTCGCCGTTCGCGGCCGGTTTGGTGTTTTCATTCACCGCCGCATTCATGTATCAGTATGACGGTGTGGAATCAGACGGCGAACGATCACACGTTCTCGATCGGCAATTGCTCGAACAACTCGTGTCGCCGCAAAAACAGGGGCATTTGCTCGATCCGCGGGCGGTGCATCAGGTGGAACGCCGGCTGCGCGGAGTCGGCCAACCGCCGCGCTCGGCAACGGAGATGGCCGAATGGCTGCGCCGCCTCGGCGATCTGACGCCCGAAGAGCTGGAAGGACCGATGGCCGCGTTCCTGGAGCAACTGGAACGCGAAGAGCGAGCCTGCCGGCTGGAGCTGCCAGGGGGATTCCGCTGGGTTTCCACAGAGGATGGGGAGCAATATCGACAAGCGTTTGGTTTGGACGATGTCGCTGCCGAATCGGAGGCGCAACAGAACGCGGGGGCGTCGATCTTGCATCGATTTTTGACCACGCATGCGCTGGTTGGACTATCCGACGTGCTGGCGCGTTATCCGTTCGAGCCGGCATGGGCGAAGCGGCAACTGGAGGAATGGACGCGCACCGGCCGCATCGTGGCTGTCTCCGCTCCGCAAGGCGAGAGCGTCGTCTTCTCCGATCCGGTAAATCTGGAGCAAGTGCAGCGCGGCAGTCTCGGCATCCTGCGCCGCGAGGTTGTCACGTGTTCGCCGCCGCAGTTTGCCGATTTCCTGCTCCGCTGGCAGGGAGTGCATCCCGAAACACGGCGCGGCGGCCGCGAAGGATTAACGGACATTTTGGAGCGCTTGCAGGGCTTGCCGCTCGATGCCGAAGTGTGGGAGCAAACGGTGCTGGCGGCGCGGGTGCCGGAGTATCAACCGCGCTGGCTCGATGAATGGATTGCCGGCGGCGAGGGCTTGTGGGTGTGTCAGGGAACATCGGACGAAGATGGCGAGGTTGGCCGGATTGCGTTTTTCGGCCGCACGCTGCTGCGCCAGCTGCTGCTTCCTGCTGATATTCAGGCGCCGGCGCTGAACGAGGACGCGAATCGAATTCTCGATCACTTGCGCAGTCGCGGAGCATCCTTCCTTACGGATGTGGCTGCGGATCTCGGGATTTCTCCCGGCACGGCACGCGGCGCTCTCGGCATCTTGATGCGGCGCTGCCTGGTGACGAACGATCATTTCGACGTGATCCGCCGCAGGGAGGTGCCGGCGAGCGGAGCTACGTCAGCGCCCCGAGTGGATAACCCCGGAGCAGTGATGCGTACCCGCTCGCCGAGGCGCGCGCCGCAGCGGCCGGAGGGCCGTTGGTCCATCGTGTCCTGGGGTCGGCCCGAACCGGAGGCGCACGCCATCACGCAGGCATCGCTGCTGCTGGAGCGTTACGGCATCATCGCTCGCGAATTGGCTCTACTCGATCCGTGGATGCTTCCGTGGCGCGTCCTCTACGAAGTCCTTAGCCGCATGGAGCTGGCTGGCGAAGTGCGGCGCGGCTATTTCGTAGAAGGCTTATCCGGAGCGCAGTTCGCTCTGCCGGACGCGGCACAGCAGCTCCAGGAATTGCACGTCCCATCGACAGCCACGGCGCCGGCGCTCCTGTTGCACAGCATGGACCCCGCCAATCTTTACGGATCGGGCGCTCCCTTCGACATCCCCCTGCTCGACGGTGGCACGCGGCCCCTACTACGGCGTCCCGGGAACTGGCTCGTCCTCCGTGCCGGCCGACCCGTGTTGCTTATCGAGCAGCACGGCAAGCGTTTAACCGCGCTAGCCAGCGCCAGTCGCGACGAAGTGGCCGCCGCCGTCGCTTGTTTGCCTGGCATTCTCGACAGCCGCCGAAGCTCAACGGTGCGTCACAAACTGACTGTTGAAGAGTGGAACGGCCAACCCGTCACCTCCTCGGAAGGCCGCGAGCTTCTGGAAGCAGCCGGATTTGTCCGCGATTATCAGGCAATGACGCTGTACGCCGTCTGGCGGTAATCAGACGGTTATTGTCTAATGGTGAATGTGAGACTGCCCTCTCAACTCTCCTGTGTGGAGGAATCGCCATGAGACGCCTTATCAATGCATCGATCCTTGTCGTAGTCCTGGGAATAGTCGGTGGATTGGTGGCTTGTGCCATCTTAAAAGTCCAAGATGCCGCCGCTCGCGCTCAGTGCCAAAACAATCTTAAACAGATCGGACTGGCTTTGCAGAACAGACACGATACTTACGGAACGTTTCCCCCTGCCACTATCCCGAATGAAGACTTGCCGTGTGGAAAACGCCTGAGTTGGCTGGTAGATACCCTGCCGTTCATGGATCAGATAGGATTCGTGATTGACCGGAAGAAGGGATGGCAGGATGAAGAAATATTTATACCCAAGTTTCAAGACACCGATGACGACTTTTGCCCGGGACCGCCTAGGCCGCTCGGTGAATTGAAAATATTCCGCTGTCCTGCCGATTCCACCGTATCCCCTCCCGACTCAGCCAGTCTCACTAACTACGTCGGCATCTCCGGTGTGGGAGCAGACGCGGCCGAATTCGGACTGGGCTATCCCGGAGTGGGTTTCTTCGGCTGCGAGCGGCAGCTCAAAATCGAGGACATCAAAGACGGTCTCGCGAGCACGATTGCGGTGATGGAAACGAATTCTAATCCCGGACCATGGACAGCGGGCGGCTTTCCGACCGTTCGCCCGCTAGACCCTGCAACAGTCCCTTACTTGGGCGTTGGCCGTCCCTTTGGCAGCGGCCATCGGGGTTGCACACAAGCTGTCTTCGCGGACGGCTCCGTCCACGCTCTCACGAAATCGATTTCGCCGGAGATGCTGGAAGCGCTGGCCACCATTGCCGGCGGAGAGAAAGTCGAGCCGCTCGCTGACTAAAAAGGAAGAATAGTCGTGCCTCTGCAATGGCAACCGGCCGGACAGCCGCCGCCACTGACGATTGACGATGTGCATGTATGGCGCATCGCGCTTGAGATGAGCGAGACGATGCTGGCGCGCCTGCGCGAAATCCTGGCGGAAGACGAACGACGGCGGGCCGTGCGCTTTCATTTCGAGAAAGACCGCCGTCATTTCACCGCCGGCCGCGGTGCTTTGCGCATGTTGCTGGCCCGCTACCTGGGGCGTCGCCCGGAAGAAGTGCGTTTCGTCTACAGCAATTACGGCAAGCCGAGGCTGGCAGATTCGGACAATGGCGGGAATCTTCGTTTCAACCTTACACACTCGCACGGATTGGCCCTGCTGGCCATAACGCGCGGCCGAGACATCGGCGTCGATGTGGAACGGCTCCGGGAGATGGAGCGCGACGGCGAACCGCTCGCCGAGCGCTTCTTCTCGCCGCGCGAGGCGGCCGTGCTGCGCTCTTTGTCTCCGGAACTGCGGCGCGAAGCCTTCTTCCACTGCTGGACACGCAAGGAGGCGTACATCAAGGCCAATGGCAAGGGATTGTCCCTGCCGCTGGATCAATTCGATGTAACGCTGCATCCCACCGAGCCGGCCGCGTTGTTAGCCACGCATCACGATCCGACCGAGGCGCGGCGCTGGTCGCTGCGATCTCTGCATCCAGGCGAAGGGTACGTAGGAGCGCTGGCGGTCGAGGGGCATTCATGGAGCTTGTGGTGCGGAGACTGGATTGGGGAGCCGCGACCGTGAGGGAGCGGTTGACGTCGTGGCTCTCTCACGGTCGCGACTCGGCAGTGAATGATTACTCCGTATCCAGCAACAGCGCCGCGCCTTGGCCTCCGCCGACACACAACGTCGCCAGGCCGCGGCGCAGATTGCGGCGACGCAGCTCCTTGAGCAGCGTCAGCACTAAGCGCGTGCCCGTCGCGCCGACGGGATGGCCCAATGCGATCGCGCCGCCGTTGACGTTCAAGCGGCTGCGATCAATTTCCCCTAGCGCCGCGTCGCGGCCCAAATGTTCGCGAGCGAAATGCGGCGAAGCGAAGGCTTTTTCGTTGCCCAGCACCACGGCGGCGAACGCCTCGTTCAGCTCGATCAGATCAAAATCGCGAAGACTCAGGCCGGTTTTTTCCAGCAATTTGCTTGTGGCGAACACCGGACCCAGGCCCATCCGCGCAGGATCGCAGCCGGTGTAAGCATACGCACGGAGATAACCCAGCGGCCGGCGGCCCTCAGCACGGACGGCTTCCCCCGGCATGACGATCAGCGCAGCGGCACCATCGGTGATCGGGCAAGAGTTGCCGACCGTCACCGTGCCGTTTTTCTGGAAGAACGGTTTCAGCCGGGCCAGCGCTTCCATCGTCTGGTCTTTACGTGGGCCGGCGTCCTCGCGGAGAGTGTTCACCGGGATGATTTCCTGAGCGAGAATGCCGCGCTTCTGCGCCTCCGACGCTCGACGGTGGCTCTCCAATGCGAAGGCGTCTTGCTCCTGCCGCGAAAGGTTGAAATCGCGAACCAGGTTCTCGGCCGTATCGCCCATGATGAGGCCGCACACTGGATCAGTCAGTCCGAGCTGCACGCCGAGTACCGGCTTAAAGTGCCGTGGACGAAAACTCAACAGTGTACTCAGACGCTGCCGCCAATTCTTCGCCTTACCGAGTCGCAAATACAACTCGGTCGCCTCGCGATTGTAGAGCAAGGGAATACGGCTCATCGATTCGACGCCGCCGGCGACGATGGTGCGAGCCTCGCCAAGTTGGATGAGTTGAGCCGCCGTTGTCAGCGCTTCCATGCCGGAAGCGCAGTTGCGCTGCACACTATGCGCGATGCGATCGCGGGGAATGCCGGATAACAATGCGATGACCCGCGCGATGTTGGCGGCATCAGGCGGCATGGCGACGTTGCCGAAAACGACTTGATCGACCTGATCCGGACGCAAGCCGGCGCGTTCGAGCACAGCCGTTGTGGCGATGCGGCCAAGTTCCTGTGCGGAGACGGAAGCCAGCGGTCCATAAGCTTTGGCGAAGGGCGTGCGGATTCCTTCGAGAATGGCAATATCGAGCATTGGATCCTCCTTCACATGCCTGGCGAACGGCCGGCGTCAGCCGGCTGGTAAAGACCTTTACCAGCCGGCTGACGCCGGCCGTTCGCCGCTGCTTCTGTGGCTAGCTCTGTTTTCCATTTCCATTGACGGATGGCGGCGACTCGCGCAGTTTCCGGCGCAGCACCTTACCCAGGAAATTCTTGGGCAGCTCGCCGACGATCTCCATTTGCCGCGGGCGTTTTTGCTTGCCCAGGTGGAGCTTGCAATGATTCTCGATCGCGGCGAGATCCAGCTTGACGCCGTTGCGCGGCACGAGCAACGCCTTGACGACCTCGCCGCGGTCGTGATCGGGTACGCCGACCACCGCCGCCTCGGCCACATCCGGGTAGCCGCGCAACACCTCCTCGACTTCCGCGGGAAAAACGAGGAAGCCGGAGGTTTTGATTATGTCTCTTTTGCGGTCCACAATTGTGTAATAACCTTCGGTGTCGCGTCGCGCCATGTCGCCGGTGAACAGCCAGCCGTCTTTCAGCACGGACTCGGTAGCCAGCGGATTATTGAAATAGCCCTTCATGATCTGCGGGCCGCGGACTACCAGCTCGCCCACTTCGCCGTCGGGCACTTCAGCGCCGGTGTCCGGATCGATCAGTTTCGCCTCGGTGTCCGGCAGTGGTTTGCCGATCGTGCCGGGACGATTGGCGGCGCCTGGGGGATTCGCGTGCGTCACGGGGCTGGCCTCGGTCAGACCATATCCTTCGACGATGGCGCCGACGCCTTGCTTCTCGAACTCGGCACGAACACTCGACTCCAGGGCCGAGGCGCCGGAGATGACGAAGCGGATGAACGACAGATCATGCGGCTTGCCGCGCATCAAATTATTGAGCGCCGCCAGCATGGCCGGTACGGCGGGCACGATCTCTGGCCGCTGGGTCTCGATCAGATTCAGCACGGCTCTCGTCTCGAAGCGCGGATACAAGTGCAGCGTGTCGCACTTGGCCCAACTCGTCAACATCGACACGGTCAGACCGTAAGCGTGGAAGAACGGAAGAACGCCGAGGAGGCTTTCCGAGCCGTCTGTGCCGCCGCACCAGTTGCGCAGCTGCAAGGCATTGGCAACCAGATTGCGATGGGTGAGCATGACCGCCTTGGGCGAGGAAGTCGTGCCGCCGGTCGGCGCCAGCACAGCTACATCTTCTTCGGGAGCTACATCCGCCGGTTTTTCCAGTGGCAAGCCTTGTACTAGCTCAGCGAAGCGATGGCGGTGTAGATCATGCGGGATGCGCAGGTAGCCGTTGCGGCGCAGTCGTTCGATGCGATAAAGCATGCCGCGCCACATGGCCATCCGCCGCGCCAGCGATGTCAGGATGACATGTTCCAGCGGGCCGCGTTGGAGCGCGGCCGTCACGGCCGGGGCCAGCAGATCGAGAGTGACAACAATATGACAGCCTGTCGCCTCCAGCCAGTGGCCGACTTCCTCTGCAACCATGAGCGGAGACAGCTGTAGCGCCGTCGCCCCGGTCAACCAGATTGCTTGCAGGGCGACAAGATATTCCGGGATGTTCGGCAGCAAGACACCCACATGCCGGCCTGGTTTAGCGCCCTTGTCGGCCAAGGCGCGAGCCAAGCGCCGGGCTTGATCGGCCAACTCTTCGAATGTTGTTGAACAGCCATAGAGCGTGCAGGCCGGCCGCTCCGGGTGGTGCCTCGCCGCGCGTTCGAGCAGTTCACTGAGCGGTACACGCGGATAGGGCACGATCGACGGCGTGTCGCAAGGGTATTCATCCAACCAAGATTGCTGCCAGGTTGGGGCGGGTTGAGGAGTGGTTCGGGGCACGGATAGCGACGACACGGTGGCTCTCCTTCCAGCGCAATCGCCTGCGATGCGCCTTACTACAATCGACGTAGCATTCGATGGAGGGATGAAGAGGCGTGTTACAAATGCGCAGATAGGACCATTTCGACACGGGCAGGGAATACTTCGATGCCGTGGCCTCTCTTCTCTTCTCTCCGTTATATTTTACGCTTTTTCTGAGATGAAAACAACCGACCTGGCAGAGTTTTAACTTGTCATAACAGAGCGATTTTGTGGAATAAAACGATCGCACGCATGGTGCCGGCATTTCTTTTTGTCCGAGCCATGCACGCAGCGCAGTGGAGTAAGCGGCCGTGTAACTCCGCTTACTCCACTGCGCTGCGTGCATGGCTCGGACAAAAACGAGTATAATTGGACTCATGGCGACCCTCTCGCGCAGCGACATACTTGGCTATCCTTGCCGCCGGGGCAAAGTCCGCGACGTTTATGATCTCGGCGACCGTCTGGTCATCGTCGCCACGGATCGCATCAGCGCCTTCGATTGGGTGCTGCCGACGGCCATTCCCGATAAGGGCCGCGTCTTGACCGCTCTGACGCTGTTTTGGCTCGAATTTCTGCGCGTGCCGAATCATCTCCTTAGCACGGACCTGGCTGAGATGGGACTGCCCTTCGCCGAGCGCGCCGCCGACCTGGCCGGCCGCACCTGCCTGGTGCGCAAGGCATCCGTGGTGCCGATTGAATGCGTGGTCCGCGGCTACCTCGCTGGCTCCGGCTGGAAGGAGTATCAGCAGCACAGCACCGTCTGCGGCATCGCGCTGCCGCGCGGATTGGCTCAAAGCGCACGCCTACCCGAACCGATCTTCACGCCTGCCACCAAAGAGGAGAGCGGCCACGATCAAAATATCTCCTTTGAGGACATGATCGATCGCGTCGGTCGTGAATTATCCTTGAGCTTGCGGCAGCGCAGCCTCGATATTTATCAGCATGCAGCCGAGCATGCCCATTCGCGCGGCTTGATCCTCGCCGATACGAAATTCGAGTGGGGGCTGCTGCCCGATGGCGAGATCATTCTCATCGACGAAGTACTCACGCCGGATAGCTCGCGCTTCTGGCCGGCGGACCAGTACCGCGAAGGTATCAGCCCACCATCGTTCGACAAGCAATTCGTGCGCGATTGGCTGGAAACGACCGGCTGGGACAAAAACAGTCCGCCGCCGGAATTGCCTACCGATGTGGTCGAGCGCACTGCCGACAAGTATCGGGAGGCTTACGAGCGACTGACTGGCAAAACACTTTGAACCGCTACGCTACGAATTAATCGAGACAGGTGCATCGTCGGAACCGCGCACGCAGCCCAGCGGAGTTAGCGGCATCGTGACGTGTTCGCTTACTCCGCTGCGCGGCTCGGGTGATCTTGCCTAATCCGGACGAGTTTTCCATTTGCCAAGCAACCTCATTGTGACATAATCTGACAGTAATCCCGTATCTCCATCTTCCTTCCGCCGTACCGGAGCATGGCGTTGGAAACTGTCTCTATCGATAGCTTCTGTACTCTGTTGGTCCGCAGCAAACTCTTCTCCGCCGAGGAAGCCAATGCGCTACGAGAGCGCTGGCACGGCGAAGGGGGCGCGTTATCGGCCGACCTAGCGAAGTTCCGCAAGTGGCTCGTGGCCACGGGGCATTTGACCGAATACCAGGCCGCTTTGCTGTCGCGCGGCCATGTCGAACGATTCTTTCTCAACGACTATAAACTGCTCGATCGGATTGGCGCCGGCGGCATGGCTGGCGTGTACAAGGCCGTCCATCGCCTCGGCCAGACGGTAGCCATTAAGGTTCTGCCTCCATCCAAGGCCAAGGACGCCCGGAAGTTCGCGCGCTTTCAGCGCGAGGGACGACTCGCCGTGCGCTTCAAGCACCCGAACATCGTCCGCACCTTCCAACTTGCCGAGGACGACGGGGTGCATTATCTCGTCATGGAATATCTGGAAGGGGAAACGCTTGAAGAAGTAATCAAGCGGCGTGGCCCCTTGCCGCCGGGCGAGGCGGCGCGCCTCATCCACCAAGCGCTGCTCGGACTGGACTATCTCCACAACGAAGGGGTCGTTCACCGCGATTTGAAGCCCAGCAACCTTATGCTGGTGGTTCCCGCTTCGGACCCCTCATGCCTGGGAAAGACAAAGGCGGACATCACGCTCGGCGCCACGGTGAAAATCCTCGACATCGGTTTGGGGCGGGCGCTTTTTGAGGAAGCGGATCCTCCCGCGGAAATGGATGCCAACCTCACGGCCGAGGGCGCTATCTTCGGCACGGCCGATTACATGTCTCCCGAACAATCGCGTGATACGCACTCTGTCGATGTCCGCTCCGACATCTACAGCCTTGGATGCACCCTCTTTCACGCCCTATCCGGCCAACCACCCTTTCCGGATACCAATCTCGTCCGCAAGGTGGTCCGCCACGCCACGGAGCCGGTGCCGTCCTTGAAGACGTTCAATCCAGCTGTGCCTGATGGTTTGCAGCAGATCGTCAACCGGATGATGGCCAAGGAAGCCGGCGAGCGCTATCCCACGCCGAAGAGTGCCGCTCAGGCCTTGCAGCCCTTCCTCGCGTCTGACCTTGTCGATCCGATGTTCCACATCGGAATACCCGTGCCGGAAACAAGTGAGGTGAATCAAGTATTTCTGGAATGGCTAAGTGAGTCCACCAGCGATGAAACGACGGCGCCAACACATTCGAATCCCCTGGCCGTTCCACCACCTGCCCCAAAGGTTCCCATCGCTATCCCCATCGAGCAGCCCGCGGAAGACGTCATCTTTGCCGAGAAAGTGAACAAGAAGCCATCACGGGAGCGCCTGAGTCGTCGCGACGCGATCATGCTCTCCATCGGTGCTGGTATCCTCCTTGCCGCCAGCGTCATCGTCTGGGCAATCCAACGCTTTATGGGAAAGAAGAAGGAGGAGAGAATCCAGGAAGGAAAGAAAAGCGGGGAAACGCCCTGAGCCGGAGCGCGGGCGTCCCGCCCGCATCACATCCTACATCCTGCGGGCGGGACGCCCGCGCTCCAAGGCAGGTCTTACAAGCAACTGTGCAAGGTTTACAATCCCACTTCCGGTTCCTACCTTGCTGTCTTTCCTCTATCGAGGAAGCTCGACGCTGCAACTCTCGTTTCTCGCGAGCCTTGCGATCATTGAGTTCCACGATTGTACATTGGCTTAAGCGATTGGCATCGGGCTTGCTATGAATAGGGAGCGTGTCTTCCGGACGCACGGCTCTGGGCAGCCGAGTGGCCTTCGCTCCCCCCGCGAAGGTTGGCTGAGGGCTACCGAATGCGGCGTCTGGACGCGGCCGGCCCGGCTCGCTCGTGCCGTTCTTGTGCCCGTCCCCCCGGACGCAAGAACGGCGAACTGGGCAGGCGCCCTTGGGACGGCGACCTCCCCCGGTTGCCTTTCCACCCCTCCGTGTTTCGGCCCCTGGCCCCCGTGCAAAGGCGATCCGCACCCCAGCGGGTCGCCTTTTTTCATTTTTGCCTTGTTTTCCAGCGGTTTTTGATTGTCAGGAGTTGCTATTCCGTCTAATTCCGTCTTAGCGGCCCGGAAGCGGCGTTCGTCCGCCGCGATCAGCGTTTCCTCCGATTTCGGTATCCAAGCGGCGTAAGTAAGCAGCGTTCAGATTGGGAGATAGTAAAGGTTGCCGCTTCACTGCTTCTTCATTTTTTCGTCACCATTTTCTGACCCCACATCTATGAAAATACCTCTCGCTCTTGTTGCTACCGTGACGTGTGCCAGGCTGAGGCCGTCAAGGAGAATAGCGGTACGGCGCGACTCTGCCACTGCTGGCGCATTCGCTGCAAACACGCACAATGCCGATAAACTCGCACAGAACAACGGCGTTAGTACTTTTCTGTTCTTACCCAAAGGAGAACGGTATGTTGCAACGACTTCTCACCAGGCTCCTGAACACGGGGAAACGGCAGCCCCGACGTGTGCAGCCCAGCCTGGAGGCTTTGGAGGAACGCTTTCTGCCGGCAGGCGGCGTTGACGGCTTTCTTTGGGATCCCCCGCATCCCGATACGGACGTGCGAGCTTCTAATCCGTTTAATTGGGACTTAAACGAGAAAATACAGCAGCCAGGCTCGGCTTACGTACCTGGCCAAATTCCGGGTCAGGTAACTTTTGATCCCGGTGCAACCCGAGCGCTTAGCGGAAACGGCGCCTCCAAGATCACTTGGGACTACTCGGTCCAAGTCCCGGCGATCTTCGTAGGCGGCTCGACGCCCTACACAGGTACCCAGACCATCGGAACGGGTGTTAGTGTCACCGCAGGTACGATCAACGAAACGAGCACGTCTCAGCTGAATGTGGTGTTTAACGGATCAAACGCCAGCAACTCCCTTTTGAACATCAACAACGGCACAACGGAGTTGAATTATTTCAACTTCACGAGTGGCTTCGGTGGCACCGGTTTCGGGGATTTTGTTATTGGAGACCAAGCGACCCTGATGCTCGATTGCCCCTACAGCGGAAGCTACTACAACACGCAAGTGCCGATCGCCGTGTACGGCAGTATGTGGATCCTGAATGCCGCCAACGGCAGCTGGCAGCCAGTTACTCTCCAGACCACGAACGCGAACTTGCCTGCCCAGATTCTGGTAGGATCCGGCGGTATTCTGACTTGTCAGGATGGCAATCAGGTCTCCGAGGTTTTCGTGCAGGGAGATGGTGCAGGGAGCATAGCTCAGAACAGCGAGGAGATTTACGTCTACAGCGGCGGTGAGGCGGATTTCTTTGTTGGCAACCAGGCGGGCAACGGAACGCAAGGGAGCCTGTGCAGGGTTCCTCTTTCTAACTATGGTCATGTAGTGATAAGAGGGCTGGCTGCCTCCGGCAGTGCCATGAGCTTCTACGGCAAAGCCGTGGAGAAACCCTATTCCGTTGTGAACGCGGGAAATTATCGATCTCTCGACTTGAACGACAACGTTATCCTTTGGGCGGACCAAGGACTCTATAACGGCAACACAGCCTCTCTATACACCGATGCGACCCAAAATACTGTGAGCGGCGGCTCTGGAGGCATTGTCATCGACACGGGATCTTTTGTGCGCTGGCAAAATCAGCCTGGCCAATACAGCACTCTCACCTTTGTTGGAAATGTCACCCTCAACGGCACACTCAAGCCCGCGATTGACGGCGACGGCACGAACAATTGGGACTTCGACCAGCTGAGTGTCGTGGGCAACATCACATTTGGCGCGGGTGCCACGATTTCGCCCACAATCTATAACTCACTCGCGGGAAATGGTTCGATACTATATGCCGTGTTGGGCTGGTCAGGCACGGAAACCAACGTCAACAACGTGCAATGCGATAATCCCGATTTTTACCTCAGTATCGGCTCACACGACATCTATCTGGCATATTAGGCTGGACTGGCGGAGGAGGTGTTTTTATGGCGAAAGGGCAACGTGACTACGCCGCAAGGTGCAATTCGAGGCAGTCAGTGTTCCCTATTGTTCGATTCTTTGTCCTTGCGGCTGTTGTTATCATCATTGGGACGTTGGCAGCTGCGGTCTTGCTGGACCATGACTTTCTCAAGGGGGAGAGAATCTCGAGGCAGAGCGCAAGGACAGAGGTGCTGCCTCAAATTCCTCCTCCTTCTCCTCCGTCTCCTTCGCAGTGGCTTCGGGAGAAGTTTCTTAGAGACCGAGTGTCGAGACGCTATCCGGTTGAGGAATTATGTGATAAAGTCACGGAGAAGCATCCAGGGTGGATCGCCAAGGGGAGACCAGACAGCAAGTGGCCGCTGGGGAGCGAGGGCTTTCTTCTCACCGAAGACCGTGACGATGTACTGGATTGGGAGGCTCCAAAGGCGCTCAAAACATGGCGTGGCCTCGTCAAGCCGCCACCGTTTGAGGAGAAAGACTGGAAGGGGGTCGTCTACGTGCGGCTGACAGGATACCGCAGGGAGGAAAGACCGGGCTGGCATGGACACGGCCTGGTGAAAGGGCGATTCCTGTTCTACGGCGACTCGGAGATGGTCAAGGAGCTTGATCGAGACTTCACGGAGGAACAGCTACTAGAAATCATGCCCAAACCGCCGATTCGTCGTCTGGGAATAGAAATGATTCAGGAGCTGTTCGCGGAAGCGGCTCGATAGAAGAGACGGGAGCCCCCGTGTACGAGCTGCCGGCGACCCTGCAGCGCCTACGGGTAACGAAGCGGCGATGTCAGCCCTGGATTGAGCAAGGCGGGGTCGCACCTGTGATCTTCGCCGAAATCCTGGCGTGTAACAAGCAGGAATGAATGCAGAAATCCGCTCCTTCGGATGAGAAATTCGCCTTTTGAGGGTCAGCGCCGCCCTCGTTACCTCCGCCGGAATCGCTCCGTAACCTCCGCTCGGCATGCGCGCCTGTACGAGTGCCGCCCCGGCCCGTGAACGGACACCCGCCCAGAAATGTTAAATCATTGAGGTCTTTTCGATTCTATTCCGTCTAATTCCTCCTGACGGGGTGTCTTTGACTTGCTTTTGGTGGCTTTGCATGGCACGGGTTGAAATACCTGCAAACATCCAAGTTTGTAAGTCCTTGCCTCACGCGAAGTAGTGCTAACCCGTGCCATCCATGTGTACAAAACTCCCACTCACCCGCGGGTCGCCTTTTTTCTTGCTACAAGGACGACAAATCAACAAAAGACCCATCTGCTTCGTCTATCATGTATCGGTGGTTCTCCGCAGTCAGGCTCGAAAGCCTGAGCTTCGGTTTGAGCGGAGATGTTCACGTCGCAAAACCGAACGGGTCCATCCGCCGGAGTGTCTCTCTATGCAAGCCAAACGCGCCGCGATGGTATTGAGTATCGCTTTGACCTTGTGTACGGCGGCTTTCTGGCTCAGCGCCGCGGATCGAGCCGCGCCGCCGCGGGAGACGCTTATGAAAGCCTTTCATGCCGGCAATTTCAAAGAAGCCTACGAGGGACTACGCAAGCTCGCCCTCGACCCGGGAAATGATCCTGCCAAGGTCGGTCAGGATATGACAACGGCCATCACTTGCTTGCAACGGCTGGGGCGTTCCGGCGAGATCGACGACTTCCGCGAGGCCGTCGTCTCCGCTCACAAGGGCAATTGGCGTCTCTTGGAGACGGCCGCCGAAAGTTATGTCAGCACGCAAATGGAACATTTCGGCTTTATCATTGCTGGCAAGTTTCAGCGCGGCTCCCATCGCGGCGGCGGTCGCTATGTCGATACGATGGAACGCGATCGCACCCGCGCTCTGCAACTGATGCACGAGGCGTTGCCGCTGATTGCCAAGGCGAACGACAAACTAGTCCTGGCGCGGTTTCATTTGAACTTCGCCCACATCTTGCTCAGCGGCGCGGGCTGGCACGAAGCCTGGCGGCTGCAACAGCTTACCGATCTTAGACAACTGCCGGATTACGAGGAGGGCTACGCCAGGCACTACCGCGGCAACACACGCGGCGCGCCCGTTGATGGCAGCGGCAAGCCCATTTACTACCGCATCCCCAAGAGCTTCGAGACGGCGGCCAGCGATGGCGAACGCTGGCGCTGGATGTTGGCGCAGGCCGTCGAGTTCGATCCGGATCTCGCCAACGAGACCGATATGCAGCTTGCCAACTTCTACCGCTCGCAGTTCGGCGTGCAGACGATGGCGGCGAGTTGGGAACATTCGCGCCCAGAAGAAAGCAAGACTGGGGCGTTCGCTTTGCATACCCTCAAGGACGAAGAAACCATCGCCAAGTTGGCAACCGGCCTCAAACGCTTCACGCTGCCTGACGAGTTCAATTGGATCAAGATCGCCGAGCGCGTAGCCGAGCGCGGCAAGGGGCCGTTCGGCGAACAGGCGCGCGATCTGCTCGCCGTTGAGTATGAGGATCGCCGCCAGTACATTAAGTCGGCCGAGGCGTGGCAAAAAGCCATCGCGGAATACGGCGTGGGAAACGATGCGTTTCGCCAAAAACGGCTCGATCAGATCGCCGGCAACTGGGGCCGATTTGAGGCGGGAGAAGTGCAGCCCGCCGGGAAGAAAGCGATCATCGATTACCGCTTCCGCAACGGCAAAAAAGTCTCTTTCGAAGCTTACTCCATCAAGGTCAGTAAGTTGCTCGACGACGTGAAGGCATATCTCAAAAGCAATCCGGGCCCGCTTGATTGGAACACAATAAACATCGGCAATATCGGTTATCGTATCGTCGAGCAGAATCAGCGGCAGTATCTCGGTGAGAAGGCCGCCGCTTGGGAAGTGGAACTGAAGCCTCGGCCGGACCACATCGATGACCGCATCACCGTGGCCACGCCGATGGATAAGCCGGGCGCCTACCTGGTGACGGCGACGATGCAGGGCGGCAATGTCAGCCGCATCATTGTGTGGATCAGCGACACCGTCCTTCTCAAAAAACAGCTTGATGGCCAAGCCTTTTATTACGTTGCTGACGCCGTCACCGGCGTACCGATTCCCAAGGCCGATGTTGAGTTTTTCGGCTGGCGGCAGCAGTGGATCGGCAACGGCAAACGCTGGCGCGTCGATACCAAAGCCTTCAACGATCACACCGATGCAGAGGGACAGCTCGTCGTCGGTCAGACGAAACTGCCGCCCGATCATCAATGGCTCATCATTGCACGCGAGGCGAAATCCAAGCGCTTGGCCTATCTCGGCTTCACCGGTATCTGGTACGGCCGGATGTATGAGACCGAATACACCGCAACGAAGGTTTTCACGATCACCGATCGCCCGGTGTATCGACCCGAGCAGAAAGTGCAATTCAAGGCGTGGATCGAGCAAGCCAAATACGATCAGAACGACAATTCGGCCCTCGCTGATCGGACGTTCAAAGTGCGCATCCACAATCCCAAGGGGGAAAAAGTCTTCGAGCACGACTATAAGACCGATGGCTACGGCGGTTTGGCTAGCGAGTTCGCGCTCTCCAAAGGTGTCATGCTCGGTGTCTATGCGATTCAGGTATTTGATGCCTCCGGAAAAAAATATCAGGGCGGCGGGACTTTTCGAGTTGAGGAGTACAAAAAACCGGAATTCGAGGTCACGGTTGAGGCGCCGAAGGAGCCGGTGCGCCTGGGCGAGACGATCAAGGCCGTGGTCCGCGCGAGATATTACTTCGGAGCGCCGGTCGTCCGGGCCAGGGTGAAATACAAGGTGCTGCGCACGAGCCACGACGAGCGATGGTATCCGCGCGGCGATTGGGATTGGTTTTATGGCCGCGGCTACTGGTGGTTCGCCGCCGATTATCCCTGGTACCCCGGCTGGCATGACTGGGGCAGTAAACGCCCCACGCCGATCTGGTGGAATGGACACGAGACGCCGGAGGTCGTGCTGGAAAACGAGGTCGAGATCGGTGCGGACGGTACGGTGGAAATCTCCATCGACACCTCGGCCGCGAAGGAACTGCACGGCGATACCGACCACAAGTATTCGATAACGGCGGAAGTGACCGACGAATCGCGACGCACCATCGTTGGGACCGGCGATGTGTTGGTAGCGCGGAAGCCCTTCAAGGTGTTCGCCTGGGTCGATCGCGGCTACTACCGCGCCGGCGACAACATCGCCGCCAGCTTCCGTGCCCAAACGCTCGACCACAAACCGGTCCAGGGCAAAGGAGAACTGACCCTTTTCCGCATCACCTACAACGACAGGAACGAGCCGGTCGAGAAATCGGTACAAACCTGGAAATTGGATACCGATGTTGAAGGCAAGGCTCATCAGCAGATGAAAGCTGCCGAGGCTGGACAGTATCGGCTGTCCTACAAGCTGACCAATGCCCAGCAGCAAACCCTTGTGGGCGGCTACATCTTCGTGGTGGGAGGCAAGGGCTTCGACGGCCGCGATCTTCGTTTCAATGATATTGAACTTGTCACGGATAAACGCGAATACAAACCCGGCGACAGAGTGCAGCTGCTTATCAACACCAATCGCCGCGACGGCATCGTGCTATTGTTCGTGCGTCCGGCCAACGGCGTGTACCTGCCGCCGCGACTGCTGCGTCTGGAGGGCAAAAGCATCACGCAGGACATCGCCGTGGTGGAGAAGGACATGCCTAATTTCTTCATCGAGGCCGTGACGGTGTCTGGCGGCGGCGTCCACACGGATGTCCGCGAGGTCATCGTGCCGCCCGAAACGCGCGTACTGAATGTCGAAGTTCAACCCTCGCAAAAGGAGTATTTGCCGGGCCAGAAGGCAAAAGTAAAGGTTAAATTGACCGATTTTTTCGGCAAGCCTTTCGTCGGCTCAACGGTGATGTCGATTTACGACAAGAGCGTCGAGTACATCTCCGGGGGCTCGAACGTTCCGGAGATTCGAGAGTTCTTCTGGAAATGGCGGCGGCATCACAATCCGATCACGGAATCGAGCCTGAGCCACTACCTCGGCGAATTGCTGCGTCATAATGAGATCGGCATGGCCAATCTAGGCGTTTTCGGGGCGACGGTATTGGAAGAAGTAGGGAAGAAGGGAAACGAGCATGAACTACAGCTGGGGGCACCCGGGATTGCCAAGGCTGCACTTCCAGCGTCGGCCCCCATTGGGGGAAAAGGAGGAGTTGCCAGAGGGAGGGACGGAGCGAACCTACAGGATCTTTCCAGGGACGAGAAATCCCAATCCGACGCTGCTGGCGAACCCGCTCCCGCCGCTAGCGCTCCGGTCGTGCGCCAGAACTTCGCGGATACAGCTTTCTGGGCAGCCTCGCTGACGGCGGACAAGGATGGTTTCGCCGAGGTATCGCTGAACATGCCGGAGAACCTCACCGCGTGGAAGGTCAAGGTTTGGGCGATGGGCGCTGGCACGCGCGTCGGCCAGGGCGATGCCGAGATCGTCACCAAGAAAAACCTCATCGTCCGGCTGCAAGCCCCGCGCTTCTTCATTCAGAAAGACGAGGTTGTGCTGTCGGCCAATGTTCACAACTATTTGAAATCGGCAAAGTCGGTTAATGTGTCGCTCGAGTTGGACGGCGGCACGTTGGTTCTTGACCGGCGAGACGCCGGTCCCACTCGGACGGTGAGCATTCCCGCCGGCGGCGAGCAGCGCGTTGATTGGCGCGTCAACGTCGTCGGCGAAGGAGATGCGGTCGTTCGCATGAAGGCCGTCAGCGACGAGGAATCCGACGCCGTGCAGATGCTCTTCCCCTGCTACGTGCATGGCATGTTGAAAACTGAATCGTTCTCCGGTGTCGTCCGGGCAGGACAGGAGTCCGGCAGCATCGACTTCCACGTCCCGTCCGAGCGCCGGATCAACGAGTCACTGTTGGAAGTGCGCTATTCGCCCACCTTGGCCGGCGCGCTGGTCGACGCCTTGCCCTACCTGGTCGATTATCCCTACGGCTGCACCGAGCAGACGCTCAATCGCTTCCTGCCGACCGTGATCACCCAGCGCATCTTGCAAAGCATGAAGCTGAATCTGAAGGACATCCAGAAGAAGCGGACCAACCTCAACGCCCAGGCAATCGGCGGCAAGAAACGGCTGGACGGCGACAAAAAACAGTGGGACCGGCGTCTCGCCGATCGATGGGATGAACGCAACCCGGTCTTCGATGAAGAGGAGGTGAGCCGCATGGTGCAGGCGGGTCTCGACCGGCTCGCCGCCATGCAGTGCAGCGACGGCGGTTGGGGCTGGTTCTCCGGTTTCGGCGAGCGCTCCTGGCCGCACACCACCGCGGTCGTTGTCCACGGCTTGCAGATTGCCAAGGAGAACAATGTCACCATGCCGCAAGGCATGCTCGAACGCGGCATCTCCTGGCTCAAGGGTTATCAGGCCGAGCAGGTGCAGCAGCTGCATAATGCTCCGGCCCGGATCCATCCATGCAAGGACAAGGCCGATAATCTCGATGCCTTCGTCTATATGGTGCTCGTTGATGCCGGCGCGTTCAACAACGACATGCGCGATTTCTTGTACCGCGATCGCGTCGATTTGGCGGTTTATGCCAAAGCGATGTTCGGCCTGGCCCTGTACAAGGAACAGCAGTCCAAAAAGCTAGCCATGATCCTCAAAAATATCGAGCAATTCGTCGTCCAAGATGAAGAGAATCAGACGGCTTATCTGCGGCTAGACGCCGGCAATGCCTGGTGGTTGTGGTACGGCAGTGACATAGAAGCGGATGCCTACTATCTCAAGCTGCTTTCCCGTACCAATCCGAAGGACGCCAAGGCTGCCGGATTGGTGAAGTACCTCCTCAACAATCGCAGGCACGCGACCTACTGGAACAGCACGCGCGACACGGCCATCTGCATTGAGGCGATGGCCGAGTATCTGAAAGCCAGCGGAGAGGCCAAGCCCGACATGACCGTCGAGGTGTGGTTGGACGGCAAGAAACACAAGGAGGTCAAGATCGACGCCGCCAACCTGTTCCGCCTCGATAACAAGCTTGTTCTCAAGGGCGATGCGATCGAGTCCGGCAAGCACACCCTGGAGATCAAGCGCCGGGGCACGGGTCCCGTTTACTTCAACGCCTACCTGACGACCTTCACACTCGAAGGCTTCATCGCGCGGGCCGGTCTCGAAGTGAAGGTCAACCGCAAATACTACAAGCTGACGCGAATCGACGCCTCGTCGAAAGTGCCCGGCGCACGCGGTCAGGCACTTGATCAAAAGATCGAGAAATTCAAGCGCACGGAGCTGGCGAACCTATCGTCTCTCAAAAGCGGCGATCTGGTCGAGGTGGAATTGGAGATCGATAGCAAAAACGATTATGAATATCTCATTTTTGAGGATCCCAAGGCAGCTGGCTTTGAACCGCTCTTGGTCCGCAGCGGCTATAACGCCAACGACATGGGAGCGTACATGGAGCTGCGCGACGAAAAAGTGTGCTTCTTCGTCCGGCAGCTGGCACGCGGCAAACACAGCATCGCCTACCGGCTGCGAGCCGAAGTCCCCGGCAAGTTCAGCGCGCTGCCCACCCGCGGCTATGCGATGTATGCACCGGAGCTGAAAGGCAATTCAGATGAGATCAAGCTGGCGATTGAGGATTGATGCTACGAGCAGACGAATCTCGGTTGGCGCGCGGCGTTCGCTCGCGGGTGGATGTCCGTAACTGCGAGCGAACACTGCTCTCTTTTGCTAGACTTCCTTGACAAATCCCGTCTTGGCCTTTAGGTTGTGGCCTGAGAGCGGTGGTTTTTCCGCAAGATTGGCCGCCAATCTCCGAATGACTGAATGAGAACAGCGTCGTCTTCTTCCATCAGGCACCGAACAGGTGAGAGCCAACCATGTCCGTCGCGCAACCGCAAACGCCGTCAACCAAACCCGCGGCCGACAACCGCGAAATCACGATCGTCAGCCACTCGACCCTATTTTACTGGTGGCCGGTATGGGCGATTGGTTTTCTCTTGGGGATCCTCTCGGTGTTTTCGGGATACCGTATGATCGTATTCCCGAGCGATGCGAAACCGCTTCACGCGACGGAGGTTATTGAATCGACCGAAGGAGGGGAGGAGAAGCATTATAAGGACCGTGACGTGCTCGTTTTGCCGGAGAAAGCGCATTTTGCAACGGTAGATCCCAACAACCCGAAGTCGGAAGTCCAGGAGCGGCAAATCTGGCGAGGCAGAAGCCTTGGCGTACTGTTCGCCATCGTTCTTCTGTTGGTCATCGTGATTACCAACGTCCCCTTGCGCGGCATGTGGTCATTCATGGTCATCTTCGTGATTATTGCTTTGTCCATCATTTTCGCTCTGGCGGGATGGTGGGATGCCATCCTTCGCACTTTCGGCTACCTCGATATTCGAATCAACGCCGGCGGCTATTTCTTCATCTCTACAATTCTCTTTGCCATCTGGCTGTTCACCGTACTAGTCTTCGATAAGCAGATTTACATGGTCTTCACTCCCGGCCAGTTCAAAGTCTGCACCGAAGTCGGCGGCGGCGAACAGACGTACTCCACGATCGGCATGACGCTAGAGAAACAGCGGAGCGACCTTTTCCGCCACTGGATCCTCGGCCTGGGTTCCGGCGACCTGATCGTGAAAACGACGGGCGCTCAGGCCCATCACTTCGAAATGTCCAACGTCCTGTTCATCGGCCGAAAAATGCAGCAGATCGAAGACATGGTCCGCAAGATCCCAGATTGATTGCTTTGGGGGCAGGACGGCCGCGCTCCGGAGTGCGGCCGTCCCGCCCGCATTTGTCAGAAGTAAGCGGTGCAAGATGCGTTATGCTGTGCTGGGAGCGGCTGGACAACTCGGGCGCGATCTTTGTCCCCGCCTGCCCGGCGAGGTTATCCCACTAAGTCGTAGCGGAACGCCGGCCGTGGATCTCGCACGGCCGGAATCGCTACGTTCGCTCTTTGAGGATGTGCGCCCCGATGTGGTCATCAATTGTGCCGCTTACAACTTTGTCGATCGCGCCGAGAGCGAGCCGCAGGAAGCCTTCGCCGTGAACGCCTGGGGCGTCCGCGAGCTGGCGCGCTTGTGCCGCGAACGCGATTGCCTGCTCGTTCATTTCAGCACCGATTACGTCTTCGGACTCGACCCAACGCGCCGGCAGCCGTGGACCGAAAAGGATGCGCCCGGACCGATCAGCGTCTATGGGCTGAGCAAGTTGGCCGGCGAATATCTGGTGCGGTCGATATGTCCGCGTCATATGGTCATCCGAACCTGCGGATTGTATGGCGTGTGGGGCAGCGGCGGCAAGGGGGGTAATTTCGTAGAGACGATGTTGCGGCTGGCGGGGCAGGGCAAGCCGTTGCGCGTCGTGGATGATCAGACCTGCACGCCGAGCTACACCGTCGATGTCGCGGAATCCACACTTGCCTTGCTCAAGACGGGACAATCCGGTCTCTATCACGTCACCAATTCCGGAAGCTGCACCTGGCACGCGCTGGCGCGGACCATCTTCGAGTTATCCGGTCTCCACGCCAACCTGACACCCATCCCCAGCAGCGAATATCCCACACCGGCACGGCGCCCGACCTACAGTGTGCTCGAACACGCAGGACTACGGTCTCTGGGAATCTCCTCTCCGCGACCCTGGCGCGATGCGCTGGCGGCATATCTCGAAGAACGACAGCGTAGAGCTTGAGGGAAAATTACGCTGTTAGCTGAAAATTCAGTTCTGAGCTTAACGGAATTACGTAAAAAGCAAGGAAAACAAGCGAAATAAAGTTGATTCTCCTCACGGCATATTTGTCGTTTTCGATTCTTGATTTATATTTGGGAGAGGCGCCCTATATTCCCCACATTCTGCCGATTCCTGCCGGACTTGCTTCGAGAAAAAAATGGCGGGAAGCACCAGCGGGACAACGAGGTTTCTGTATGAGCAGCGAGAGCGCACTTCCCTCGGATTTCGTGGTTACGGATCGACGGGGCGGCGAACGCCGTCAACAGGGAGACCGCCGGAAGCGTTCCATTCCCGTCGCGGTCGAGCGGCGCAGCGGCAAGGACCGGCGCGAAAAAGGCGAACGGCGGCGTCAGGTTGATCCCACCACCTGCGAGAAGGATTACAGCGACGAGGAAATCATTTTCATGAAGGCGATGGATCAGTACAAGCGATCCAATCGCCGGCCTTTCCCAACGTGGAGTGAAGTCCTGGAAGTGCTGCGTTCCCTGGGCTATCGCAAGACCGAAGAGGCGACGGAATTGCCGGGGCTGCCCACGGTCCCAGCGGTTGAGGAGTAGGCGTCGCAAATCCGATCCTGAAGCGTCAGCGAAGGATCGAATCGCTCCTCGCTTACGGTTTTGGGCTTGGAGGTTCACGGCCCGGTGATTCCGGCAGGCGGCGGAACTGTGCGCGGCGCCGGCAGTGTTCCATCCTGCGGCGCGGGCGGCGGTTGGGTCGGGCCCGCGGGGCGCGGTGGAGCGGGGACGCCGATGTTCTGTCCACGCGCACGCAACTCTTCGGCCCTTGCCCGAACGTCATCAGGGGGGATCGATTGTAGAGGCACCATTCGGAAACAGAAGCGGCGCGCATCGCGTACCTTAAACGGCCAAATGTTCTCCGTGATGAAATCAATGCCCGGCAACTCGTACCAGGGCGCCGGATAAGGCTGTACCACAGTGAGCGTTTCGTAGCCTTCCTTAACGAGCTTAAATTGCTGCTTGCCGTAGTAGGTGAGATAGCCATCCACCGGCGTCATGCCGAGATACCGGTCGTTGATGTACACCAGAGCGCCGGCCGGCTCTGAATAGACCGTGAAGCGACGTTCGACGCAGCCGGCCGTCGTGCTTATCATCAGCAATGCCGTCAGACAAGCGATTCGCTTCATATTCCGCACCTCTCCCTGGGAAGCGAATCCTCCTAGCCAAGAGTTGCCTTGGGGTCAAGAGCAATCTCATTTCGTCTAGGAACACCCAGACATTTCGAGTATCCCAGCACGGGGTTTCCGCATGGAGGGAAGTCCAATGGCTCGGACGCTGGAAGTGTCTCCCCCTAATTCGTTTCCCAAGGCCGCCCCGGACTCAAGTTCGGACGAACGGATCGCGGCTTTGGACGGCCTTCGCGCGGGAGCGATGCTTTTAGGCGTCTGTTTGCATGGCGCAGTCAGCTACATGTCCGGCCACATGCCGGGCCTGATCTGGGTCGTCCACGATGGGGCATCCCATTCCGGTTTCGACATTTTCTTTTGGTGGCTGCACAGCTTCCGTCTGCCGCTGTTTTTTTTTCTGGCCGGTTTTTTTACGGCGCTTATCGATGCAACGCGCGGACGAGGAGAATTACTGGCCCATCGCGTTCGCCGTTTGCTCATACCGTTTCTTGTTGGCTGCCTCCTGATCTTGCCCGTGAGCTTTTACATCTGGGCAGGCGGATGGCTGGTCAGCGGTCGCTGCACGGTCAAAGAGATCTTGGCCATCAAGTTCGGCCCGGCGATCCAAGGCGAGTTATATGGCCCGCTCCACCTTTGGTTCTTGGAGGATTTGTTCCTGCTCACCCTGGCATTCTGCGTCTACCGCTGGCTCTTTCGTCGCCAGCCCGCAGCGCCAGCAAGGGCCACCCTTACTGGCGCCGCAGGCTGGTGGGGAAGAATAAGTCTACCGCTCTGGCTATCCGTGCCGACCACCTTGGTTCTGGCGGTCAATCTCCAACCCGTCATCGCGCATCATAATTCCTTTATTCCGGATGTCTGGCGTCTCTTTTACTATGGTCTCTTCTTTGCCGCGGGGGTAACTGCCTATCCGCGGCGCAAGCATCTGCCCCAGGTCTGTCGTCCCTGGGGACTCTATCTCATTCTCTCGCTACCCGTGGCGGCGGCGCTGATGCCGCTTCTGCAACGCCATCTCGATGGGCGTGGAGACTGGGGAATACGCTTGGCGCTGGCCGCGACGATTTCGCTGCTGGCGTGGCTCTCGCTGTTTGGCTTTCTCGGTCTGGGACTGCGGTTCGGCAATGCTCGGCGGGCGTTGCTACGCTACCTGGCCGACGCCTCGTATTGGGTCTACCTGTGCCATCTACCGCTGGTCGGCTTGATGCAGCTCGATTTGGTGGGAGTTGCCTTGCCTGCCGAAGTGAAGTTCTTCGTCGTGGTTGGCTTGACAGTGTTCCTGGCCCTGGCGAGTTATGAGACACTGGTCCGCTACACCTTCCTGGGCACCTGTCTGCACGGTCGGAGGCAACGGCCAGCGCAAACAGAACGAGCTGGAAGCGCAAGCGATGATTGTAGTGGCATCGCTAGCACTTCCAGCTCGTTACATTGGGGCCATCTTATGCGGATCACGGCAAGTCGACGATCTCCAAGTCGTACTTGAACGTCGGATTGCTATCGGGGCCGACCTTGATTTTCTTCAGAACCACGACATGGTCCTTATCGAAGGCATCGAGCTGTACGGCGTTATCAAGGCTGGGAACCTTCTCGGCCTTGAGTCCGGCCGTTCCGCCAATCCTCGTTGCGATCGACTCCACCTTGTCAATGCCCTCGGTGGGAATCTTCATGCCGCCGCGGCTGCTATTGGCCATCAACAAGTAATCCTTGCCATCCTTCTGGTAGACGATCATGTCGAGCGGGACGTTACGATTTCCTAGCTCGGCGATGGTCTTACCCTTGATCTTGGCGCCCGGCTTGAGTTCGGCCACGGGAACTTGCACCAGCGGCGTGCAAGTGTAGGCGGCCAGCAAGTTCTCTTCGCCCTTGATCTCGTAGGGCACAAAGGTGCGAATGGGCGAGGTGGTCTCAAGGCGGCCATGCGAACCGTGATAGAACTCGACTGTCGTGCCCTTGGCCGTTGACTTGAAGGGGAAGGGAATGGACAAAAAGCGAGAAGAAAACTCTTCATTCGACAGACCAGCCACGAACAACCGGTCCTTGGCAAAAGCGAGTTTGGTGATCGACAATTGCCGTTTACCTCCTTGGGCAGCATCGGGCAAGGCGACGCGAGCAAACAGGGCGTCCTTGAGAGGTACTTCATCGATTTTGCCGGAACGATCGACACGCAACAGCACCGGCTTGCTGTCGGCGGCCTTGCCGCGCGTCACGCCCACGTAGGTGTTGCCGGAGATGGGGTTGACGGCCAAGTCGTTGATGAGAAGCTGCTTCGCCTCGATACCGAGCAGCGACGCGATTTTCTCGTCGATGGAATCGACCTTGGGCCGATCCGTACTGCCTGCGGCGGTGTTGTCCCGAGTATCCAACGCGACGATGGCAGCCGCACGGGCGTCGCCGATGAACAGGATGCCCTCCGGTCCGAAGGCCAACGCGCTGAGGGATTGTAGCTCGAGATCGCCTTTTTTGAGGCTGTCTCTCGGCCCGGCGGCCTGGATCGAGCCGGCCAGCACCACGGCCGCGGCCAAGGCAAGCGGAGCAAGATAGTTTCGCGTCCCAGTCATGAGGTCTTCTCCTTGCACGCGGGCGAAACAGGGTTGGGTGTGATACTATGTCCCCATAATGCGCGGTTCGTGCCGCAATGCAAGTGAGAAATTGATTAAAACGGATGCGTTTCGCGTTCGAGGAGAATCTCGCATGGGCAGCGGCGAAGGCGGGTTGCAGCGTCAGTTCGGCTTGTTGCAGGCAACGGCCCTGAACGTGACCATGATCGTCGGCGCGGGCGTGTTCATCACCATTCCGTTGATGCTTGAAAAACTGCCTGGTCCCTACGCTCTTCTCGGCTGGCTGGCCGCGGGCGTGCTCATCCTTCTCGACAGTTTGGTTTGGAGCGAGTTGGGCGCGGCGCTGCCGGGATCGGGCGGCTCGTACTTGTACTTGCTGGAATGCTTCGGCCGCGAGCGTTGGGGCCGCTTGATGGCCTTTCTGTTCATCTGGCAATTTCTGCTGAGCGGCCCGCTGGAGATCGCCTCTGGCCTGATCGCGATGGACTCGTTCTCGCAATCGCTTAGTCCGGAGTTCAAGGAATTCAACGAGAAGCACATGCTAAAAATCGTGCTCTCGCGAGGAAAACAGCCCGACGATGTGATCGATCTAACGGTCAGCCCGGCTCGGTTGGGATGTGTCGCGGTCGGAGTGGTCATTCTGGTGCTGCTGTATCGCCGGGTCGCCGTTTTGGGCCGGTTGACCGTGCTACTGTGGCTGGGAATCCTCGGCGTCATCGCCTGGATCTGTATCGAGGGATTCCTGCACTTCGATCCGGGGCGAGCTTTCAAATGGCCCGAATCCAAGCCGGAAGACATGGCCCGAAGACTCGGCGAGACGATGATTCTGGCGCTTTATTCCTACTTAGGATATTACAATATCTGCTATGTCGGCGAAGAAGTTCGCGAGCCGGGCAAGACCATCCCGCGCGCCATCTGTCTGAGCGCCGTGCTGGTCTGCATCCTGTTCATGGCTCTGCACTTGGCGATGTTGGGCACGGTGCCGTGGCGCGAAGCGCTGCCCGGCGAGGACCAACGCAGCCTGCCGGCCGAATTCATGAGCCGCATCCACGGGCCGTGGGCGGTGCAGTTAGTCACAGTGTTGCTGATGGGCAGCTGTTTCGGCTCCGCTTTCGCCGGATTGCTCGGCTATTCGCGCATTCCTTACGGGGCCGCGCGGGCCGGACACTTTTTCCAAGCCGTCGCCCACGTCCATCCGCGGCACCTCATCCCACACGTCTCGCTGCTTCTTGTCGGCGGACTGACGCTCTTGTGGAGCTTCTTTGATTTACAGATTGTTATCAACGCCCTCATCACCACACGCATTCTCGTGCAGTTCGTGGCACAAATCGTCGGACTTTTTATACTGCGCCACGCACAGCCGAATCGACCCCGCCCCTTCCGTATCTGGTTTGCACCGCTGCCGTGCGGGCTAGCCTTGGCGGGCTGGCTCTACGTATACGCCGCCTCGGGACCGCAATTCATCTTGCCGAGCTTGCTCACGCTGTTGGCCGGAGTCGTCGCCTTTCTGCTCTGGTCGTGGCGTCTGAGGGAATGGCCGTTCCCCGTAGCCGAGCCGCGATCTTAAGGAGAGCCGCGACCGTAAGGGAGCGGAGAAGCAACTGCTCCCTTACGGTCGCGGCTCGGCTCTGCGGGAAGGCATACGCCGGAACTGCCCGCGCTGGTATGATAGGGGAGCGAATCGGCGGCAACTCAGGACGAAGCGGCCGCCGGCTCGCGGCACGGAGGGAATGGATTGACCGAGCGGTTGAACTTGATAACGGGAGCCACCGGCCTCTTAGGCAGTCACATTGCCGAACACCTGCGGGCACGCGGCGAGCGTGTCCGCGCTCTGGTGCGTCGTCACAGCGATACAACTTTTCTACAGCAGATCGGCGTCGAACTGGCCGTTGGCGATCTAAACGAGCCGGCCAGCCTGCCGAGGGCCTTCGCCAACGCCGATGTGGTTTATCATTGCGCCGCTCGCGTCGGCGATTGGGGACCGTGGCGCGCCTTCCAGCGCGAGGTCATCGACGCCACCGCTAATTTGCTCGATGCTTGCCGCGCCGCCGGCGTGGGCCGGGTGCTGCATGTCAGCTCGATCATCGTATACGGCCATCCGCACCTTCGCGACGGTTGTTTCAGCGAGGACGAACCGCTCGGCCAAAACTTGTGGGTGTGGGATTACTACTGCCGAGCCAAGGTGCGGGCGGAGGAATTGTGCCGCCAATATCCCGGCGATCTGACGATCGTTCGGCCAAGCTGGATCTATGGTCCGCGCGATCGCACGACCTTACCGCGCGTACTCAAAGCGCTGGACGCCGGTAGGGTGGCGGTCATCGGCCGCGGCGATAACTTGTTGAACGTTGTTTATGCCGGCGATGTCGCGGAGGGCGCGATCCTAGCAGCCAATCATCCGCGGGCCAAGGGACAGGCTTATAATCTCAGCAGCGAGGGCGAGATTACGCAGAGCGATTTCCTCGATCTGCTGGCTGACGAGCTGGGCCGGCCACGCATCCGCGGGCACGTGTCTTACCCGTTTGCTTATTGGGGCGGCTTCGTCTCGGAGGTGATCGGCCGATTGATTCGCATGCACCGCCCGCCGCACCTGACGCGCTACGCCGTGGCCCTGATCGGCCGCTCAACGCGATTTAGCATTGCCAAGGCGCGCGAACAGCTCGGCTGGCAACCGCGCGTCGGTATCCGCGAAGGTATTCGCTGCACCCTTGACTGGTATCGCAAAGAATGTCTGAGCCGCGCACGCAGCGCAGCGGAGTAAGCGGCCGCACCCCCGCTTACTCCGCTGCGCTGCGTGCGCGGCTCGGCGAGAACTTTGCTCGGAGAATCCCCAATATGATCCACTTTGCCGATCGGCTCGCTGCCGCCATTCGTGCCAAGGGCAACGCTGTGTGCGTCGGACTCGATCCGCGATGGGAATCGCTACCGGTCGAACTGCGACAGCGGCACGGCGCGGCGACGCTGGGTTCCGTGGCCGCCGCCTTTGAGGAATTCTGCACCCGCGTGCTCGACATCGTGGCTCCGCTCGTGCCCGTGGTGAAGCCGCAGAGCGCCTTCTTTGAGGCATGCGGGCCAGAAGGCATGGCGGTGCTGCAACGCTTGCTCCGCAAAGCCCGTGATCGGAACCTCATCACCATCCTCGATGGCAAGCGCAACGATATCGCCTCGACGGCCTCCGCTTATGCCGATGCAGCATTCAGCGGCACACGCCTGGCTGGTCGCACGTATCCGGTCTGGCAAGCCGACGCGCTGACGATCAATCCCTATCTGGGCCGCGATGCCGTCGAGCCGTTCCTGGAGAGCGCCCGCCGTGTTGGGGCGGGGCTGTTCGTGCTGGTGAAAACAAGCAATCCGGGCGCGGGACAGTTTCAAGATCTCCTCGTTGTTTCCGGAGAGTCGCCGCCGCGACCGTTGTATCAGCACATCGGCGAGGCCGTCGCCATCTGGTCGCGCGAGAACCTCGGTGATTGTGGCTTGGGCGATGTAGGCGCGGTGGTCGGTGCCACTTACCCCGCTCAGTTGGCAACGTTGCGAAAGATTCTTCCGGAGGCGATCATCCTCATTCCCGGCTTCGGCGCTCAGGGCGGCAAGGCAGCCGATGTCGCTTCGGCCTTTCGTCGCGATGGGCTGGGAGCGATTGTCACCAGCTCCCGGGGCATCCTCTTTCCGTTCAAACCAGATGAGCCGCGCTGGGAAGTGCGCATCGAGGAAGCCACCCGCGCTACTATTGCTGCGCTGGCGTCGATAAATCCTTGACGGCTACAAAACGTTGCGGGTAGATAAAGAGGGTTTTGGCAGAGCGCGCAGTCCGATGACGAGTCACACAGCGGTTGTGCTACGGTGCCTACGGGGCGATCAATTCAGCTAACGCAGCAGAGAGCGACGACATGGCATCCGATGAGAATGCGGAAAAGACCGCGGAACGATGGTACGAACAGAAGTCTCGCTTGATGGAGGCGAGCCTCGGCAAAGAGTATCACATGGTGATGCATGCCATCATCCCTTACGCAATCGGTGGGAGCCTTGATCTCTACTACTATCCCAACGGGCTGCCGGGGACTGCAATCGCCACGAAGGAGCTATCCGAGATGCCGAACGAAGGCTCCTCAAATGACGTCTATCGCTGCTACGAACTGGTGATGTTCACGAAACACGCTCTGGACCCCGAGGCAGCGCAGGATGAGAAGACGGACTTCGGCCGAGTGCATAAGAACATCAACTCCATTTTGAACGTCATTGCTGCGTATAGCGCACAGGCCAAGTTGAACCCTAACGAAACGGCCGAGTTCCCAGCTGAGATGAAGAACATCGGAGGCAAATGCCTGATCTTCGACGGATTCGCCTGTCACTCCGACGACCTAGCCGAGAACTTTGGGCTGCTGGCCCTTATTGAGATATTCCGCACGGAGATGGACTATGCCCGCAAGCACGGCGGTGCGATGCTCATCGAACGGCTGAAGGAGAAGGGTTATTATCCGTACTCCGACTTGGACCGTGACCCGGTGGCGTAACCCGGCAATCGATTACGTTTTCAGAGATTTTTGCTCTCCGATCCAATCAAACTCGGTAGATGAGTCGGGCATCGCACGCAGGAGAGGTGTGATATATGAAGTCGAAGGTTGGTGTCTTGGTTCGAATTGGCTTCGCCGTAGCTCTCGTCTTGGCTGGAATGACAGGCTGTCGGCCGGGAAGCGAACCGGCCCAGCCTGCGGACTCTGAAGCATCCACTTCATCGGTTGAAGATCTGGCCACGACGCGCAAAGGGTTTATCACGAAACTCAGGGTTCGCGGACCGGCTCCCCAACGCTACCAGAACTCCGCGCCGCCACTCGGCGTCAAGCAGGTGGAATACATGTCAGGAAACTTGAAGTTGAAGGGGTGGCTTTCGGTTGATAGTGGCGATGTCAAGAAGCGTCCCGCCGTGGTCTATCTACACGGCGGCTGGGCTTTCGGCGCGGACGATTGGGAGGACGCGAAACCATTCGCCAAGGCGGGGTTCGTATTATTCATGCCGATACTCCGCGGCGAAAACGGCAACCCAGGGATCTACGAGAGCTTTCTCGGTGAAGTGGACGACGCGATCGCTGCTGGTCGGTTCGTATCATCGCTCCCAAATGTAGATAGGAGGAACGTGTTCGTCGCAGGGCATAGTGTGGGCGGCGTTCTAACATGCTTGGCAGCAATGCTGCCTTCGCCCTACAAAGCAGCGGCCGCCCTCGACGGTTACGTCGATATGGAGTCGTGGGCTGCGGGTTCACCAGATATTCACGTTCCGTATGACCGGAACGACCTCCGAGAGGTTCGGGTTCGCAACCCTATGGCGTTCGTTACGAGCATCCGGTGCCCGCTCAGGCTATACGCGGGCGAGGATGCACAAATAGTCAATGCTCCGCTGGATGCGAAAGCGCGCCAGGCTGGTAAAGACTGCGAATTGGTTATTGTGCCCGGTGATCATCTTGCAATGGTCGCTCCGGCAGTCCAAAAGGCCATCACATGGTTCCAGCAGCTAGCCAGTCACTGAGATTCGCTCGGACTCGAGCGAATCAGATTCTCGACACGAATGGTATTCTCAGCTCCACAATTGGAGGTTTACCGAGGGTTCACCCAATCCAGTTATCCGCGATCGTCCTCATTGTTCCTCGTTCCCAAACTCCGTTTGGGAACGCCGTCCGCGAAACTCTGTTTCGCAATACCCTCAAGGAAACGGGAAACTTAGTATGGCGAAGTGGCGGAGTGGCGGCATAACTTGGCACTTTGTGGCACACGCTGGCATTGTTTTTCGTCCCCAATCTGGTTTTGGAAGTACCATCTGCGAGATTCAGTTTGGTGCCTCCGAAGCAGTATGTGCCTAGCGAAACAGAGTTTCGCGGAGATGGTTCCCAAACGGAGTTTGGGAACCAGGAAGCCGACCGGGAAGCCGGGAATCCAGAGGGAAAAGTGATGAGAAATCAGATGAAAGTAACGGCATTCTTCCCTCAGCCTACCCTATGTTTCACTCTGTTCCTCACCTTGTCATCCTGCCACCTTGTCACCCTGTCAGCGTTTGCTGCCGAGGAGCCACCCGAAATTCCGGTCGGTCTGGATGCCTATCGCCAATGGGAGCGCTGGCCCTACCTGCGGATTGGTGCGCGGGCGTACATGAGCAGCACCTACGATCGCCGCGGCGGCAATGAGGGTGCCGACGCCAGCCATTTCCTGTATCAGCAAGCTGACGACTTCAATGTCACGCTCGATGTCGAAGGGCCTGGCGTCCTGTATTTTGCTCGCTACAACCACTGGCACGGCAGCCCTTGGCACTACGAAGTGGATGGCGTCGATCACTTGGTGCGAGAGAGCAGCACCGCCAATCCGACTCGGCCAGTCAAGGGAGCGGTTTTCCTTCCGGAGCATCTGTTCCCCCAACCTCTCGCCTGGACCTGGTCGGTCACCAAGGGGGCAGATTTGTCGTGGATGCCCATCCCATTCGAGAAATCCTTCCGCATGGCGTACTCACGCACCCACTACGGGACGGGTTACTACATCTACCATCGCTATGTGCGGGGAGCCAAGCTCTCGCGGCCCCTGCGCGCCTGGGACGGCAAGACGCCTCCGAATGACGACGTGCTGAAATTGATCGCCCGTGCCGGCAGTGACTTGGCCCCACGGCTGGACACTCCAGACGGAGACAAGGTAAGGGTTCGCGAGGCGTCCGGAGAGCTGGCCGTTCCGGCTGAGAAGGCCGTCACCCTGACTCGGCTGACGCAGGCACCGGCGATGCTGCGGGCCTTGGAGTTTTCCGTGCCGCGTGCCGAGGCCGTGGCCTTCTCCCGCGCCCGACTGCGAGTGACCTGGGATGAGCGGGAACATCCCTCGATCGATGCCCCGGTCGCGCTCTTTTACGGCTCAGGCACACTGTACAACCGCGATAATCAGGAGTATCTCGTAAAGGGCTTCCCCATCCATGTGCGCGATGACGGCACGCGGGTACATTTGGCCTGTTACTTCCCCATGCCGTTTTTCCGCTCGGCCCATATCGAGTTGGTGGGTTCAGAGGCTGCCATTCCCAAGGTTGGTTGGAGCGTCCGTTACACACCGTACAAGGGACCGCTCAACCACGTCGCCTATTTCCATGCCACCTATGCCGATCACGGCAAGCCGGAACTGGGCAAGGATCTAGTCCTGCTCGATACCCGCAAGGTGGAAGGGAGCAAGAATTGGTCGGGGCACCTGGTGGGGACTTCGTTTATCTTCTCCCACAACGCGAGGCTGGACACGCTGGAGGGCGATCCACGCTTCTTCTTCGATGACAGCCAGACTCCGCAAGCCCAGGGCACCGGCACGGAAGAGTGGTGCGGCGGCGGCGATTACTGGGGCGGACGCAACATGACCCTGCCCTTCGCCGGCCACCCGGTCGGAGCGCGGAGCGCTAAGGAGGCTAAGAGTGATGAGGACAAAATCGAGTCGGCTTATCGCTTTCTTCTTGCCGACTTGATGCCCTTCGGCAAAAACGCGCGCATCTGCCTGGAACACGGCGGAACAAACGAATCCACGGAGCATTACGAAACGGTGACGTACTGGTATGGTACGCCCTCGGCTAGCCTGCGCCAGACCGACGTGTTGCAGATCGGCGATGCCGACAGCGAGAAGGCCCACGGCTACCATTCGCCGGATGCATCTGCGTCTTATGAAATCAACTCGCGCTACGAATGGGGAGTGGATCATATCGGCGGCCGGGAGATTTACCCCGCGCACACCAACCGGGGGCGTTCCACCAAGGGCGTGTCGGAATTCACCTTGAAGCTGGACGCCAATAATTTCGGTGTCCTGCTCCGGCGCAAGCTCGATTACGCTTTCGCCAATCAACGAGCCGAAGTGTTCGTGGCTGATGCCAGCCGTGGGCAAGAAGGCGCGGGGCTCGAGTGGAAGCTGGCCGGAATATGGTATTTGGCCGGCTCCAACACATGCGTTTACTCGAACCCCAAAGAAGAACTGGGCGCTACCCAGCACATCGTACAAATTTCCAACCGCCGCTTCCGCGATGACGAATTCCTAGTTCCCCGCGATTTGACCCAAGGGCGGTCGGCGATTCGCGTCCGGATTCGTTTCACGCCGGTGAAACGCCCATTGGTTCCCGGCGGAGCCGTGCCGGAGACGGCGTGGAGCGAAATCCGCTATACCGCCTACTGCTGGATCTTGCCCGCGGCGCCGATTCAGGCAAAATAGCAAGCGTCGCTATTCAGAGTTCCGGCGGCACACATGGGGGATCTACCAGTGGCTCACGCAATTCGTTTGTCGGCGATTGCCCTCGTTGGATTCATGGCCGTTGGCTCGCTTTCAGGTCAATCGCCTGCACAGGTCAAGCAGGATGCGATCCGCCCCGTGGGCGGACGCTGGGAGCGCGTTAATAAGTTAATCCAAGGCCACATCGACCGTCACGAAATCTCTGGCGCCGTGGTCCTCATCCAGCAGCGCGGCAAGGTCTCCTTATTCCGAGCCTCTGGCCAGGCGGACGTGGAATCTAAGATTCCGATGAGTCGCGACACGATCTTTCGCATCGCTTCGATGAGCAAGCCAATCACTTCGGTCGCCGTCATGATGCTTGTTGAGGAGGGCAAACTCCGCCTCGAGGATCCGCTCGCCAAGCATCTACCCGAATTCCAGGATCTGACCGTGCTAGTCCCAGCCAAGGACGCCGACAAGGGTTATCAGCTCGTCAAGGCGGAACGTCCTATCACAATCCGCCACCTGCTGACGCACACTTCGGGAATCACCTACCGCTTTTTCGGCAAGCCGCACCTTGGAAAGCTGTATGCCGAGGCGGGCGTATCCGATGGACTCGTGGAGACGCCGGGGACGATCGGCGACAATGTGAAACGCATCGCCAAACTTCCCTTGCTGCATCAGCCGGGCACGGCCTGGGAGTACGGACTCAACACCGACGTGCTCGGCCGCGTCATCGAGGTTGCCTCCGGCAAGACGCTCGATGAGTTCTTCCGCGAACGCATCTTCGAGCCGCTCGGGATGCACGATACCGGCTTTCTTGTTCCCAAGGAAAAGCGTTCCCGGCTGGCGGCCGTCTACGCACCCACCGATAAGAAAACCATCCGCCGCATCGGCAGCGGGAAAGTCGAGATCGATCTACTTACCTATTCCGCCACCTACTCAACCGCCGACGATAGCCATTACTACTCCGGCGGGGCCGGATTGACTTCGACCGCGCATGATTACGCGCGATTCTTACAAATGCTCTTGAACCGCGGTGAACTCGATGGGAAGCGTTTGCTCAAGCCGGAGACGGTGGATCAGATGACGCGCAACCAACTCGGCGAGTTGAGTGGTTCTTTTTCCACTCACGGCGGCGGCTTCGGATATGGGTTTGGGCTTGTGACCGGGCGCGAAAAGCCGCCTTCCCCCGCATCCGTAGGCTCCTACTCGTGGGGCGGCTTTTTTTACACCTTTTTCTGGGTCGATCCACGCCGGCAATTGATCGGCATCATTCTGACGCAGCTTTATCCCAATGGCCACCTCTCGTTGCACAAGGATTTCCAGGCCGCGGTCTACGAAGATCTGAAGAGCCAGCGTCCCGACAAACCCGCACCCGCGCCATCCAAATCGAATCCCGATGCTCTGCGGCGAGCGGCTATGAATATGGGCGGCGACCCCAAGCGCGGCAAGGCGATTTACCTTTCCGTGTCGGCCAAATGCACCACCTGTCACAAGGTCCACGGACAGGGCGGCGATGTCGGCCCGGACCTGTCCCAAGTTGGCGGCAAGCTGGATCGCACGCATTTGATCGAATCCATCCTCGATCCCTCCGCGGAGATTCTCCAGGGGTATCATGCGACGGTGCTGGAAACCAAATCCGGCCGAACCCTGACCGGCATTGTGAAAACGGAATCTTCCGTAGGTATCACGCTTTTGGACGCTGAAGGGAAATCCACTACGATCGCGCTCGGGGACATCGAGTCGCGCGAGGTAAGCAAGGTGTCGATGATGCCGGCTGGGCTTGGTGACGGAATCACGGCGGCCGAGTTCACCGATCTGATTGCCTATCTCACCACGCTACGCACGGGGCGCGAGCCGACGCCGGGAGAGGGCAGCTCGGGAGCGCTCACGCTGCCGGAGGGGTTCAAGGCCGAAATCGTGGTCGGCGGATTCAGCGGTGCGACGGCGCTCGAAATCGCACCCGATGGCCGAATCTTCGTCTGTGAGCAAACGGGGACGCTCCGCGTCGTCAAAAATGGCAAATTGGTACCGAAACCGTTCGTGAAATTGCCGGTTGATTCCAGATGGGAACGCGGCCTGATTGGCGTGACTCTCGCCCCGGACTTTCCGAAGACACCGCATGTCTTCCTTTGTTACGTCGCTGCCAAGCCGTATCCGCATCATGTGGTCAGTCGGTTCACTGCCTATGGGGACGAGGCCGAGCCGGACAGCGAAAAAATCCTTCTCGAAGGAGACGATCAAAGAAAACTCGGCGGCACCGAACCGGCGGGGCACCAGGGCGGGGCACTGCATTTTGGCAAGGATGGAAAACTTTACATCGCCATCGGGGACCAGACCGCCGGCAAGCCCGCCCAAGAGCTGAATTCACTTCTTGGTCGGCTGTTGCGCATCAACCCGGATGGTTCCATCCCTGAGGATAACCCGTTCTTCTCCAAGGCATCCGGCAAATATTGCGCGACCTGGGCGCTGGGCATGCGGAACCCATTCATGTTCGCCGTGCAGCCCGAAACCGGCCGTATTTTCATTGATGATGTTGGTGGAGTGGCGGAAGAGATCAACGAAGGCTTCGCCGGCGCCAATTACGGCTGGCCGACCGTCGAGCATGGACCGACCGCCGATCCGCGTTTTCGGGGACCCATTCACCATTATCCGACGGCCTGCATCACCGGCGGAGCGTTTGCTCCAATGGACCTCCGCTGGCCGAAGGAATACCGCGGTCAATACTTTTTCGCCGACTTTAATCACGGTTGGATCAAGACCATTGACCACGCTAATCCGGGAAAGGCCAAATCCTTCGCCGTCGGCCTCCGCCGTCCCGTCGATTTGCGTTTCGCCCCGGACGGCAATTTGTATGTTCTCCTTCGCGATGCCTGGGTGATCGATAAGCTGTTCCAAGGCGGTACCGGTGTATTGTTGCGGATTCAGCGTACGGGCAAATAGGAGAATCCGAAATCACATACCCAAGTTGCGCCGCGAAACGTCGGGGACCACTCGCTCGCTCACTTTTTGGATGGTGGATTTGAAGCCACCAATCCGCGCAGGGTTGCCAGGTTGACGGCATCCATGTCGCTTTCCTCTCCTTGCTCCTTCGGCGTCTCCAGGATCATTGGCCGATTGCGAAAACGCGGATCGTTGACCAGCAGACGGAATGGCTCCAGCCCCATTTCGCCGCGGCCGATATGCGCATGTCGGTCTACTCGGCTGCCTTGCGGCTTGAGGCTGTCATTGACATGAAAGACACGTAAGCGTCTAAGACCGACGACGCGATCCAAGGCCCGCATGGTAGCCTTATACTCGGCCGCGGGCGCCAGCGCGTAGCCGGCCGCGAAGACGTGGCAGGTATCGAAACACACGCCCAGCCGATCCGGCTGCGACACCAGCGACAGAATGCGTGCGAGATGCTCGAAGCGATAGCCCAGCGTACTGCCTTGCCCGGCGGTTGTTTCCAGCAGCACGCGCGCCTTGCACGCCGGCATGCGGCCATGGATCTCATCGAGCGCGGCGGCGACTCGCGCCAATCCCGCTTCCTCGCCGCTATCCAGGTGCGCTCCCGGATGCATAACAAGATAACGGATTCCCAATCGCTCGACTCGTTGCAGCTCGACAAGGAATGTCTCCAGCGAACGGCGATAGAGCGCTTCATCCGGCGAAGCGAGGTTGGTCAAATAACAGTCGTGCGCCGTGGGATGGTGCTGCCGTGTTTCTCGCAGCGTACGGCGGAAAAGGCGAACTTCCTCATCGCTCAACTCTCGTCCCGACCATTGGCCGGGTGCGCGAGTGAATAATTGAACGCAGTCGCAGCCGAGCGCCTGCGCCTGGAGCAGGGCGTTGTGGCAACCGCCGGCGATAGACATGTGGGCACCGAATAGCGGCATGCGATTCCTTTCCTCCGGTCCTGAAAGATAACCGACATCGTTGGCGCTCGCAACCTCCGCTTTCCGCGAGCGAATGACTGACCGACGTTAACTTGCATTTTCTCTCCAATCTATTAAGATATAAGCGGTTTTTCTATTTTTCGGAACGAGAAGAGATGAGGACTACCGCCGTGCCACGGATGGCTACCTCAACGACGAGGGATCGTAGCCTGCTGCTGCGCTTGCAATCGCAGGCACTGCAATACTTCCTGGATAACCAGACTCCTGTCGGGCTGGTTTTGGATCGTCAGCGCAATCATGGTTCGCTGCGGACGGGCGGACTGTGCAGCATTGCGGCCACGGGGATGGGCTGCATCGCATTGGCGTTGGCCTCGGAGGAGCCATATCGACTCCTCCGCCGGTGCGAAGCGATAGAACGCATTCGCCTGGCGTTGCAGACAACCCTACACATACTTCCCCATCAGAGCGGCATTCTCCCCCATTTCGTCGATTCGCAGACCGGCCGAGTGTATGGCTACGACTGTTACAGCACCATCGAGACGGCCTGGATGGCGGCGGGGGCGCTTTCGGCTGCCGCGTTACTTGGCGATGGCGAACTAGATGCACTGGCTCGAGAGTTGACCGAGCGCATCGACTGGTATTATTGGACCGCGCCGGAGGAATCGAATACGCCTCTGCTGCGCCACGGCAAGACGCAGGATGGCCGATTCATTCCTTCGGCTTGGGACCGCCTCAACGGTGAAACCGTGTTCATGTATGTTCTGGCGGCCGGTGCTGCCGAGCCTCAGGCGGTGCCGGTGGCCGTGTGGTCGCATCTGGGCTCATTCCACGGCACCGCCGCCGGACTCCAGTTCAACAACAGCGATCTCGGTTTATTCGTCTTTCAGTACGGCCTGGATCTTCTCAACCTGAGCGATTGGCTCGCTCCCAACGGCATCGATTTGGCAACCGAGTCGGGCGTTGCCGCCGAGGCCAATTATCGTGTGTGCCGCGAGCTTGCCGACACTTACACGACTTACCGCGATTACTGGGGTCTGTCGGCTGGCGACGGGCCAGACGATCCTCCCGAGAATTTCACATACCGTTGCTACGCTCCCAGCGGACCTATCGATGGCACGGCCCACATCACCGCGACGCTCGCCTCCATCGCCCATCGGCCCGATTTGGTTTGGGAGAACCTTCATCGCGCGGCGCACGAGCAACGCTGGCCCATCCTGGGCCGTTACGGTTTCAGCAATGTCAACGCGGATCGTGACTGGTTCGCGTCAGACATGGTGGGCATTGATGCCGGGGCCGCCGTTTTGGCCCTCGATAATTATCTGAACGAAAATCGAGTGCGCAACGTCTTTCACAGTATCCCCTGTGTCCAGCGCGGCCTCGAGCGCTCCGGGTTTCAAGCCCCCCTTCCTCCACCACCCGTTCGGGCGGCCTAAGAACACACGAACTAGACCTATCAGTCCGCAGCGCAAGCAAGGAAAGCTCACTTCCTTGCTTGCGCTGCGGACTGGCAAGATGTTTGCACTCTCCTCCTTTGGCACAGTCTTTGCTTCCATCTCCGCCTGATCGTTCATGGTCAAGCTCAAATATTTTCAAGGAGCGGATCGATGCCTCATCTCAAGAAGAAATCATCTCTAAGGACCGCATCGCGGCGTCCCTTCGTTCCGCAAGAAAGGTTGGTGAATGATGCGCGGGCAGGCTTGACACCGTCTCAACTAGTGGAACGGAAACTCATCGCCATGCTTCGGAGCACCATTCTACCGGCAAGCCATCTGCAAGTGAGTAGGGCGCGCCGCGCACTGTCGTAGGAAGCGAGGTTCCCAAGACTGGGGCGAGTCAGCACCGGAGCGAGGGCGTTCCGCCCGCAAGCACAGTGGGCGAGACGCCCGCGCTTCCTGGTTTGGGGACGCAATTGCCGATTACTCGGAAGAAGGGGGCGTGCATGTCTACCAACCAACCTTCGAAGAGGTTCGTGGCGGAGATCTATCTCATCTTGCGCCGAGCCGACCAAGTCTGGCGTCTTGTGCCGACCAAGCACAAACTCGGCCTCGCCGTTGCATGCGGCATCATGGCTGCGGTCAGCTCGTGCAACATCGCCGTCGCGCGGCTCTTGGGATACCTCGTCGATGTCGTCGGCCGCGGCAGCCCCTATATGGTCGCGATTGAGATCCTCGGTCTGCTCGCGCTCGCGTATCTTTTGCGCGAAACCTTCAATGTCATCCGCCGTTACCTAGTCGAAAATATTTGCACGCGTCTCCACCGCGACATGAGTGTCCGCGTGGTAAACCACCTGTTGAAAATCAATCTGGCTACTCTCTCGAAAGAGAAGGTCGGCACCCTCCACGGCCGCATCTAT
>Ga0070738_10000850_pt1 | contig 75253 bp, 58 predicted proteins | sample Coa_R2_2_FD_66446 | JGI IMG/M metagenome (GOLD analysis project Ga0070738, IMG submission 66446) | Surface soil microbial communities from Centralia Pennsylvania, which are recovering from an underground coalmine fire - Coalmine... | ecosystem: Environmental > Terrestrial > Soil > Unclassified ...
GGGGAGCCATTGACGGGTACGTAGGGGTCTCACGCCACTCCCCTCAAGTCGGGAAACCCGCCCACGGGGGTGGCTCCCCAAGTGGAGCAAATGGCGTCATAGGGCATAGTATATAGTTCCTCCTCTGCTCCCCACACCCCACACCCTACTCCCCACACCCCACACCCCACACCCTACACCCCACTCTTAACTCCTAACTTTTTTCGAGGTTTGCCGTGTTTCAACTACTTTATTACCTAATACAAGCCATTCAACCGTTTTCAGTGTTCATTTGCTTTTTCTGTGCTTGGGCATTAATTCTTGTTGTCTCTTGGGGTTTGTGGTCTGCTGCAAGAGATAGTGTTTCCACAGCCAAAAAAATGCATCAAATTCCTTGTCCTGGTTGTCAATTTTTTACCAATGATCACCGCCTCAAATGCACTGTCCGTCCATGTGGTGCAAATACAGAAGAAGCAATAAATTGTAAAGATTATGAGCCAAAGACCAATCCTTACTCGATGGGTAGTTAATACTCACTCCTCATGAACATCTAACAATACTTTTAAAACACCTTTAGTTTGAGCATGTTCAAAAGCAGCAAGCCCATCTTTAAGAGGATAATGGGCATGGATGAGGGGTTTAACATCGACTTGTCCTTGTGCTAGTAGATCAAGTGCTGGTGTAAAAGGACCACAACGAGACCCAATGAGAGTAATCTCGTCCACAACCAAAGAGGAGGCGTCTAAGCTCAGATTACCAGCATAAGTACTTTTGAGTACTAATGTTCCTCGTGGGCGCAAGGCACGACGGGCAAGTGCAAATCCTTCAGGATTACCAGTACACTCCACTGCAATATCAAAGGTACCCACAACTGCATCCACAAGACCAGTTTTAATTCCCCGTGCTTCTAAATAAGCAAGTTTATCGTGATGTCGCCCTACTACCAAGAGATCACAACCAGTCAAAGCTAATGTCTGTGCTACCAGTTGCCCTAGTTTGCCGTCTCCAACGACCAGCACCCGCGCATCAGGATGCAACACGACCTGCTGCTGTATTTCCAAAGCAGCGGCTAGAGGTTCCGTAAATGTTGCAACTTCTGTAGTCACATGATCGGGAACAAGGTGCAAGTTCTCTACAGGTAAACACAGATAATCAGCAAAGGCTCCATTGCGATTTACAATCCCAAGAACAGTGCGGTTTTCACAATGAGTTGGTAGTCCTGAAAGACAGAATCGACAGTGACCACAAACAGCGTTGATTTCTCCAACTACACGCTGATTTATTAAGTGTTCTGGTCCTTGCTCAACTACACCAACAAATTCGTGCCCTAAAATACCTTTGTAGGGATAGTAACCTCTTTTAAGTTCTAGGTCAGTGTTACAGATACCAGCACACAAAACTCGCACCAAGGCTTCGCCTGATGGCGGTTTGGGTGTAGGAATGTCAGTGCGTAGCTGCAGTTGGTTGTTTTCGAGCCAAAGTCCTTTCATGCCATGCGCCACTTCTTACCTTTTTCCCAATATTAAGCAATTTATAGCTTGTTTTGGTAGTGTGTGGCTGGAGATCTTTGTATCGTGAAGTCAAGGGAGTGCATCCCAATTTGGCAGAGTTATTTTGTAGTGCGAGCATCTTGCTCGCTGAATATATCACGCGAGCAAGACGTGAGTGCAAAGCACACGCTTCGCGAACGCATTACTTATTCCATTTAGGGGATGCGCCTAGTTAGCATTACGTGAAAAACAAGAAACAATTCATGACAACGATGTATTATCGCTTCTCTCACAGCCGAGTCATTGCTCTAGGGTTAGGAATCTTGTTGCTCTGCACTTCACCAACGTATGCTCAACAACAAGTCAAAAGTGCTTGTTCTCAAAAATTTGTGGCGAGTAAGTGTGTTGAAAACTTATCACAGATGATGCCAACACTGTCAAAAGCCAATGTCGTGTATTTAGGAGAAACTCACGATAGCCGAGAAGATCATCAAAATCAGTTAAAAATCATTCAGGAACTTTACCAAGGTCACAACAAAATCGCGATCGCCATGGAAATGTTCCAGCGCCCTTATCAGAGTGTTGTCAATCAATATCTGGCAGGAAACCTAACTGAAAAAGAATTTTTAGAGAAAAGTGAGTACAAAAAACGCTGGGGTTTTCCCTGGGAAAACTACGCCCCTATCCTCCGATTTGCCAAGGAAAAACAACTACCAGTCTTAGCACTAAACACTCCAACCGAAATTACCCGTAAAGTTGCCAGTCAGGGATTAGAAAGTCTTACAGCCTCTGAAAGACGATTGATCCCTCCCTTCTCAGAAATTCGTACTGATAATCAAGAATATCGCCAAAGGTTGCTGGCAGTCTTTCAAAAGCATCAAGCTGTCAGTCATGGTAGCAATCATGGTGCTGACCTCTTCTTCCAAGCACAAGTACTGTGGGATGAAACAATGGCAGAGGGTGTTGCCAAGTTTGTGAAAGCTCATCCAGATTATCAAGTGATAGTGTTAGCAGGACAAGGACATATCATTTATGGCTACGGCATTCCCAACCGTGTGGCGCGTCGTTTGCAGGGTAAGGTCATTCAACGTTCTGTTTTACTCAGTTCACCAGATGAGGAGAGTACTTCTAAAAATAGGGCGATCGCAGACTTTATTGTTTCGCAATAAGCAAGGAAGTTCAGTAACCTCGATTTTACTAGACAGCTACAGATTTGCCTTAAATAAGCTATGGTGTCATAGAAAAAAGAAAATGGGCCTAAAAGAAATTCTTCAAGACAAACGAGAGGAGATTATAAGTATTGCTTTTAAACATGGAGCTTATAATCTCCGAATTTTTGGTAGTGTAGCTAGGGGTGAAGAAACAGAAATAAGTGATATAGATTTTTTGATTGATTATGACTTGAATAAAATCACAGCTTGGTTTCCTAGTGGGTTGGTTGAAGATTTAGAAACTTTATTAAATCGTAAAGTTGATGTAGTAACTACTAAGTCTTTGCATGCTTTTATTAAAGATAAAGTTTTCAAGGAAGCCATACCCTTATGAAAGATAGTCGGATATATCTTATTCATATTCGTGATTGTATCAACACAATCCAGCAATATATAATTGATAACGGCAATAGACTAAATTTCAAATTTTGACTCTCTCCACAAACGGTGAAAAAACCGGAATAAGTTCTGCTCTACTGACAACGAAACTCGGGAAAGAGCGAGTGCGATAATCTTCTCCTGGTAACAAAGGAAAAGGATCTGATTTTAGAGAACGCCAAACACCTCCGGCAGCTTGAGTAATGACCCAAGCCGCTGCTAAGTCCCAAACTTTAGGTGTAGCCTCAAAACTACCTAGTACTGCACCAGAGGCAACAGTAAGAAAATTGTAGCTAGCAACACCCAACATTCGGATCTTACAAGGAAAGCCTTTTTGGATAGCCGCTGTACTGCGAGAACAGAGATTAAAGAAGTGATTGTGACTAGGTGCATCATCACTAGTATGAATGGGATGATGATTGAGAAATGCTCCAGATGGTACGGCTAATTGTGATGAACCTGACCAAAAACCGTGAAAAGCTTCATTTACTGGGGGTACGTAAACATAACCAAAGACAGGTGTGCCTTGATATAGTAGACCCAGAGAAATTGACCAAATGGGAATACCACGTGTAAAGTTGGTTGTGCCGTCTAAAGGATCAATCACCCAACACCATTCTGTACCGGGAAAAGTTTGATCGCCTTCTTCAGAGAGAATGCCATAACCAGAAAAATTAGAGGCGATCGCATCCCGCAGTTCCTGATCTGCCCATTGATCTGCTCGCGTCACTAGACTGCCATCAGCTTTTTGCAAAGCCTGCACTTGACCAAAATCTTTCATTAACTGGTTGCCTACTCTAGCAGTAGTGGTTTGCGCGAATTCAAGAATTGTTGCCCAAAATTCAGTCATTTGATTTTTATTTAAGTATTTATTGGTTAATTTTTAGTAAAATTTACAACTAACAGATACTGAAAATTGACAATTAATTAGCAAATAAATATTATCAATCAATTTTGCTTTGCAACACAGAGGCGATCGCCTACTTGGCACTTGTCTGAATACTCTGATACTTTTCAGTTTGAAAGCACTATCAACTAAGATAAACCCTACAAGTTATAAATCTTAATTAATGTGATGTAACGATACACTAGTAAGTGTAAAGAAATGTCAATAATCATTTTTTATAACTGTGGAAACCATCGCACTAGGGAAAAATGGGCCAACTGTTACACCCCTTTGTATTGGGACTTGGGCTTGGGGTGATAAGCTGTTCTGGAATTATGGCAGCGATTACGGTGTAGAGCAGTTGCAAGCAGCTTTTACAGCCGCCTTGGAAGCTGGGATCAACTTTTTTGATACCGCTGAAGTTTACGGATTAGGACTCTCAGAACAATTTTTGGCGCAATTCATGCAACAGACAACAAAACAAGTGCAGATTGCTACCAAATACGGTCCTTTGCCTTGGCGATTTACAGCTGAGTCTGTCGCTGATGCACTAACGCAAAGCTTAAAACGACTACAAGTAGATCAAGTCTTGCTGTATCAAGTGCATTGGCCTTTTACCTTCTTCATGAGTCAAGAAACCTTGATGAATGCACTTGCAGATGAAGTACAACGAGGCAGAATTGCCACTGTAGGTGTCAGTAATTACTCTGCACAACAGATGCAAGAAGCACACCAGATACTAGCTAAGCGTGGAGTGCCGTTATCTGTGAACCAAGTTCGCTACTCTTTACTAACTCGACAAATCGAAAGTAACGGTATTTTTGACACTGCTCGTGAGTTAAGTGTAACAATTTTAGCATATAGTCCTTTAGCACAAGGCTTACTCACCGGTAAGTACAGTGCTTCAGGTGGCGAAACCCCTACTGGTGCCAGAAGAATAGACCCACGATTTAACAAAGAAGGTCTGCAAAAAATTGAACCATTGATATCTTTGCTGCGTCAGTTTGGAGAAAAACACAATCGCACTCCTGCCCAAGTTGCGCTCAACTGGTTAATTGCACAGGGTAATGTGATCCCAATCGCTGGAGTGAAAACAGCACAACAAGTACAGCAAAACGCTGGTGCTTTAGGATGGAGATTAAGTGATGATGAGATTGCACAACTAGAAGAAGCCAGCCGTCCTTGGGTAAAGTAATTAATCCTCAACAATTTCTCTAATCACTTTCAAAAACGTCTGCAAAATTGGTGAAGCCTCATCTTGTCGCCAGACTGCTGCCAGAGCAACCTCGGAAATTGGTATATTCAGTGTATTATAAACTACTCCTGCTCTGTGAATATTGCGGATTGAAGCTGGTGCTAACGAAACACCCATGCCAGCTGAGACAAGACCGAGTATTGTCTGTTTTTGGCTTGCTTTTTGGATCACTTTGGGGCTGAAGCCAGCTTGTTGGAACAAACTAATACATTGATCATAGTATCCAGGTTCCAATTGCCGCGATACTAAAATGAAAGACTCATGAGCTAGCTCGAGCAACGTTAACTCAGGCTGACTTGCAAGAGAGTGAGTCTCAGGCAAGATCACTACCAAAGGTTCCCGTAAAATCACTTCCAGAGATAGAGTAGCATCAGGCACAGGTGGAATCATCAAACCCAGGTGGATTTGGTGTTCCTGTAAAGCCTTTACTTGGGCAGTAGTTGTCATTTCCTCTAACTCTAATTCCACTCGCGGGAAGTGGTTTCGGAATACCCTAAGAACTTTAGGCAGAATACTGTATGTGGCAAATCCAGAAAATCCCACTTTGAGAAGTCCACTCTCGCCCTGAGCAACTTGCCTGACTATCTTGACTGCCTGATCTGCTTTAAGTAAGATTTGACGCGCTTCTTCTAAAAAGACTTTTCCTGGTTCTGTCAGCTGAACTTGACGCTTGGTTCGATGGAATAAGAGTACACCTAACTCAGTTTCTAGTTGATGGATCTGTTGACTTAGAGGCTGCTGGGTCATGTGTAATCGAGCAGCAGCTCGACCAAAGTGCAGTTCCTCTGCAACAGCGACAAAGTAGCGTAAATGCCGAAGTTCCATTTGAACTTTTTAAGTGTTAATTGCCTATAAAAAATGTGTTGGACAGTGTGATTAGCTAACCCCTATGGTAAGAGCTAATAGCTTTTGATAAGCACTACCCACCCTACAAAAATACAAGACTTAAATAATTGAGGATTTCTTTATGAATTTGAATTTCAATACAAATATTTTTAAAAAAGAGAAAATCTTTTTAGGAGGAACAGAAGAACATATTGTCCGGGGAGGACGTCATCTCTTCAGGCTTCTGCCTCAGGCATTCGAAGGAATTCAGCAAATCGGTGTGATTGGCTGGTCTTCGCAAGGACCTGCTCAAGCACAAAATTTGAGAGATTCTTTGGCTGGGACTAATATTAAAGTCAAAGTCGGACTCAGAGAAAACTCTACTTCAATTGCTTTAGCCGAAAAAGCTGGTTTTACTAGAGCCGATAGGACATTGGGGGAAATGTATGAAGTTATTTCTGAATCAGATATGACGATTCTTCTGATTTCTGATGCAGCACAAGCTGAAAACTATCAACAGATTTTTGATACTATTCGCCCTAGCGCTACACTCGGATTGTCTCATGGATTTTTACTTGGACACTTAAAAAATATTGGTCAATCTTTCCAAGAAAATATTAATGTTGTTGCTGTGTGTCCTAAGGGGATGGGTAACTCTGTTAGGCGACTTTACGAACAAGGCAAAGAAATTAATGGAGCAGGTATTAATTCTAGTTTTGCCATTTATCAAGATATTAATGATAAAGCAGTGGATTATGCACTTGGATGGGCAGTTGCACTGGGTTCTCCTGCCATATTCCAAACCACCCTTGAATCAGAGTACAAGTCTGACATTTTTGGAGAAAGAGGAATTTTATTGGGTGCAGTTCACGGTCTTGTAGAAAGTCTTTATCGTTGGTTTATTCATCATGGATATGAAAAGAAAGCAGCCTTTATAAATTCAGTAGAATCCATTACCGGACCTATTACTAAGATAATTTCTCAAAAGGGAATGCTGTCAGTTTATGCATCTTTAAATGAAACAGAAAAAGAAATCTTTAAGAAAGCTTATTGTGCTGCATATCATCCTGCTTTTGAAATATTGATAGAGATTTACGATGAGGTTGCGTCTGGAAATGAAATACGTAGCGTTATTGAAGCAAATAGACGTCATCAGCGTTATACTTTGGGGAAAATTGATGGTACTCAAATGTGGCAGATTGGTATTGATGTACGTGCTCACAGGCTACCTGAAATCCCTGTTCATCCCATCACAGCCGGAATTTATATTGCAACAATGATGGCTCAGGTGGACTTACTCAAAGAAAAAGGACACCCCTATTCAGAAATTGCTAACGAGTCCATTATTGAAAGTGTAGATTCCCTCAATCCCTACATGCACTATAAGGGAATCGCTTTTATGGTAGATAATTGCTCCACAACGGCGCGACTTGGAGCAAGAAAATGGGCACCAAGATTTGATTACATTCTATCTCAGCAGGCTTTCACTGCATTCGATAATGACTCCCAAATGGATGAGCAACTATTTGAGAATTTTTTGGCCAATGAAATTCACCAAGTGCTCTCAGTTTGTGCCCAGTTTCGACCAACGGTTGATATTTCTGTGATTGGATAGCAAGAATAATGTGTTGTTGCCTAACGGTCTACTGACCCCATGACAACATCAATACTACCCAGAATAACGAAAATATCTGCCACTTTTGAGCCTTTAATCAATTGGGGTAAAACTTGCAGATTATTGAAATCTGCTGGGCGAATTTTCCACCGCCAAGGAAATACATGATCGTTACCAATGAGATAAATTCCCAATTCACCTCTACCAGATTCAATACGGACATAGCACTCTCCTTGGGGAATTTTGAAAGTGGGTGCAATTTTTTTGGCAGCGAACTGATAATCAAACTTGTCCCACTCAGATTTAGCACCTGCTAGCATGCGTTGAGCTTCTAAATTTTCATAAGCGCCACCGGGTATCCCTTTGAGTGCTTGCTGAATAATCTTGACGGACTCTCGCATTTCTCCAATTCGCACCAAATACCGAGCAAGACAATCTCCTGCCGTATCCCACTTTACTTCCCACTCAAAATCGTCGTAGCATTCGTAATGGTCAACTTTTCGTAAATCCCACTTCACCCCAGAGGCTCGCAACATTGGGCCAGAGACACTCCAATTTATGGCTTCCTCTCGAGTGAGCACTCCTACTCCCTCAATTCGGCGGCGAAAAATAGGATTATTCGTGATCAACTTCTCGTACTCATCAATCTTTGGTAGGAAGTAGTTGCAGAAGTCTTGGCATTTGTTTATCCAACCGTAGGGTAAATCAGCAGCAACTCCCCCAATACGAAAATAATTATTGTTAACCATGCGATATCCCGTAGCGGCTTCAAATAGATCGAGAATCATTTCGCGATCGCGCAATGTGTAAAAGATCAGAGTCTGTGCGCCCAGGTCTCCTACAAATGGTCCTAACCACAATAGATGGTTGACAATTCGAGTTAACTCCAACATAATCACCCGGATATAGCTGGCACGTTTAGGAATTAGAATATTTGCCAATTTCTCGACAGCATTGACCGTAACCGCTTCGTTAAACATCCCGCCGTAGTAGTCCCAGCGGCTCACGTAAGGTACATACATAATATTTGTACGGTTTTCGGCAATTTTTTCCATACCTCGGTGCAAATAGCCGATGACAGGTTCACAGTCCATGACATCTTCCCCATCCAAGGTGACAAGAATCCGAAAACACCCATGCATAGAGGGGTGATGGGGACCAAAATTAATGACCATTGGGTCAGTTTTGGTTTCAATTCTGCTCATAAAACATTCCCTAATATTTCTTAACAAAATATTCTTGTTCAAAAGTTTAGGGAATTTATTGATTGGAGTCTTTCAGATTAGTCCGATATTTTGCAGATTCTTATGCTATTTTGTTGAATAGCCTTGGGTGTAACTCCCAACAGGCGTTTAGTATGAAAATTGAGATGGCTTTGGCTAGCAAAACCAACCTGACGAGCAATTTCTACTATTGCCATTTCGCCTTTAACTAATAATTCCTTAGCACGTTCTACACGACGACGAATCACATATTGATGGGGAGTGACGCCTGTAGACTGTTTGAATAATTGGCAAAAGTAATGAGGACTCATCTGTATGAGTCCTGCCAATTTGTTTAAACTTAAATCTTCTTCTAAATGTGCATTTATGTAGTCAATAACTTGTTGTAGCTTATGGCGTGGTAAACCGTTGGGATATTCTTTTAACTTCGGTTTTTGAGTACTATAGTGTTGCATCAAATGCACTGATAATGCATTGACCATAGTCTCTACATACAAGCGACTTCCTAAAGGGTCGTTTTCCAGAATATTTTTGATTGCCAGCCCAATCTGGTAGACCAAAGGATCAGGTGTGGCAAAATGCGGTACTAGTTGAACTTTTTCTGGTTCTGCGGCTTCGTCAATTGCACGGGCAAAAAGATCAGGCTCTATCCCCAGAAGAATAAAATCCCCTTGTGCATCCCAAGTAGCAGCTTGACCAACATTTACAGGGGTAATGACAATATCACCCCCAACAACAGCATCACACTGACACCGTCCATCTAGTTTACGGTCAACGTTAATGATACGTGAACCATGTGTAAAAATATTGATGCCGTGCCAACGAGGTGTGCAAACCTCCGGAACTTGATACGCAGGCTGGCACATGTACCCAAAAGTAATGCCATCCCAACTTGTTTCAAAACTGGTGAGGATAGGCGGACGTGGGTACATTTTGAGTATCTCACCTTCCTCAGTTAGGATTAACGGCTTATCTTGGGGCATAAGTTGTACAAACAAACCCTGTAAGCTCAGTGTATCAAACAGTGGTAAACACTTGAGCTAAGCCCTGTTTGAACAAAAAACATTCTCGTCGAATGAGCCACCACACTTGGCAATGAGTTAGGAATTGTGAGTTACGTGTTACGAGTTATTCCTAACTTCTAACTCCTAACTCCTAACTTATCCTAGGACGCTGATTCTCTAGCTGTACTAGAACCTAGCTTTTTGGGAGTTACAGAAGACTCACGACGTACACCAGTCCGCAATTTGGGTTTGAGTGAACCGTTTCTGTCTCCTTCAGCTGCACTCACGTCAGATTTGCTCCAACTAGAGCGATTGCGTTCACCAGAAAACTCTCCACGACGACCAGACCGTAGTTTTGGCTTGGGAGTAGTGGCGGAAAGCATTTCTTCTTCAAGAGCAATATCCGATTGTAGCCAAGCTGGACGAGTTTGATCGTAAGCAATTTGCAATGCTGCTGCGGCGATCGCCTGAGCATCGTATTTTTCTGTTAACTCACTCACAATGGGCAAGAACGAAGCCAAACGTTCGCCAGCCAATGCTTCTCGCACTTGAGCTTGCAGTTTTTCTAATTGACGTGCTTCAATTTGTGCCCGTGTAGGTATTGATAGCACTTGCCAACTTTGGCGCACATGGCGTTCAAATGCCTGTTGCTTGCGTCGTTCAAATGGCTGTACCAAAGAGATTGCAGTCCCTTCTTTGCCAGCGCGACCAGTACGACCAATACGGTGAACGTAGGTTTCAACACTATCAGGTAAGTCGAAGTTAATCACGTGAGACAACTGATCAACATCTAACCCTCGTGCGGCAATATCTGTTGCTACCACCCACCGGACTTGACGATTGCGGAATCGAGTTAGCAGACGCTCACGTGCTTGTTGCGATAAGTCACCATGATACTCATCAACACTGTGACCTGCTGCTTGCAGTTGGTTGGTAAGTTCTGCTGCTGTACGTCTGGTACGGACAAAGATTAAAGCCGTTTCTGGATCTTCCATTTCCAAAATAGGCTGTAAAGCTTTGGCTTTCGTCCAGTGACGTGGTACAACGTAAGCTACTTGATTGATTTTTGTGGGAGCGGCTTTTGGTTGCTCAACAGTGATTGTCACTGGTGCTCGCAAAAACCTTGTTACCAACTGACGGATCGATGGCGGCATTGTTGCCGAGAATAAAGCTGTATGGCGTTCTGTTGGTGCTTGAGAGAGTATTTTCTCTACATCATCAATAAAGCCCATGCTCAACATTTCATCAGCTTCATCCAATACCAACCACTTTACTTGATCGAGTTTCAAACTGCCTCGGTCGAGTAAGTCTATCACCCGTCCTGGTGTTCCTACCACAATATGAACACCACGCTTGAGTTGTAAAATTTGGCGGTCAATTGACTGACCACCGTAGATTGCTAACACCCGCAATCCTTGATTACCAATAAATTCAAAGATGGCATCGTGAACTTGAATTGCTAGTTCACGAGTTGGTGTCAAAATTAAAGCTTGTACTGCCTTTTGATTAATATCCAGCCGCTCTAGAATCGGCAGAGAAAACGCCGCCGTTTTACCTGTGCCGGTTTGTGATTGACCAACCACATCACGACCCGCTAAAAGTTGCGGAATAGCTTGTGTTTGAATATTGGTTGGGGCAGTAAAGCCCATTTTCTCTAGTTGCTCAACACGCTCTTGAGAAATTCCTAATTCTTGAAAAGAAAGGTTCATCAACTCTCCTAAGGTTTTTATTTTGAACAGTTAGTCATTAAGAGTTGGGAGTAATACTCCTTACTCTTGAGTTACAACTTGACCATATAGGTCATACGCATCTGCGCTTTGGATCACTACTGGAACGATACTTCCTAACTTTGCTTGACCACGAAGATACACCTGTCCATCTACTTCTGGGGCAAATCTGCCAGAACGGCCAAGCAATTCTCCTGTTTGTGGATTTTCTTGTTCAATCAGAACATCAACCACTTTGCCGATTTCTTGTTGATTTTTCTTTAAAGAGATTGGCTGTTGGAGTGCCATTAATGCGTCCCGCCGCTCATCCATTACCTCTTGTGGTAGCTGATTGGGTAGGTCGTAGGCGGGCGTTCCTTCCTCTGGCGAAAAAGTGAACACACCAACGTGATCAAACTCATGATGCTGGACAAATTGCAGCAGATGATCAAAATGTCCTTGGGTTTCGCCAGGGAAGCCAACAATAAAGGTTGTTCGCAACACTGCTTCTGGTAGTGCCTCCTTGATGCGTTCAATCATCGCATCATTCACTCGTCCTTGCCACGGACGGTTCATCGCACGAAGAATCTCTGGATGAGAATGCTGTAAGGGTAAGTCTAGATATGGTAAGACATTGGGTGTTTCTCGAATTGCCGCTATCACATCTGGGGTGAGACCTGTGGGATAAGCGTAGTGCATGCGAATCCACGGTACATCTACTTTCCCCAAAGCGTAGAGCAATTCTGCTAACTTTGGCTTGCCGTATATATCAATACCATAATTGGTAGTGATTTGGGAGATCAGAATGATTTCCTGGACTCCTTCGCTGGCTAACTGCTTTGCCTCGTTAACAATAGATTCAATCGTACGCGATCGCTGGTTTCCCCTGAGATGGGGAATAATACAAAACGCACAACGGTAATCGCATCCCTCAGCAACTCTTAGGTATGCTATTCCTTCTGTCGTCGTGCGATAGCGCGGTGTCGTTTCATCGGCAATGTAGGTTGGTTGTAAACTGACCTGCCTAACACGCTCTCCTTGTTCGACCCGCTGAACTACATCTACAATTTTGTGATAGTCTCCTGTTCCAACAACTGCTACTGCCTCTGGCAACTCTTCCAATAACTGCTGTTGAAAGTGCTGCGCCATACAGCCTGCAATCACGATTTTTTTGTTTGCTTCTGCCAGTTCTACTAAAGTCCTGACAGACTCTTCCCGTGCCGCTTCGATAAAACTACATGTATTGACTATAACATAATCTGCCAACTCTTCATCAGAATCTACACCGTAGCCTGCTTCTACCAGCAGTCCTAGCATATGTTCTGTATCAATTCGATTTTTCTCGCAGCCTAGGTGAGAAATTGCAATTATTGGCTTATCACCCATAATTTATGAAAAATCCTGCTGGTTTTTTCCTGTAATGAATATGGTGCTTTAGTGCTAGCTTCTTTGACACTTGGGAAAGACCTGTTCCTCTTTCCTCACTCCTCCCAGTCATACATACTGCACCCTGTAGGAGTCATGACAATGATCAATATAGATATCATGCTATGATGTCTTTATTAATCTTTTTTCCGGGGGAAAAATAAGTAGTCTTTGGGTAAATTTGACACTAAGTTAGTAATCTTTTTTAACAATTGCCTGTTGGTATTTTACATTACCGCAGCGTTTGCTTGTTTAATTTACTCATAGGAAGCAGCCTTCAGCATAACACTGGAGAGGACGATCTGCGTCAAAACCAGAATTATATGGCCTGTTGTGAGAAGTTGCTACCAATTCGGAAAATTTCGCGCGACTACGCCCCGGAGCACGGTAATGCTGCCCTTTTGCTCAGGCAAAGCCTGTGACACCTTGGCAGGTTTCTCTTCTGCCGCATGGGAAGCTGCCTCGCGTTTTTTAAAGGGCAAACTCCTCTTTAATAGCCAGGTTTTATCTTAACATATCTTAGAGAAGGTTTGATGCCAATTTCCATCTCAGGGAGGAGGCGGGAAACCGTAAATTAACAGAAAACAAACTTGACTAGTTAGTTATTGGTCATTAGTTGTTGGTTAGTGGTCAAAGACAAAGGACAATTGACCAATGATAAGCGACAATTGACTATTGGCTAGAGCCGATTTAAAGACGTGGACTTATATCAACTATTTAGAACCCGAAATCCAATTATTGGTGTAGTTCACCTACTACCGTTACCTACTTCACCTCGTTGGGGAGGTAGCCTCAAAGCAGTGATTGACCGTGCTGAACAAGAAGCAACAGCCCTCTCCAGTGGAGGGGTTGACGGCATTATTGTGGAAAATTTCTTTGACGCACCATTTACAAAAAACCAAGTCGATCCAGCCGTGGTCAGCGCCATGACCGTTGTAGTGCAACGGATACAAAATTTGGTGACGCTACCGATAGGTATAAACGTTTTGCGAAACGATGCCAAAAGTGCAATGGCGATCGCTACCTGCGTCAAAGCACAATTCATTCGTGTCAACGTGCTAACAGGCGTGATGGCAACAGACCAAGGATTAATCGAGGGAGACGCCCACCAACTCCTACGCTATCGCCGGGAATTAGGCAGTGATGTAAAAATCTTCGCCGATGTGTTGGTAAAGCATGCTCGTCCCTTAGGATCGGTAAACCTTACTAACGCAGTGCAAGACACTATTGAGCGCGGTTTAGCCGATGCCGTTATCTTATCCGGTTGGGCAACTGGTAGCCCTCCAACTCTCGAAGACTTGGAACTAGCATCCTCATCTGCTAATGGTACACCAGTGTTTATCGGTAGTGGAGCAAATTTGGACAACATCGGTACTCTAATGCGGGCAGTAGATGGTGTTATTGTCTCCAGTTCCCTCAAACGCCACGGTCACCGAGAGCAACCCATTGATCCAATTCGAGTTAGCCAATTTGTAGAAGCCGCACGCCAAAGTTGGAACTCTCAAGATGAAAACAAATCAATTTCTTCAGTAAAACTACATTCTTAAAATGGGGAGTGGGGAGTAGGGAGATAGGGAATGAGGGACAGGGGACAAGGAGGACAAGGAGGATATGGGGGACAAGGAGGACAAGGTTGATTACTAACTCCTAACTCCTAAACGCCAGTTGCTACAAGTCGGGGAACCCGCAAGAGCGCACTGGCTCCTCCTAACTCCCCACTCCTACCTCCCCATGCCCCTAATCCCCACTTCGTGGGGGCCCCGAGTTCCCCACTCCTAACTCCTAACTTCATAACACCAATTTATGATTCGACGACGTTCTACTCCCTGGATTTATCGTTATTCGCGCTTGTTAATTGCCGCGATCGCTGGATGTGGCGCTTTGACAACAGCATATCTCACGGTAGTGAAGTTCACGCAAAGCTCTGCTGCTTGCCCAACTAAAAGCTGTGATTTGGTACTAGCTAGCGACTATGCTACAGTTTTTGGACTTCCTCTAGCTTTGTTTGGGTTTGTTGCTTACGCCAGTATGGCAGTATTCGCCTTAGCTCCTCTGGCTGCTGGCACAAAGCAAAAGAACGAACTACGCTCGAATTTAGAAAACAAGACTTGGCTATTGCTGTTAGCTGGAGCGATCGCTATGTCTGTCTTCAGTGGTTACCTGATTTATCTACTGCTTTTTAAAATTAAGGCAGTCTGTATTTATTGCATTGCCTCAGCTATTTTCTCACTAAGTCTTTTGACACTAACTATCATTGGTCATGCTTGGGAGGATTTGGGGCAAATTTTCTTTACTGCCATTGTCGTTGGTATGGTAACGCTCATTGGTACTTTAGGTGTCTATGCAAATGTTAATAAATCAGTTAGTGACGCTAGCATAAATTCTGAACAACCTGCCAGCCCAAGACCAATAGGAGAACCTACACTTGGGGTTGGTTGGCCTATACGCTCTACCTCTGGGGAAGCAGAAATTGAGTTAGCACGTCATCTTACCCAAATTGGTGCTAAAGAGTACATTGCTTGGTGGTGTCCTCACTGTCACGAACAAAAAGAACTATTTGGCAAGCAGGCTTATCCAGAGATTAAACATATTGATTGCGACCCACAGGGCAAAGACGACCCACGTCCAGATTTGTGTCAAGCAGCTGGCATTCAAGGCTTCCCAACTTGGGAAATTAACGGGAAACTCTATCCCAACGTACAACCATTAAAGAAACTGGCTCAACTTTCCGGCTATAAAGGTCCGAGCAACTTTAAGAATTTTCCCAAAGATTTCCAGTAACACCTTGACAGTTAACTGATAACTGTTAAGTGTCAACTCTATGGCAGTCTTGTGTGATCTTCGCCAATCTGTGGAAGATTGCAGGACAATAAAAGTGTTTCTCCCAACTTAGGTTATGGGAATGAGTAAGCAGCAACTGGGCAAGTGTTTTGTAAGGTTTGTGTTGACCTTCAAGCACTTGCTTGGTCGAAGAAACAAGGAATTGGTGACTGCCGCTCTTGTTACAATCTTTGTCCTTATATTACGTTCTATTGGATTATTGCAGTCTCTAGAATGGACAGCTTTAGATCAATTTTTTCAGTTACGTCCAAACGAAGCAGTTCAAGAACGTATTACTATTGTCGAAATTAATGAAGCTTCCTTACGCCAAGTTGGTTCTTGGCCTATTCCAGACTCTATTATTGCCCAGTTATTGCGAAAATTACAAGCTCATCAACCTCGCACAATTGGTTTAGATATTTATCGAGATTTGCCAGTAGAACCAGGTCATCAAGATTTAATCAATGTCTATTATTTATTGAGTAACTTAGTTGGAATAGAACTCTTATCACATAATAAAAATGCCAGTGTTTCACCTCCACCAGTCCTCAGTCAGCTAGACAAAGTCGGCTTTAACAATGTGCTGCTTGACAGTGATGGCAAAGTCCGTCGCAGCTTATTATATTGGCATGTTGGCAATCAAGTGCATGAAAGTTTTGCCTTGAAGTTAGCTTTACTATATTTACAATCAGAAGGTGTAACTCCTCAGCACGCAAAAGGTAACCCAGAAGATCTACAGTTGGGTAAAGCCGTGTTTCACCGTCTTCAGTCTAATGATGGACCTTACGTAGGAGTAGATAACAAGGGATACCAAATTTTGTCCAATTTTGTAAAAGTTGGCTGCAAAAAATTCTCATTAGATAGCTGTGGCTTCCGTAAAGTCTCTATGAGAGATGTGCTAGCTGATAAGGTTTCAGAAAGCTGGCTCAAGGATCGTATTGTGCTTATAGGTTCCACTGCACCTAGTCTCCAGGATTTTGTACTTATCCCATACTCTAGTCGTCTGATTGGTTCAGCAAAACCTATAGCTGGTATTGAGCTACAAGCTTATTTTATCAACGAGTTTATCAGAGCCGCCCTTGACGGAAGACCTTTACTGAAAACTTGGTTAAACCCTGTCGGAGAATGGCTATGCATTTTCTTCTTGGCTTATATAGGAGCTTTTGTAAGGTGGCGAATACAGCATGTAAGCATGAGCATCTTGAGTATTATGCTTTTTTCTTTAATGCTGATTGGTAGCGCTTACCTTTGTTTTCTGTTGGGTTGGTGGATACCAATTATACCTGCCTTACTCACTTACATCGGTTCATCTATCATAACTACTTATCAAATTGCATCTCAGCAAGAAGAGTTAAAACGCTCTAAAGAGTTTTTGCATCAAGTGATCAATACAATTCCTGACCCAATTTTCGTGAAGAATGAAAAACATCAGTGGATTGTTTTGAATGAAGCTTACTGTCAACTTATAGGTCATGCCAAAAGCACTTTAATTGAAAAATCTGATTATGACTTTTTTCCTAAACATGAAGCAGATATTTTTCACGAACAAGATGAGTTAGTTTTTAGAACTCAACAACCCCAAGAACATGAAGAAGAGTTTACGGATGCTAGTGGAAAAACACACCTGATTGCCACTAAGCGCTCACTCCACAAAGATGCCGCTGGTAATTTCTTTTTAGTTGGGGTTATCCGAGATATAACTGAACGTAAACTCATGGAAGAGGAACTGAAACGCGCTGCAGCTGAGTTGTTTCGCTCCAATAATGAATTAAAACTACAAGAAGATTATTTGCGTTATCTTGCCTATCATGACACCCTCACAGGTCTACCTAATCGCAAATTTTTTGTAGAGCAACTTCAAGAGTCCCTGCAATGGGCACAAAGAAATCATTCATTACTAGGCTTACTATTTATTGACCTTGATGGGTTCAAACAAGTCAATGATACCCTAGGGCACGAAATGGGCGATCGCTTGCTCGTAATTGTTGCAAGACGCCTCAGTAATTGCCTGCGTGGCAGTGATACCGTGTCTCGCTTAGGTGGCGATGAATTTACAGTAATTCTACGGGCAATACCCAAAGCACAAGGAGTGATTGTGGTTGCTGAAAAAATTTTAGCCACAATCACTGAACCGATGGTTTTAAATGGACATGTAATGAAAGTCTCCGCCAGTATTGGCATTAGCATTTATCCACTTAACAGCCACATCAGTGAAACTTTAATTGAACAAGCAGATGCTGCTATGTACCGTGCCAAGCGTCTTGGCAAAAACCGCTATGAGTTGGCATAGGGCATGGAGCAGAGGAACAGAGGAGCAGAGGGAAGGGAGACAAGGGGGACAAGGAGGACAAGGGGGACAAGGGGGACAAGGGGGACAAGGGAGACAAGGAGGACAAGGGAGAAAAATACTTTATTCTATGCCCCATACCCTACTCCCCATTCCTAACTCCTAACTTTTCTTCAAGGTTGCCGTGTTTACTCTGAGAAATATAAAAGTTCAGCTTCACAAGCTAAGTAAACGCATGGTTGTAGTATCTATCAATAACCATTACTTTAGACAGATGGCGATGAGAGGATGTGGCTCATAAAACTTAGCTATGTAATGTTTTAGTCATTAGTTTTAAGTTGTCAGTAATACTGAGGACAAATAACTAATAAAAAATAACAAGAGTTCCAATTCTTATAAATTCTGGACACTCTGAATAAGAGTTTTTTAGTTACATAAAAGTTCGGATAACAGCAAAAACTCTATAAAAACTTAAAAATGAAATACATTAAGTCAGGAAATTTACTGATATTTACGAGAATAAACTTGAGAATCATGAGCTTAATCATGATGGCCGTCGGAGCATACCTTATAATTCCCAAGATTGCCAATGCTGAAGGAACTATTACTCATTTAACTGTTCCTGTTGTGAGTTATTCTCAGCAGAATAAATTAACTACTTGTGATAAGACTTCTCAGAAATTAAAAAATCTGAAAGTCGAATCAAAGATTGACTTTGTACCACCCAACTATGGTGGTCCTGATAGTATGAATGGAAGTGGTACCAGATAAGTAGGGAGCATCCCCTAAATGGAATAAGTAGTGCGTTCACGAAGTGTGTGCTTTGCACTCACGTCTCGCTCGCGTGATATGTCTAGCAAGCAAGATGCTAGCACTACAAAATAAATCTGCCAAATCGCGATGCTCCCGACAAGTAAATTCTCTTAGCGCTTAAAACCTCGCTATAAGTGTGGAAATCCGTTGCCTTTCGCTAGTGGTGTTATATTCTATTGAGTAAAAACAGGAGCTTTCCACCAGTTGTGTTTTTGTACGATTGTGTGGGCTTGCCAGTTGGGGTCTGTTTGCGGATAGTCTAGGCGGTAGTGCCCTCCACGGCTTTCGGTTCTAAAGGCTGCGCTTTTGAGAATTAAATAGGCAATGTCCAGTAAATTGCGGGTTTCTGCCCACAGTCGCAATTGTCGTTCAATATTGGGAAAATCAAAAGTAGCCGATTCTGCAGGACTAAGAGTAAATATAAATTCACTGACAGGCAAAGTCGAAAAATTGTATTGCCAAGATTCAACAGTCTCAATCGCTGCTGCCATTGCAGATTGCTCTCTACATATACCAGCGCTTTTCCACACAAGACGTGGAAGTTGTTGACGTAGAAATTCTAATTGTGCTTGCTGAGTATTCCACTCACTTTCAGAAAGGGTGAATGATTTATACGGTATCTGAGTGGCTTGCTTGAAGCTTGGAGAGCTTGAAATGAACCCAAGTTCTGTGAGTTCATCTTTCAGATAAGCCATCTGTGCACCAAATACAATACACTCTAGTAAGGAATTACTTGCAAGGCGATTTGCTCCATGGACTCCGGTACTAGCAGTTTCTCCCACGGCATATAAACCAGGGATATTTGTTCGATTCATGGGATCTGTGAGAATACCACCCATCCAGTAATGAGCCGCAGGAGCAACGGGAATTGGTTCAGAAAAAACATCAATACCCCAGCGATGGCACACTCTAATGATGTTGGGAAAGCGGTGGCGGATTTTTTCGGTGGGTATAGGACGCATGTCCAACCACACATGAGAAGCTGCAGGATCTGCTGCAGTGTGCTGCAAGTGACTGAAAATTGCACGACTGACCACATCTCTGGGAGCTAGTTCGCCTGCTGGGTGGTAGTTGAAGGCAAAACGTTGTCCTTGATCGTCAACAAGATATGCACCTTCACCACGTACAGCTTCACTAATGAGAAAGCGTTCGGCTCCAGGTTTGGTAAGAGCAGTAGGGTGGAATTGCACAAACTCTAAATCTCGAAGAATTGCCCCAGCACGCCATGCGATCGCTACTCCATCACCTGTACTAACAGCAGGGTTAGTGGTTTGAGCAAATACCTGACCACCGCCGCCTGTTGCCAAAACCACAGCACTAGCTTTTATCCATGTGACTTGACCTTGATAAAACAGACTGATACCCTGACAGCGATTGGTTTGGGGTTCTAACCACAGACTTAGGGCCAATGCTTGTTGAATAACTTGAATGTTTTGACGTTGCAAAACTTGGGCAGTGAGTGTGGTAGTGACCTCTTTACCTGTAGTGTCAGCTGCATGGAGGACTCGGTGGCGAGAATGGGCAGCTTCTAAAGTTAGAGCCAATCGATTGTTATGACGATCAAAGGCCACTCCCAAGTTTACTAGGGATTTTATGCAGCTAGAAGCATGTTGAGCCAGAAATTCTACGGCAGGGCGGTCACATAAACCTGCACCAGCCTGTATTGTGTCTTCTATATGTAATTGCGGAGAATCGTCTGGTGCGATCGCAGCGGCAATACCGCCCTGCGCCCATTCACTGGCAGACAAAGAAACTGTTTCTTTAGTAATCAAGCCTACCTGCAGCTCAGTTGGTAGACATAGAGCTGTGTATAGTCCAGCAGCGCCTGCACCAACTACTAGGACATCGAATTCACTTGGAATATTGATCTGGGACAAAGGGAAGGGGAATGGGGGAGGAAGTGAGTGAGTGAGGGAGAGAGTGAGGGAGTGAGGGAAGGAGTAAGGGAAATGTTGAGAATTTCTTTCCCTAATTCCCCTACTTCTCCTGTTTCCCTATCTTCTCCCACGTAATCTATCTCGTAATCTATCTATAGATACCGTTGTTGAAGCGGTCATCTCCTTCAGTGAAGGTAGATTCTACTTCTGTCACAGTAAAGTGGGGTAGGTTAGCTTCTAGAACTTGTTTTTGACGTTCGCTCAATCCTTCGATGCTTAGGACATCTTCTACCTTTGCGTAAGGAGCATGAGTGATAATTTTCCTAGCTAGGGTAGGATATAACCCTGGATACCGTTGAAAAGCTCGCACGTTGGTATTATTCAGATCAATTTTTTTACCAAATTCAGTTGCTAGCTTAGCATCTGCCCGATTTCGAAGAACTTGAGTTTCCTCTACTGCCAAAACAGGGACTGATTGAAAAGTAATGCTGTTGAAACTAGCTGCTTGAGCTGTCTGAGGGGCTCCAAACCACCCTAAGCATGCTATCAACAAACTAAACACTGTTAATAAATGCGCTAATTGTTTCACGATTTTTTTACCTCTTTCCGTCAAACTGAGATATGGCCTTTAAGCTAGGAAACCTCTGTCATCAGTGGTCAATAGTTTCAGAATCTCGATATTGACTATGTGACCATTGACTAGAAGCTGATAGCTTAATCAACACAGCAGTTATCAGAAACTAATATACAGCTTATTAATATCCACAATACTTACTGCTACTGGGTTTTGCTGTAGTATTGTTAAAACTTATTGAATGAGACTTCAAGTAACCATGCCTTAGAGAGTTTTTAAGGTAGTCTGCTAGGGAAGGTAAACTTGCTCATACCAAGGCAGCAGCCAGTAAAAATAGGACATCTACTAAAATTGTACTTAATACAGCTCCACTAAAAGCATACCAGTGCTGCTGCTTTTGTGATAACGGTAAAATCCCTACTATCAATAGTACCAGGGCGAGAGTTAGAGCCCAGCCTTGACCCGAAAGAGTGCGTACTTGCAACACAGCACTTTGTAAAATTGAAGCTACCTCAACTGGCTCTACCTGCATAACTTGACGCCAATAAGGTATGAGATCGACGAGGTAAAAATATATGTCAGTCAATACTGTACCGAGTAAAGAACCTAAGTAAAACCAGGTGCCCACTCTAGCCCAGTTTCGACTGAGACACCAAATGGCAAATGGTAAACCTATAGCCTCGACTGGTAAGTGCCATAAGGGTTCCCAGCGTAGCCAACCCCAGTAAATTGACCCCGCCAACCAACTCCAGCTAAACCCGACAAGTAGATCTCCCCAAATATAGGTTGTAGGACGTGACATTAAAACACGACTCAACCACACCAAGCCTGCTGTCATAAGTAAACTCAGCCATGGGAGCGATCGCACTAGTGGCGCTTCTATAAAAACTGGTACAGAGACCAGAAACACCGCTGCTGTAAAGACTATCCACACTGATTGGGAAGAAGCAAACAGTAGAAGACGGTTCGACACCAACAGGGGAGATCCCACTGTGTTTTTGTGTTCTTGTATTTTTGTATCAATTTCTATGAGAGATTCAGGGAGCACAGTATGAATCGGGGAGGGAGTTGTGTAAGAGGACAATGTATTTTGAACCAAAGTTTTTAATAATTGTTACTTAAGTTTATTTTATTTAATATATCACAATGAAAATCCCCCCCAAGGGCATTTTTATTTTACCTTAATTCTACAGGTACGATTAAAGACCCAGAGGCTATCCAGATTTGCACAACAGTCAACAGCTCATAGCCATTTGTAAACTAATGACTGTTGCCATCTTCAACTAATGACTTATGACGACCATTCATCCTGCCCGAATTACCAAAGTATTACCTGATTCAATTGCCGCAGAAATTGGATTTGAACCAGGAGATGCACTCATTAGCGTCAACGGTACACGTCCCCGTGATTTGATTGATTATCGGTTTTTATGCGCTGATGAGGTGCTGGAATTAGAAATTTTAGACGCTACAGGGAAAGTCCATCATATTGAGATTGACAAAGACTATGATGAGGATCTAGGGCTAGAATTTGAGAGTGCCTTATTTGATGATTTAATTCAGTGTAATAACCACTGCCCGTTTTGCTTCATTGATCAACAACCACCAGGTAAGCGTTCGAGCCTTTACTTAAAAGACGACGATTATCGACTGAGCTTTTTATATGGCTCTTACCTGACGCTCACTAATTTACCCCAACGGGAATGGAAACGGATTGAACAGATGAGATTGTCTCCATTATACGTTTCTGTTCATGCCACTGAAGCCGAAGTAAGATTTAAACTGCTAAAAAATCCCCGCGCTGGAAAAATTCTCGAGCAAATCAAGTGGTTTCAAGAAAAACGACTGCAAATTCACGCACAAGTAGTCGTCTGTCCTGGTATCAATGATGGCAAACACCTGGAACAAACATTGCGAGATTTGGCGTCTTTTCACAAAGGCGAAGTACCTGCTGTTGCTTCTGTCGCAGTTGTGCCAGTTGGTTTAACGCGGTTTCGTCCCGAAAAAGACGAACTTATACCTGTAACCCCGGAAAAAGCTCAGGAAGTGATTTCTCAAGTGCGATCGCTTCGTGAGGAATTTCGTCGTCAATTAAGTTCTACCTTTGCTTGGTTAGCTGATGAGTGGTTTTTGATTGCCGGTGAAGAAATACCGAATGAATCTGAATACGAAGATTATCCCCAAATTGATAATGGTGTCGGTTCTATTCGATTATTTCTCAAACAATTCTCAGACGCAGCCGAAAGTTTGTTGCCATCAAAAGTGATGAACAGGAAATTAACTTGGGTTGTAGGTAATGCAGTAGAAAAAGCATTTCAACCTATACTTCAACAGTTAAACTCTGTTGAAGGGTTACAGGTGAATATGCATGCTTTAAATAGTGATTACTGGGGACAGAAAATTACTGTTACAGGCTTGTTAACTGGTCATGATTTACTTTTAAAGTTACAGAAACAAGATTTAGGAGATGGTATCTTACTACCAAATGTAATGCTGAAATATGGTGAACATATCTTTTTAGATGATATAAGTGTTGAAGAAGTTGCTTGCCGACTGAATACCAAAATATTCCCGGTCTCAGGAGTAGAAGAATTAATCAAAACTTGTATAAAACCTTTTTAGGTATGTATTATTTGTCATTTTTCCTTTGCTAAAAATTATTATTCTCCCCCCTGTCCTCCCTGTCCCTATATAACCAATAACCAATAAACGCCACCTGCCACAAGCTGAAAAACCCGTCCAAAGCACTGGCTCCCAATGACTCATGACTAAAATCAAAAAAACAAGATTACTTATTCTTAAGGTTCAATTTTTAATTCTATATTTGTTTCCTATTTTGCCAGCGACAGCAAGCTCTCCGTCTGAACCTGTGTTGAGCGTAGTTCAAACACAAGAAAATGCCAATCAATGGACAAGTATTACAAATCGCCTGCAGGCAACAGGAGTAAAGTATTGTGTGATTCCTCTGGCTAGTGTTAGATCTGCCGCAGATTTCGGTAATCGTGCAATATTGTTTTTCCCAGATGTGGAAACATTGACACCAGCACAAGTGCTTGCCCTGGAAGAATGGATGAGCAAAGGTGGGCACTTAATTGTCAGTGGTCCTTTTGGTAGCCTATCACAGTCTGGAGTACGCCAGTTATTGAGGACTTTGGTAGGAGGGTACTGGGGATTTAGTCTGAATGGCCCACAAAAGTTGCAACTTTCAAAAAGTGGCATGCGTGACTGGGGAAATCAAAATGGACTCTTTGGAACAGTCAGCGGTGGCGTCGTGATTTCTGATAACTTAACCGCTCAAGTTTCTGCTACTTGGGATTCTAAAGATCATCCACCAGCAGTATTGACGACTGAGCGTTCCACTTTTTTTGGTTGGCGTTGGGGAGTAGATACTGTTTCACCGACACAGTTAGATATTGCTTGGCTGCAAGCTGCTATCAACCGTATAAAGACTTCCTCTATTGTGCTTAATGAAGTAGAAGGGGGTTCTCAAACCTGCTCTACATTAATAGCTACCGAAACTGCTAACGGAGGAAGATCTGGAGAGGGAGAGATGGGGAAGACAGAAAAGATAAGGGAGGTCGTTGACAATAATCACTCTTCCTCTGTCCTTTCCCGTCCCCAACCACAAAGGGGACCCTTAGCTAGTCCCAATACAACAGCCTTCGCTCCTAGAGCTAAACTTATTCCTAACGTCTCACCTCCTGAAAAGTCGGATGAAGCTATCGATCAACTTGAACAAGCAGTCAGTTTAGATGTCATACCCCACTCCCAAGCACCGATTAGCCATACTGAAGCGATCGCCCTTCAGCAAGAATTGGAAAATCTTATTGGTAGAGTAGAGAGTGCTAATTTAGCAGCATCAGTAGACAATGGGGACTCTGCTGCTGTAAAAGCACAGCAAGCTGAATTTGCCTCAATAAAACCTGAAATATCCGTTACTAAGGTACAAGAAGTCTTAGATCAAGCTCGAGAAGTAGCCAAAAACCTACCTCAGTTAATTGCTCAAAAAGAGTATGCTCAAGCACGTCAGCAGTGGCTGATAGCAAAAGCACATTTGTGGGGTTTGTTTCCGATGGATCGGAGATTAGCACAATCGGAAATCCGTGCAATGTGGCTTGATCGTGGAACAATCGTTCGTGCAGGAAGTGAGCAGGGACTAGCTCTGATTTTTGATCGACTTCAAGAAGCTGGCATTAATACAGTTTTTTTTGAGACAGTTAACGCTGGCTATACTATTTATCCAAGCCACATCGCGCCGCAACAAAACCCATTAATTCGTGGATGGGACCCACTAGCAGCAGCCGTTAAGTTGGCTCATGAGCGTGGTATGGAGTTACATGCTTGGGTTTGGACATTTGCCGCAGGTAATCAACATCATAATCAAATCATTCATCTTAATCGCAATTATCCTGGACCAATACTTGCGGCTCATCCTGATTGGGCTGGTTACGATAACCGTGGTCAAACGATTCCAGTTGGGCAAAGTAAACCCTTCCTTGATCCAGCCAATCCCCAGGTACAACAGTATTTACTCAGCTTGTATGAGGAAATTGTCACTCGCTATAACGTCGATGGTCTACAACTAGACTATATTCGCTATCCATTCCAAAACCCTGAAGCTGGGCAAACTTACGGTTATGGTAAAGCAGCAAGAACACAATTTCAGCAAATTACTGGCGTTGACCCAGTCAATATTTCTCTTCATCAGCGTGATTTGTGGCAAAAATGGACAGAATTTCGCACTTCTTTGATTAATAACTTTGTCGCTCAATTGTCAAGTCAATTGCATCGAAAGCGACCTAATCTAATTTTGTCTGCTGCTGTTTTTCCTCTTGCTGAACAAGAACGGATACAGAAGATCCAACAAGACTGGGAAGTCTGGGCAAAGCGTGGTGATCTAGATTTAATTATCCCGATGAATTATGCTCATGACAGTCTTAGCTTTGAGCGTCTAGGAAGAACTTGGATGACCTCAAAACAATTAGGCTCTAGTCTATTGGTACCAGGAATTCGCTTGCTTTCCTTACCAACAGTTGGGGTGTTAGATCAAATTCAACTAACTAGAGACTTGCCTGTGAGTGGCTATGCCCTTTTTGCTGCCAATAATTTCAACAACGATTTATACAAAGTGTTTGAGAGTACTCAAGGCAATAGACGAACTCCCCAAAAAGAATTTCTTCCGCACCGTCAACCTTTTCAAACTGCCGCTGCTCGTTACACCACCTTACAGAAGGAATGGAAGTTGGTTAACCAAAATAATCAAATGCGAGTACCAGTGACAATTCTTGCAGATTTAAATGCCCAAGCAGAGATATTACAAAGTGCTTTGGATCAACTTGCTGCTACGCCCAGTGTTAGTAAACTAATAGTCGCAAAAGCATCCCTCACTCGCTTTCAGTCTCAATTTAGAGTGTGGATGCGACCACAAGCGCTCTCAAATCCATATCAAGTTAAAGTCTGGGAAAACCGCCTTACTACTATAGAAAGGCTTTTAAATTATGGTGAACGGGTACAGATAAGGGAATATAGGGCCATAAACCAATAGTACTGATTTTTAGGTCTTGATATTGCTTATTCTCAAGGTTAATTAAGTTAATATGGAGAGCATTGACCAACCTCACAATATGGCTATTTTCAAATAATTATTTGATGATCTAATGTCGAAAATGCATAAAATTCTAGTGATTGAAGATGATACAAGCGTGCGTCAAAATCTTGTTGACTTGCTAGTATTCGAGAATTTTATAGTTATTGCTGCAGAAAATGGTCGTATTGGTGTGCAATTAGCACTAGAGGAAACACCTGAGTTAATCATTTGTGACGTAATGATGCCGGAATTAGATGGTCATAACGTTCTGAAACTATTACGTCAAGAACCAACCACTGCTACTATTCCCTTTATCTTTTTGAGTGCAAAATCCGACAAAATTGATTTTCGTAAAGGTATGGAATTAGGGGCAGATGATTACTTGACTAAGCCTTTTACAAAAGCAGAATTGCTAATGGCTATTTCTTCTAGATTAAAAAAACAATCAATTTTTAATCAGCAATCTCAAAAGAAACTAGATGAATTGCGTAGCAGTATCACCTTATCTCTTCCACATGAAATGAGAACACCCCTAAATGGAATTTTAGGGTTTTCGGAACTTTTGCTTAAAGATGCCAATATTCTGACTCCACAAGAGATTTACGAAATGGCAGATGGTATTCATAAATCTGCTGAACGGTTATTAAGGTTGATTCAGAACTTTTTACTATACGCAGAACTTGAAGTTATAGCAACTGATCCAGAACGGATAGCGCTGTTGCAAAGCCATCAAACAGTATTCCCAACAATGTCTTTGATGCAGTTGATAACTGAAAAAGCTAAACAAGTTGGGAGATATGCTGATTTGAATTTAAATTTAGATTCCCGTTGTCATCTACAAATTAGTGAAATCAAACTTCATAAGATTATTGAAGAATTGATTGATAATGCCTTGAAATTTTCCTTACCTGGAACAATTATTCAAATCAATAGTATGATTACTAATAATAAATTTACAATATCTTTTATTGATCACGGGCGAGGCATGACATCTGCTCAGATTGCTGAGTTAGGCGCTTATCGGCAATTTGAACGTAAACTCTACGAGCAACAGGGTTCAGGATTAGGGTTGATTATTGCCAAGCGATTGGCTGAATTACACGGTGGTGATCTCCAAATCCAAAGCAAACTAAATGAAAAAACAGTTGTGCAGGTGGTGCTGCCGTGTAATTCTCAATGACTTGCTATTGCTAGCTATATATTTATCTTTATCTCTTTTGGTAGAATTACGAGCATTTACCTGCATTTACCTAAGTGTGATGGCTGAAACTCTCTACAATTGCAATAGTCATGATGTAATCGTTCAGACTAAGAAATTTGTTTTTTAAACCCTGAGCGAGAGCCTGTCCATTGTGGTGGGTTAAAGTAATCTGCCTATATTAAGGTGTCATAAAGGTGTCATAAAAACTTTATTCATGCCACGGTCAAGAGAGTCTACGAGGATACGATAACTCATGAAAAGCCGTACGCTAAAGCCGAAAGATTCACGAGAAAGATCATCTGCAACAGACCGCGATAGCTTGGTACCCACTGCTCCATTACCGGAACACATGAGTCAAAGCATCGAAGCTATCATAGAACTACATGCACGTCATGAAAAGGATGTGTCCCGAAACCAGCGGATAGTGGAAAATGTGGCTAACTTTTTCGGTCGTCCAGCATTCCTGTCCTCTGTGTTGCTTGTCATCACTCTCTGGATAACGCCTAATATTTTACCAAAGCGTTTTGGCCTACCGCGATTTGACCCTCCTCCATTTCCCTGGCTACAACTGACACTTGCTACCAGCTCATTGCTGATGACAACAGGAGTACTGATTAGGCAAAACCGCCAAGAAAAGCTAGCAGAACAACGAGCGCAGCTCACCCTACAATTAAACTTGTTATCTGAGCAAAAAATTGCAAAACTCATTGCTCTAGTAGAAGAACTACGCAGTGATCTTCCCAATGTAAAAAATCGTTATGATCCCGAAGCAGAAACGATGCAAAAAGCTGCTGACCCTCAGGTAGTTGTCACTGCGTTAGAGGATACCTTAACGCAAGAGCTAAAGAATCTGCAAAAGTAACAAACCTCTAAGTAAAAATCTTAAAAGATGCCAATTAAATCGGCTTGAGCTTATCATCTGCTGTCAGCATTGGGAAAAGGATGGGAGATGGGGGTTGAGGGTTAGGAGTTAGGAGTTGAGAATATTAAGATGCTGGATGAGCTTGTTCACTAGTGCGGGACTCACAATGAACAACTCACACAGATCATGACTAGTTTTATGATTTTCAACAAATAGGAGGTTTCCTCTTGACTAAGCTGAAAATTGGCATCAATGGATTTGGTCGGATTGGGCGACTTGTGCTACGTGCTGGTGTCAATAATCCAAAAATCGAGTTTGTCGGGATTAATGACCTAGTACCACCTGATAACCTTGCCTATCTGTTGAAATATGACTCAACTCACGGACCTTTCAAGGGCAAAGTTGAGGCAAAAGATAATGGTATTTTGATAGATGGACACTTTATCCCTTGCGTATCAATCAAGAACCCGGCAGAGCTACCTTGGGGTAAATTGGGTACAGATTATGTTGTTGAATCTACAGGATTGTTCACCACTTTTGAAGGGGCGGCAAACCATCTTCAAGCAGGCGCAAAACGAGTCATTATTTCCGCACCTACTAAAGATCCAGATAAAGTTCCTACTTTACTAATGGGGGTCAATCATCAGCTGTTTGACCCAGTGAAACACAAGATTGTTTCTAATGCCAGCTGCACTACAAACTGTCTAGCTCCTGTAGCTAAAGTCATTAATGATAACTTTGGGCTAACTGAAGGATTAATGACTACAGTTCATGCCATGACTGCGACTCAACCAACAGTAGACGGACCAAGTAAGAAGGACTGGCGAGGTGGCCGCGGTGCTGCCCAAAATATTATTCCCTCTTCTACAGGAGCAGCAAAAGCTGTAGCACTAGTCTTGCCAGAGTTAAAAGGTAAACTCACTGGCATGGCATTTCGAGTCCCTACCCCTGATGTTTCGGTAGTTGACTTGACCTTTAAAACTGCAAAAGCTACCAGTTATAAAGAAATTTGTGCTGCTATGAAGGAGGCAGCAGAGGGAGCCTTATCAGGTATTTTAGGCTATACCGAAGACGAAGTTGTCTCCACTGATTTTTTGGGTGATTCGCATTCCAGCATCTTTGACGCTGGTGCTGGCATTGAGCTAAACTCAAACTTCTTCAAAGTTGTGGCATGGTATGACAACGAATGGGGCTACTCTCATCGGGTTGTTGACCTGATGTTGTCAATGGCACAGAAGGAAGGACTATTGGAGCGTGCCGTGGTTACGGCTGCCTGAATTAGGAGTGGGGATTAGGGGCATGGGGAGTTATACAAATGCAAAATTCCAAATTCAAAATTTAGGAAGGCTAGACTCAACAAGCGTTTTTCCCCTTGTCTCCCTTGTCTCCCTTGTCCCCCTTGTCCCCCTTGTCCCCCTTGTCCCCCTTGTCTCCCCATGCCCAACTCTAACAAATAATCATTAATTCTCAACAACCCATTCAACGATTATTCACCAGTTCTAAGGCTCTTATTGCTAGGGATTGCACATCACTATCTTGGTTATTTAGCAGCACAATTATAGTAGTATCTTTACTGGGTAAATATGCCATTAGAGTCACAAATCCGTAAGCTGTGCCAGTATGCCCAAAAGAATTTCCGTAAGGTGTGGGGAAACGTTCTACACCTAATCCATAGCTATAGCTAACGGCTTTATTTTTAAAGGTCAACATTTGTCTTGTCATCTCAGGTGAGAGTAAAGTCTTTTTGGCAAACAAAGCTTTGGCAAACTTAGCTAAATCCTCTGCGTTGGAAACCAATGCTCCATCTCCTAAGCCATTTCCATCGTTCACCTCAGCAAAGCTTGCCAGCTTACCATCTTTATTGCGATTGCCATAACCTGTAGCTACTTTGCCTGTGGCAGGTTCACGTAACTCGGTGAAGGTGTGTTTTAACCCTAATGGGTTTAAGATGAAATTGCGGGTCACTTGTGCAAGATTCTCTTCTGTTATCTGTTCGACAATCAGTTCTAGGAGAATATAGTTGCTATCTGTATAGATGAATTTCTCTCCTGGCAATGCTCGAGGTGGGGCGTCGTAGATATATTTAATTGCCTCTTTTGCTGTCCATGGCTGAGAGCGACTCCTGTGTGCCGTAGCTTGTTTAAACTCTTGACTCTCGTCGTATTCGGCAATGCCACTGGTATGGTTAAGAAGTTGACGCACTGTGATTTTATTACTATTGGTAATATGAGAACTAACGTCGTCTGGTAAGTAGGTGGCGATCGCCTCATCCAAATCTAGCTTCCCTTGTTCTACCAACTTCAGCATAACTACCGACACAAAGGTCTTGCTCATACTGGCAATAGAAAAGCCGTCTGTAGATTTCATTGGTGTTTTTGTGTCTAGGTCACTGACACCAGATGCTTTCAACCATTTGCCTTTAGGAGTAGAAATATATAATACTGCTCCGGGTACTCTCTTTTGTTTAACAGCCTCATCTACTAGTTTTTGGAGTTGAGAGCTAATGTCTTTTGCGGGGGCTGATTGCTTTGAACTAATTATCGACTTACCCACTGCTTTATGACTCACATTACTCCCTATCAGATACCCTGTGTAACCCAAGAATAGTACATAGGTTATGGCAACAAAGGTTTTAACTGTGAGCAAAAGTTTTTGGTTCATCTTTACTTTCCTACTGGAAACCCACCCAATCATCTGGAGAATTCATTTTGACAATACTAGGTCTTGTCAAAACAAAATTTTGGACTCTTAATAATATCGCTGCTTTTCCCCTCTATATGCAAGATATAAGATGATCTACAGAGAACTTAAGGACTTAAGCATTAAAACTCATGCTAAGTTTCTTTGATTCATGTTGTTATTTAAGTAACAAAATGAATATGTTAATACGTAAGTAAAATTAAGAGATGATTAAAAATAGTTTGTATGACGGGAGCACCCCGGTTTGGCAGATTTATTTTGGAGTGTGGGCATCTTGCTTGCATGATATATCTAGCGAGCGAAGACATGAGTGCAAAGCACACGCTTCTCGAACGCACTACTTATTCAAAAATGGGATGCTCCCTGTATGACTAAAAATTATGAATTTCCAGTGCACTAATACACTCGTCGCTATAGCAACGCTTAATATAGAAACACTTGTATTTTTCTATACAAATTTTCTTAAAAAAGAGCCAACTAACCTGATTCCAAATGTTTATGCTGAGTTTCAACTTCCTGGGATGAAAGTAGGTTTTTTTAAACCAGATCCAACTCACCTAGTGGAATTTGAAAGTTCAACTAAAAGTAAAATGAGTTTATGTCTAGAAGTCAATAATTTAGAAAGTGCGATCGCCCACCTTACAGCCTTAGGCTATCCTCCACCCGGAAAAATCCTTATGACTTCACATGGTAGGGAAATCTACGCATACGATCCAGATAATAATCGGATCATATTGCATCAAAGTTCTGTATAGATAATTGTTCACTTTTTTAAAAGGCAACAGGGAATAGGAAACAGGGAACAAGCAACCAACCTCGTCTTTGAGTTACTTCCCACTGTTCCTGTTTGCTGTTCCCTACCCCAAAGGGGTCTAGTCATTACTCAGAAAACACAAATGACACTCAACAACCAACAAATAAACAAATGTCCCTCACTGACAACTACAGGTTAAACCTGATTCAATGGTATCCAGGTCACATTGCTAAAGCCGAAAAGGCTTTAAAGGAACAACTTAAGCGGGTAGATGTGGTTCTGGAAGTCCGAGACCTTCGTATTCCTCTAGCAACACGCCATCCCAAGGTAGATGAGTGGGTTGGTAGTAAAACACGAGTCTTGGTACTCAATCGAGTAGATATGATTTTGCCTCAATTGCGATCGCTTTGGACGGAGTGGTTCAAGCGCCAAGGTGAAATGCCTTATTTTACCAATGCTCAACAAGGTCAAGGGGTAGCAGCCGTTGCCAAAGCGGCACAAGCAGCTGGAGTAGAGATCAATAAAAGAAGAAGCGAGCGAGGTATGTTACCTCGTCCAGTTCGTGCTGTGGTTATTGGTTTTCCCAATGTTGGTAAATCAGCTTTGATCAATCGGCTTTTGGGACGGCGAGTGGTGGAAAGCGCAGCTCGTCCTGGAGTGACTCGTCAATTGCGTTGGGTACGTATTTCTGATCAATTGGAACTGTTAGATGCACCGGGTGTCATTCCTGCTAGGTTGGATAATCAAGATGCTGCTTTGAAATTGGCTATTTGTGACGATATTGGTGAAGCGTCTTACGACAATCAGCTAGTAGCAAGTGCATTAGTAGATGTATTGAAGGAGATACAAGCTTCTACAGATTTGTTATCAAATTCACCTTGGTACTCGCGCTATGAATTTGATCCAAGTTCTCTTACTGGTGAAGCATACTTGCATGCCTTAGCAGAGCATCGTTATAAAGGGGATGTTGAGAGAACAGCACGTCAACTCTTAACTGATTTTCGTAAGGGGTTTCTCGGTTCAATTCCTTTGGAACTGCCTCCCAATTCAAGAATTGATAATTCCTAATTGGATTATGGGTTAGTTTTGCCTTTGAATTTAGTTCCCGGATTTTTTTTGTAAATATTCGATAAAGATTTTGTAACGAAAGTTCAGTATATCCTAAGTACGCAGAATCAAGATTTTAACTCTTAGTTAAGAACAAGCAATTCTTGTCCTATGATATATTTAGGTTTACTGAGTCTTTTGTAGATTGCAGGTGAGATGATTTGCAAGCGTAATCATGAAGACTTAATAATTAGATTTAACAAACGATGTTTCCACTGTGTTAATGTGGCTTCCACCTGCTGAAGCTCACTACAGATAGTTATATATCTGAAGTTTTAGCAACTCAAGAACATTTCGATATCAAGATTGCCGCAATGCTCTTGAGAGTGTCATAAATGAAAAATAATTACCTTGAGTGATGGTAGCACTTCCTCTTTTCATGATGGATCTAATACAGTCATGGCCGAACTGAAACTACGCCTGCAAGAGGAAAATTTTGAAAAAACGGTGACGGTGCATCAAGACATATTTATAATTGGGCGTTTACCACAATGTGACTTATATTTGCCTTCTGGAGGAGTCTCCCGCTACCATGCTCGTCTTGTGAAAACTCATGCTGGTGTATGGACGATAGAAGATTTAGGGAGTAAGAACGGAACGCAGGTGAATGAGCGACTTATTAACTCCCCTCAAGAGTTGCATCATGGTGACACCATTTGGTTAGGAGATGTGAGCCTAGTCGTTATGTTGCACTATCCCTGGGAAGCGCTCGCAACAAGGCAAGAGCTAGCTTCTGGGGGAGGAACTATCTTTCGTAACGTCAAGCAATTACAACAACAATGGATACAAGCCGATAGTCATAATGGCAATCTTGTTAACAAAGACAAAACCATCGACCGCCTCAGAGACTTGGTGGATATAGCGAGAAATCTTTCTGCTGCTGCGGCCATAGAGGAGATTTTTTCTCAAGTCCAGCAAGTTGTCTTTCGTTATCTGAAGAGTATTGATCGCCTAGCTTTGTTAATTGACGTTACAGATTCCGGCAAACTAGTGTTGATGAATGCTGGGACCAGAAAAATCTCGCAGCAAAAATATCTACTAAGTGATGATAGTTGGATTAGCCACAGTATTTGTCAAAAGGTATTTGAAGAAAAAATTGCCATTCAAACAGCAGATGCTCAGAAAGATGAACGGTTTGCTGGTGAACAAAGCATATTGGTCAAAGGTATTCGCAGTGCAATGGCAGTCCCTTTATGGGATGAAAACAAAGTTGTGGGTGTGCTTTACGCTGATGCTCATCTTTCCTCTTACCATTGGATCAAAGAGGGCGAGGAAGAACTCAGCTTTTTTTCAGCTTTAGCAAACCTAGTTGCTTCTAGTGTGCAACGTTGGCTTTTGGTAGAGAAACTCAAAAGTCAAGAGGTGATTCGTCAACGACTGGAACGCTACCATTCTCCAGCCGTGGTACAACAGTTGATAGCTGTTGGAGCGTTACCAGATGGTCGTTTACCTCCAAAAGAAAGCGAAATCAGTATTCTATTTGCCGATCTTGTTGGTTTTACTGAGATTGCTGAACGATTAAAGCCAACTCAAATCGCTGAACTACTCAATATCTTATTTGAGGAGATGCTCCAAGAGGTTTTTGCTTATGGTGGCACTTTAGATAAGTATATTGGCGATTGCATTATGGCATTTTTTGGCGCTCCAGAACCGCAAGCAGATCATGCAGATCGTGCTGTTACCACCGCTATGGGAATGTTAACTCGTCTAGAACATCTTAATGCTCGTCATTTTTGGCAAGAACCCTTGCAGTTAAGAATTGCAATCAACAGTGGAAAGGCTGTTGTTGGGGATGTGGGTAGTTCTCAAAGAGTAGAGTATACAGCTCTTGGGGCAACGATTAATCTAGCAGCTCGCATGGAAGCAGTCTGCCCTCCTGGTGAATGCATTGTAAGTGAAGATACTTACCACCTGCTTTCAAAACCCTCTTACTTCCAAAAAATGGGAGATTATCGCTTTAAAGGTATTAATCGATTAGTCAGTATTTATCAGACAAACATGCACTGATACGGAGTTGTGTTTAAAGTGATTGCGTAGTTGTTGGGAAAAGAATATTAGGGGAATAAGGCAGATAGCAGAGCCTCCTGCTATGGCTTACCTGCATTTAAGAAACAATTTTTAATTTTTGATTTTTAATTTTCAATTTTATTGAAGTAGTAAACAATACATGACATAGTTGTTTAACAATATCAATCTGAACTTAATATTTTACAATCTTCTAAGTAAATACACTTTATTAAGTAGTATTTTTTGCTTCTAGTTATAGTTGCGAAACTTTAACATTTAGAAATTAAGCCTTTGCTGAAAGACTAAAATTTGGGTGGTAGTGTCCATAATAGGGATTTAGTAACAAGAGGAGCTACTTGAAGCGATTTTTTAACGGGAGGTCAGGTAATGGCTATCGCCACCATTAATCCTGCAACCGGGGAGTTGCTCAAAACATTTGAGCCGCTGAACGATGCAGAAATTGCCACTAAAATAGATTTGGCACAACAGACTTTTGAGCAGTATCGTAAGACTAATTTTGAGTCGCGATCGCTGTGGATGAAATCATGCGCTGAGATTCTAGAGCAAGAAAAGGCTGAATTTGCGAAGTTGATGACCCTGGAAATGGGTAAGCCCTTCAAAGCTGCACTGGGTGAAGTAGAAAAATGTGCTCTCGTTTGTCAATACTATGCCGAAAACGCCGCCGATTTTCTTGCCGATGTGCCAGTCAAAACGGATGCTAGTCATAGTTTTGTCCGCTACCAGCCATTAGGAATTATTCTCGCAGTAATGCCGTGGAATTTCCCATTCTGGCAGGTATTCCGCTTTGTTGCACCAGCACTGATGGCCGGGAACGTGGGATTACTAAAACATGCTTCCAACGTACCGCAATGTGCCTTGGCAATTGAAGAAATCATAAAACGTGCAGGTTTCCCGATAGGGGTGTTTCAAACGCTGCTCATTGGTGCTTCTCAGGTTGCCAACTTAATTGCGGATGAGCGTGTGAAAGCTGCTACCTTAACAGGAAGCGAAGCAGCGGGTGCAAGCCTAGCACAAGCAGCAGGGAAACAAATTAAAAAAACCGTATTGGAATTGGGAGGAAGCGATCCATTCATTGTGCTGGAAAGTGCAGATCTAGAAACAGCAGCGTCATTTGCAACGACAGCACGGATGTTGAACAATGGGCAATCTTGTATTGCTGCAAAACGATTCATTGTAGTTGATGCGATCGCAGACAAATTTGAACAGCTGTTGCTGGAAAAATTTGCCGTGCTCAAAGTCGGCGACCCTATGCACCCGGACACCGATTTGGGACCATTGGCAACTCCCGATCTTGTCAAGGAATTGGATCAACAAGTACAAACCACCGTCAAAGAAGGTGCGAAACTCCTCATAGGTGGACATCCTTTATCAGATCGTCCAGGTAATTTTTATCCACCAACAATTATTACAGAAATTCCTCCAGGTAGTTTCGCAGAACAAGAAGAATTTTTTGGTCCGGTAGCTTTGTTGTTTCGTGTTCCAGATATTGATGCCGCCATTAAAGTTGCAAATTCCACACCATTTGGCTTAGGCGCTAGTGCTTGGACAACGAATGACCAAGAACGCGATCGCTTAATCGAAGAAATTGAAGCTGGTGCAGTATTTATCAACGGTATGGTAAAGTCTGATCCCCGATTGCCCTTTGGTGGGATCAAGCGTTCTGGTTATGGAAGGGAGTTGAGTATCCAGGGCATACAAGAATTTGTCAATGTTAAAACTGTGTGGGTGAAGTGATTTTAGATTGGGAATTATTAATAGTTAGTTGTCAGTTGTTAGTTATCAAAAATACCCACTAACTACTAATTAAATAACCTCAAAACTAAACACCCGGCAGATCCCAATCTAAATATCTCAATTTTTCGCAGGAGTGAGAAAATTAAATGAATACAGCAGAACTACTAGTACAGTGTTTGGAAAATGAAGGGGTGCAATACGTTTTCGGACTTCCTGGCGAAGAAAACCTACACGTCTTGGAAGCATTGAAAAACTCCTCCATCCACTTTATTACCACCCGTCATGAACAAGGTGCAGCGTTTATGGCAGATGTCTACGGACGCCTGACAGGAAAAGCAGGGGTTTGTCTGTCTACGCTTGGTCCTGGAGCAACTAACTTGATGACTGGGGTAGCAGATGCAAACCTAGATGGTGCACCTCTAGTAGCAATTACTGGACAAGTAGGTACTGATAGAATGCACATAGAATCCCACCAGTATTTAGATTTGGTGGCAATGTTTGCACCTGTCACAAAGTGGAATAAGCAAATTGTCCGGCCAAGTATTACACCTGAAGTTGTGCGTAAGGCTTTTAAAGTTGCACAAACTGAAAAACCAGGTGCAGTTCACATTGATTTGCCAGAAAACATTGCTGCTATGCCAGTTGAAGGCAAACCCCTGTGTAAGGGCGATGTCGAAAAAACTTTTGCCTCTTTTCATAGTATTAGGACAGCAGCAGCAGCAATTTCTCAGGCAACTCATCCAATTATCTTAGTAGGCAATGGTGCGATCCGCGCTCATGCCAGTGACGCCGTGACTCAATTTTCTACTGAGATGAATATTCCTGTTGCTAACACTTTCATGGGCAAAGGAGTGATTCCCTATACTCATTCCTTAGCGTTATGGTCTGTAGGCTTACAGCAACGTGATTTTGTTAATTGTGGGTTTGATAATACAGATTTAGTAATTGCGATTGGCTATGATTTGATCGAGTTTTCTCCAAAAAAATGGAATCCTAATGGTAACATTCCAATCATTCATATTGGAGCAAACCCTGCAGAAATTGACAGTAGTTATATCCCTAACATTGAAGTTGTCGGAGATATTTCAGACTCTCTCAATGAAATCTTAAAATTAGCAGATCGTCATGGTAAACCTAATCCATATGCTATTGGCTTACGAGCAAATATTCGCTCAGATTATGAACAGCATGCTCATGATGACGGATTTCCTATTAAGCCACAAAAGTTAATTTATGATTTGCGGCAAGTGATGGGTCCAGAAGATATTGTTATATCTGATGTAGGCGCACATAAAATGTGGATAGCCCGTCATTATCATTGCCATAGTCCCAATACTTGCATAATCTCCAATGGCTTTGCCGCAATGGGTATTGCTATTCCTGGTGCTTTAGCTGCCAAACTTGTTTATCCTAACCGCAAAGTTGTTGCTGTCACTGGGGATGGAGGTTTCATGATGAATTGCCAAGAATTAGAAACTGCTTTGCGTGTTGGAACTCCCTTTGTCACTTTAATTTTTAATGATGGTGGCTACGGCTTAGTGAAGTGGAAGCAAGAAAATTACTTTGGCAAAGGTCAATCAGCTTTTGTCAACTTCAGCAATCCTGATTTTGTTAAATTAGCAGAAAGCATGGGTCTGAAAGGCTATCGCGTAGAATCAACGACTGATTTGGTTCCCATTCTCAAAGACGCATTAGCACAGAATGTCCCAGCTGTGATTGATTGTCCTGTAGACTATCGAGAAAACACTCGCTTTACTCAGAAAGCCGGTCAATTAAATTGTACTGTGTAAGAAACATTTTCCTGAATCTTCTCATTCAAGTTAAAGGTGGATGAGAGGCAAAAACCCCAGTTTCCTGAAGAAATTGGGGTTCTCATCAATTGACTATTTATCTCTAACGTCGTCTCCACCTGTATAACCGGTGGCTACCCAAAGTATAGCTCTTGCCCCGTCACGAATGGATTTTGCAATTGGCTCAGGAGAGCGTTGAGAGGGAACTGGTATGGGTTTAAAAGCAATTCCCCGACTACCTAAAACAATATCTCCGATAACCTGAGCACGGCGCATATGAAAGTCTGAGGTAATTAAATACACACTCTTAATTCCGCTATGACTCAAATTATCTACTATGGTTGTGAAGTTCTCTACTGTGTTATTCGCTTCATAGTCTAAGTGTAAGAGTTTAGTATTCACTCCAGCTTTGGCAAATACCTGTCTAGTGATCTTAGGAGGACTCCCTCCAGAAATCCAGATAGGTAAATTTGGGTGTTTACGAGCAAAATCTGCTGTAAATTTCTCTCGTTCTAATTTAGACGTCGAACCACCCAGTACTAAAATCGCCTGGGGTTGTAAGAATTGACTTTTGATTTCCTTGTAACCCCACAGCACCACTAATGGTAGGGCGAGTAAATAAATGCCCCTAGATAGTAACTTATTCAAGGTTCTATCCACTTAATTTGTTTAAACAGTTATTCTTTCGCGTTGCAGAAATGGAGGATTTTATCCGCTATTTAAGCAGATGAAACTCTCTTGTGCACAAATTTATTTAATTTTTTAACCTCACGGGACTGGCCAGATTCGAACCGGCGACCTAGCGCTTAGGAGGCGCTCGCTCTATCCAGCTGAGCTACAGCCCCAAATAGATACCACTTCTGATGATACCATTTTTAATGAGACTGCCAAGAGCTTTCCCAAGGACCGCCACCTGTTTCTAATCCACAAAGAAAACTGTGTGCTTTCAGGATAATTTTGCTTTTTCCTCTACCTAATTCTCTCAGTTCTAAATTTAACTGCCCCTGCATTGTGTCACGACAACAGAAGACCAAACCATTTTCCGTCGGTGCACGTAGAGGAGTACCAGATAAATCAGTAGTTCCGATCAGATTGACCTCATACTCTTCATTTCTGGCTTGCATTTTCCACGTTCCCCAAGGCTGAATATCCCAATTGACTATTGAGTTCCAAGGCACAAACTCGTAAAATTTGCCTCGATAGTGCAAGCCAATCATGGCAACAGATTCCATCCACCACAGCACTCCCCGTCGTCCGCCACCAGCCGTTAATGCTAAGTCGCTTTCACCTTCAAAGGAGTTACAATTCACCCAAAACCATTTCTGAGGGAAAGCACCTCCCCAGTTTTTCTCGCTATAGGCTGGAGCGTTAGTGAATTCGTAAATCTTACCATTCCAGTCAATCCAACCAGAAGCTAAACCATGAGCCATTAAAATTTGCCAACCAGGCTCAAAAATTTGTAAAAATGAAAGCCATCCAGCAGTAGATTGTTGAATGCTTCTTTGATTGCCCCAACCTAGTAATGGCTGGATTTTATATTGCCAACGACAAAATTGACCACTGGCTGGGTCTTGAATAAATCCCTGGTTCAAGGTAGCTGTGGCTTGATAGCCTTGTTGTACATAATGCTCAAACTCTTTTGGTAAAAGGTAGAGAGGTTGGATATGTAAGTTAGTTTTGCCCCAATGACCTAAAGCCAAGGCATCATGACGAGCCCAAAATTTACTAACATCAGGAAAAGTACGGCACAAATATTCATCATTTGGACCGAGAATTTGAGATGCACCACCACTGTGGGATTTTCCACCGATGGGATCTTCTATAGAGTACATGAAAGCAAAGGTCTGACCGATCTGAGGCAATGTAACCCGATAATACCAACCTTCAAAGAAGCGACGACTACTACCATCCCAGTGATAGCCACTATGAGGTGTTTGAGTCAACTGAAAAAGATCCTTGGAAATACTAAGCATAGATTCGATTTGCCACCTATTTCCAGTATGAGCGATCGCCACTTTATTTCATTGCTTTTTATTTGTTTGAGGAACATTCGCCAAAAACATGACTTCTTTTATCAAAGTTAAGTAGTCATACTAACCTTTCAGGCAATGACGACTACTTTGGTTCTAAAAGCAGATACTAGTAACTGTTTGAATTTAGTAAAAAGATTTTCTCTTGAATAGTTAACATGGAGTTACAATTGCTGCTTATTTTCCCAGTATGCGTGATGATGGCCTTGACATAAATGATGCATACTCTACCTTAAGGCTGAAACCGGGTGCATCACAAACCGATATTAAGCAAGCTTATCGTAAGCTAGTTAAAGTCTGGCATCCAGATCGTTTTCCTCATCCACAGCAGAAGCAGGAAGCAGAGGAAAAACTCAAACAAATCAACGAAGCTTATAACAAGCTTAAGTCTTATCAAACAATTCCTGAGACTATATCTTATCAAACAAAAATTTATACTAATCGCTCCAATGCTGAAAATTTCTATAATTGGGGAGTGGAGAATGCAAAACAAGGAAGGTATGAGGAAGCGATCGCAAACTTTACTCGAGCTATTCATCTCAATCCTTACTATGTTGAAGCATATAAATACCGTGGCTTTATTTGCTCTCAACTGGGATATGAATATCGAGCTACCTCAGACTTGAATAAAGCTACACAGATGGAAGATAAGAAACATAAACAAGAAACTTCTTCTGTCTGGGCATCAGCAGCCTCAAAAAGGAAATCAAAGCCGAAATCCCTCATTCAAAAAATTTTCCAATGGTTCAGGCGCTTACTAAGGTTCAAATGGAAATTTAGATGAAGTCTTTGTCACCCAAAACATTGGTTTTAGATAGCCTATAGATAGATGCTAGGGAATTCTCGGCACAGATTGGAAAGGGTTCCTATAAAAAAATAAGGATAAATCAGCAAAACACTGCCCGCTATTTTTTCTTTAAGAATTAAGTACAGTAGTTAATCCATGACAAAACTCCATTGGTTAGAAGTGAGTGAATACGCCTCTCTATCTCTGTCTACAGTAGGAATCGTCACAGCAGCAGTTACGCAACAGGTTGTCTATGCTGTCGCACCCCTAACTTTAACTATTGGGTTGAACATTGCTAATCGAGAGCGGTTAAAGTATTTGAACCAGCAGGATCATCAAGCTGCACTTGTCAAACTTGACCTCATGATCGATCCACTGAGACAACGTTTGGAAAACTTCGATACTTGGATGCAAAAACACAATGCGACAACAGGGCAGCAAATTGAGCAATTGCGGAATAACTACCAGTATAGTATTGATGTTTTTACACAACGTCTCACTAAACTTGATAATTTAACACAACAATTAAGCCAAAGCACTCAACAACAAATACAAGAATTACAACGCCATCAACAAGAGAACAATGCTGACGCTTTTAACGAACATCTCACTCAACTTGACGCCCTTGCGGAGCAATTAAGTATAAATACTCAAAAACAGATTGACCCCCTGAATCAGCGTCTGGTTCAGCTTGACGCGATGACAAAACAGTTGAGTCAAACCACTCAACAACAGATACAGGAATTACAACGTCACCAGCAAGAATATGACATTGACAATCTTAAACAGCGTCTTGTTCAACTTGATGCCCTAACCGAACACCTAAATACAAGTACTCAAAAGCAAATAGAACCCCTTAACCAGCGTCTGGTTCAGCTTGACGCCTTAACCAAACAGTTGAGTCAAACCACTCAGCAACAGATACAGGAATTACAACGTCACCAGCAGGATTATGATATCAGCGATCTCAGACAGCGTTTGGCTCAACTTGATGCTCTTACACAAAGAATCAGCACGAATACTCATAAGCAGATAGAAGAATTAAAGTATGAAATTTCTCAAATCCAGACAGAACTACAAGTTTTAAATTTATCGCTGACTTTAGTTGAACAGCAGTCGCAAGATGCACCCCAAACTTTAAAAAAAATAGAAACAGTTGAACAGCAATCGCAGGATACACCACCAACTTTAAAAAAAATAGAAAATTTAAACTCTCAACCTTCACAACCAACGACACAACAATCGCCTCAAGAAGAAAACCCCCCAGAAACACTAGTTCAGCAGAGTGTCACTTCAAAACCAATAACACCACCTATACAGCAAATAAACACTGCTCAAAACTCCTCATCTACTGTGCACAGAAATCATTCCATTCAAGAACAACCCTTATCAAACACCAAATCAACAGTATCCGTTTCACCAGCACAGCAAACAAGTTCTACTCAAAATAATTTTCACAACCAAGACCAAGCCGTTCAAAACTCTACACTAAATATCACTACAAACTCATCGCCATTCATCAAGCAGAATACAACTTCTAAGCGTACCCTCCAAGGTCATTCCGATAAAGTTATGTCTGTTGCATTTAGTCCTGATGGACAAACTTTAGCTAGTGGTAGCTATGACAAAACTATCAAATTGTGGGATTTAGGAAGCAACGAACACCGCACGCTTAAGGGACACAAAGACTCTTCCTATTTTGGAGGAATTAACTCAGTTGCATTTAGTCCTGATGGCAAGACTTTAGCGAGTGGCTGTAGTGACAAAACCATTAAGTTGTGGGATGTCTTGACAGGCAAGGAAATTTGCACATTTATAGGACATGAAGACAAGGTTTATTCTGTGGTATTTAGTCCTGATGGCAAGATCTTAGCTAGTGGTAGTAAAGATAAGACTATCAAGCTTTGGTCGATGGAAAAATTCAAAGGAATATATACTATCCCAGGACACGCCGATGAGGTTTTGTGCGTTGCATACAGCTTAGATGGAAAGATTTTAGCTAGTGGTGGTGCAGGAAATGATCAAACTATTAAAATTTGGTATTTATCTGATAATAAATTCCTAACTCTCAAAGGACATTCTAATGTCTCTGGCGGTATTAATTCAGTTGCTTTCAGTCCAGATGGCAAAATTTTAGCCAGTGGTAGCACAGACAAGACTATCAAGATTTGGCAACTGTCAAATGGAAAAGAAATCCATACTCTCACAGGACATCTTGATCAAGTTTGCTCTGTTGCTTTTAGTCTAGATGGCAAAACTCTAGCAAGTGGTAGTAAAGACAAAACGATCAAGCTATGGCAGGTAGACACAGGCAAGGAACTTCTCTCTTTTTCAGGAAATGAAGAACCAATTTATTGTGTTGCTTTTAGCCCTGACGGTAAAACACTAGCCACCGGTAATGGGGATAAGACGATTACTCTGTTGCCTTATCAAGCTTAATACTGCCGTATTTTTATAAGGCGTCACAGTTATCTTCGCTCAAATTTAAAGCAGGATTTATTTACATAGAAATATTAAGAAAAAGTTAAGAGAAGTTAATGGTCATAAAATTTGGTAAATCTATAGCTTTCCTCTAGGATTGAGATGCTAATTTAAAAACAGGTACAAACAAGTAAGAATTTCCTCTTCCTCAAAGGATTCTAAATTAGAGCCTGTGCCTCCTGCTCTAATATGCTCGCAACTATAGCTTGACCATAACATCCTCCGTGAATATGTTTTTGCCTTATGTTCATAGAGTTGTTTTGGAGGTGTCTGAATCTACAGCCAAAAATGCCTACCTAGCTGGAATTAAGGATGTATGGCTCTTAGAAAATAGATTGCGAACCTTGTCAACCTTAGTAAAAAAATATTATTTTATCTAATTTTCTACTCTTCTCATTCAATTGGATTCTGCATAAACCGCCAACAATTACTGACATTTATCCCGTCGTAACTGTTGGTGGTTTAGTTTTAATTGTAGAATAACACTCCTAACTCCTCACTCCTAACACCCCTCCTCCTCGCTTTGTAAAGTAATGACAGTAACCTCAGGTGAACAAAAAAGACGACCTGGGGGATAAGTTCCCAAACCACGGTTGACGTATAGCTGATTGTTTGATACTTTGTGAAAGCCTTGTGCCCATTCCCAATGTCGCACGACTTTAGAACAATCTGGTCGCAATAGTGGAACCCATCGCCGCAATTTTTTGGGAAGTTTACTTAAGAATTTTTTATAATGAACTACTGCAGGACCAATTCCTGGAATGACAATTTGACCACCGTGGGTATGACCAGACAATTGTAAATCCACACGCCATTGTTGCAGTATATGAGCAGTATCTGGGTTATGGGATAACACAATCCGAGGTATTGTAGCGTCTAACTGATTCATCACAAATTTGGGGTTGAATTCCCGTGACCAATAATCAGCTAGTCCTACCAATGGCAATCCTTTTCCAAATGGATAAGCGATTTCATTCCAAAGGACGTTGACACCTATACTCTTAAGAGCATCTGTCACTTCTACTTTGGATCGGCTGTAATGGATATCGTGGTTGCCAAGTACAGCATAAATACCAGCACGACTTTGCAGATGTTTGAGTCGTAGAACTAGTTGGTGAATTGGTGATGGATCGTCGGTAATGTAATCGCCAGTTAACACAACTAAATCGGGTTCAGCTTCATTACAAAGCGCGATCGCTTGTTCTAACATCTTTTCCGACAGTCGTAGTCCATCGTAATGCAAATCCGACAATTGCACCAGCTTCGTTCCATGTAAGGAAACTGGCAAATCTGCAATCTTAACCGTCAATCTCTCTAATGCTAACGGTCCAGATAACAACAAGTGCATAATGCTGACTTTACTCCTCAGACTCGCGATTCCAGCTTACCCAAAAACCACCACAATTATCTGTATCAACTCAAAGAAATTCTGGAAAAATTATTTACGGCTTGCTTCTCTCACTTTCCGCACCCTTTGGCGTGATACCACAGATACTTAGGAAGTCAGACCAGCTTATTTTAACCAGATGGCTACTAAGTTAATATTTGCATCCATCATACTTTGTCTTGTGTAATGTTTGGGTATAGAAGATGAAACCTATACTTAATAGCTAGCCCTTACCAGTTTTGTGTAAAACAGCTTACATAACTGAATGTTAGACTAGAGCAGAGTTGAATGACAAAGCGATCAACGCTACTTAAAAAAATTAGTTTCAGGTAAACTATTGAACTGTTGACGCAACTACCACATTAGTATTGAATAGCTTATTTTCTTAAGTTGTGACACTAAAAAGCGTGCGTTTTTAAACATCTATGGAGCCTGGTTACATTCAAGACTATACTCATTTTGAACAACACGTAGCAAAACTTCTCCATAGGGCGGGGTGGACAGTTGTAACTGCTAAACGAAACCAGCCTGGGTACGATTTAGTTGTCAAAAAAGCCAACTTAGTTGGCGCTGTTCAGGTCAAATGGTTAAGAAACAATGTAGCTGCGCCACAGCTTTTGAAGTTTGCTGGTTTTTTGGATTCTAACGAAGGCAAAAAGTTTAATTTTGGTTTATTCATCACAACCAAAGGCTTTAGTGGACCAGCCCTAGCCTTAATTAGATCGTGGGGAAAAGATGCCAAAATTCGGTGTGGTATTGCCCAAGAGAATAAGCTTTTCGGGATTGATGGCATTGATTATGAAGATAGGAGTCATGAAGACCCAAGTACCTCTAAGAAAGTGTATTTTGGTATTTTTACCTGTAAAGGCGGGGTAGGTAAAACTACTATAGCCGGACATTTAGCAGGAGCATTTGCTTTACAAGGCTTGAATGTAGCTTTGGTCGATTTAGACCCAGAGCAAAACTTACAAAAGCTTGTTGGAGATGGGGTTTTTGTTCCTAATCCTAGAGGTGTCGGTACCACTATTGAAGTCTTTGATGGTAGGGATTGGCATGAAGATTCTGCCCGCGATAGCAAAATAGTGATTTGCGATTGCTCACCTGCACTGGAACGTAATCCCATACAATTGGTTGAAAAATTTCACTATTGCATTATTCCAACAACTTTAAATCCACTAGGAATCAACAAGCACGGTAAAGTCATCTTAGATACTGTTCAACAAATACGTCAAATCAATCGAAACGCACATTTGTTTGTACTAGTCAACAACTTTAAAGATCCAGGTCGTCAGCGCTTACGTCTATTGAAAAAGATTTATGAGGAGACTTATAAAGCTATTAGCCAAATAGATGATAAGTTTCACTGTATAGATCCAGAAGATGTGTGTATTCGCGCCAGCGATCAACTTTTTTACTGGGGTATACATATCCTAGAAAGCCCAGATAATCCCTTAAGTAAGTTGGCATTTGACCTGATTGGCGGAAAATGCTATCCACGGGATGATTTTATAAATTTAGCTGATTACATAGAAACAAAAGCTGGTGTTGGTGTTCTGCGGGATCAGGACTCGGGGGATTAACAGTTAATAGTCAAACAAAAACCCGCTATGGTCATGCTCTAGCGGGATTAATTTTTGCAAACTCTGACCAATATCAAATTATGGCAGCCATTCTAAAACGGCTTCTTCTTTTGTATTGGTGTGGCGAGATGGTGTTTCACGGTTAAACTTCATGTGAATTGAGCGTGTTTGTTCACCATCAGCAGCAACAGCCAAGATTGGATAGTCAATCAAACCATCCTGGAAGGACATCTGGAAGCGGAAGGTTCCATCTGGATTCAGCTTAATTGGACGACCACCAATTGTTACGGTAGCATCGGGTTCTGTTGCACCATAGACAATCAACTCAGCATCAGCAATTAACCAGAACTTGCGTGGACGGACGGGTACAGCAGAAGCGGAGAACCCAACACCAGACATTCCCACACCAGACATGGTTAAACCAGATACGGTTGGAACTGCCCACATACCCACTCCTGAAGGGAAGATGTAGGAACTGATAGCTTGCTCTGGAACAACAGAACCAGGAACATGTTGCATAGAGCCGAATATAGACCCCGCAACTCTTAATGCTTCAGCAGACTCTGCTAATCCAAAAATTTCATCGTAGATAGCATTGCCATTGGTACCTACACTAGCAGTGGCTTTCTTCGCAGGTGGAACCAACTGGTAGACAGTTTTGCCTTGCAAATCTTCTTCAAAGTTAACCGTAATGAAGACATCCTCAATCCAATCAGAAGGATAGACGGGAGGAACGTGTACTCGTGCAGAACGAGCTAATACTAACCAGCGTCCATCGGCACAACGGTAGCCAATATCAATGACATAATCGCGATCGCTCACTGGAACTGGCAGATACCATTCTCTAGCCAATTCATCGCAAGGGTATTCTTGAATACTGTGAGGACTTTGGTAGTCTAGGTTGATATCGGTGACATCGTAAATTCTCAGTGCAAGCTGTTGTCCACCTTGGCGACGTAGTTCTTCTTTGTGCTCATTGGGAACATCCCAGTAAGTATAAGCCCACTGTGGATCACGAGGCATCAGTACAATCCGGCTTTCACCATAGCCACTAGGGAGTTCCGGAAGTCCTTCATCTACGTTAGTGAGAATGCCACCAGTCCGATCCGTCTGACCTAAATCAAATTTCGCTGCTTCCACGGTTTCCTGTGCCTCCAATGAACGGAATTGCTTGAGAGAATCTTTGTTGCGCTCAACTTCTTGAATTGATGCCAGTAATTGCGATTTACGCATTCGGCTATAGCGAGAGATGCTATATTCACTGGCAACCTTACGTAATTGCCGTAAGGTCATCTCTTCTAGCGGTGGGCGTTCTTTTGCCATGATTTAACCTCCATCCATTAGTTTTGAAAGGCAAATAATATCCCTTGGTTAATAAGTGATTGATCTATACCTTCAATCCCAAACTAACTTTTTATTCCTAACTTTTGGTTTTGTCGAGTTTTGGATTTTTTAGTGTGTTTTTTTATTACGGGTTACTCCCTTTCATTCCCTTAATATGGTATATTTTAAGGTTTTCTTTCAGGAGTGGAGGAATCTTTTGTTAATAAATATTAACCAACAATCCTAGTCAGGGATCAAGGGGGTTTCAAATGCAATTTTGTTTCTACAACGAATCTATCAGATTTTTGGGGATCAAAAAGTCATCATCTCATGACAATTGATCCCAATGGTAGACCTGACAACAGTTTAAGAAGTCATAAATGTCATGAAACCCTAACAAAACAAGTCATAAGTCATTGAAGGAGGCAGAAGGCAGAAGGTTTCATTCAGATGGGGATTCTGACCCCACCTGAATGAGAGCCACCAAATTGGAAATTTGGTGGGGGTCTTAAACCCTTGCTCCCTCCGGTCGCGCAAAGGGTCCCTTGCATTCAGAAAGGGATAAATCCCTTCTGCCTTCTGCCCTCTGCCTTTCCTCGATAACTACACTGCTAAGCACTCCCGACAACCAGAACCCCGGCTTCTTCAAGAAACCGGGGTTCTTTGCTCTCACAGCTATATTTTTTACAGACTATGAATTTTGTCTCCCTTGTCCCCCCCTCACGCCCCTACCCAGTATGAATCAGTTCGCGACTTTGTTAATAACCGACATGTCCCGAATACGCCACGTGTCTTCTACACGAACCAAATCATACTTAACTCGCAGTTTTTCTTTTTCAGATTTCTTCATCTGATTATTTTCATAAAATGTTGTAACTTCCGTCACCAAAGCTGCAACAGTAGCACGGTTATGATCCGTTTGGTTTGCCTCTATGGATTCCACCTCCACTGTATGTTCGTACTTGCGATAGTTGTTACTAGCTTTTTCCTGCTGAGCAATGAGTCGCCATTGAGACAAGACTGGACTCACTAAGATTTGATCTAATCTGTCAATCTTATGGTTTTGTCCTAACACTTCTGCCTTTGTCGATAACCAGGTCTGAATAACATCCTTTGCTGTGTCCTCTGTTAGTGATCCTGTTGATAATTGCGGCGAATTATTGGTAGGAGTGGGAATAGGGATCGGTGGCTGATTGATCTGTATAGTTAACTCCTCACTGTCTGTGGATGGTCCAGAAAAAAATAAATTTTTTAGCCAGCCAAAAGTTGTTGATACCAGTAAACACAAGATAACGATACCTGCCACAGAGGCAAACATTATCAACAGCAATCTTAGTTGAGCTTCTCGAGTATGGTGCAAAGGTCGCCGACGGTGAGCAACACCCCGACGATGAGTAACATCACGCCCTACACCACCAGCTTGACTACGTTGACGCGTTCTTTGTTTAGGAGTTTGAGTGGGTGACGCTGCGGTTCTACCATTCCAATGGCGGTTAGTGACTCTGCTATTGTGCTCGGTAGCTGGCGGTTGAGGTGTAACTGGAGCTTCTGCTTTTGTTTTCCTTGCTTCTGAGGAGACAGACGATTTAGTGAAGCTTGGTGGTTCAACCTTTGGATATTCTGCTCGTGTTTCACGTGTTCTGTTGTAATAGGATGATTGAGAAACTCTACCCACATTACTTACATGACGGGGATCGCTGATATTTGTGTAAGGAAAAGATTGGCTATTGCTTTCCACTGATTCATGAGTCGTTTGTGTCTCCAGTGGCAAAGCCTCTAAGTAAGCTTGTACCTGTCGATCGGCAAAATAATCTTTTAAGGAAGCTGGCTGACCAACCAAATCCCGAAAGTGTGGAAACACTTCATTCCGTAACCAACGTTCCCCGTACAAACAAAGACCTGGTAAAAGATCTGGAGAATCTTGAGAATTATCGCGAATAAAAGCCAAGGCTTCATACTCTTGACTCAGTTCCAACGCACGGGTTGCCAGTTCTGTTTGCCCTAGCAATAATGCACACAGAGACTGTTCTAGATGAACATCCTGGCGCTTACTCAGACGAGTCAGCATTTGTTTGGCCTGACGGATCAAACTGGGTTGACGCTGGGCAAATCCTCTTGCTATCAAGGCATACACTGCTAAATATGTAGCCACAGCAGAGGGGCGTTGGCTTTCCGCTTCAAACAATTGATGCTGTTCTGCCACTGTTAGATGGTTGCGTATTTGCTGGATGAAACGCAGAAAGTCATCTACACTTAAACCAGACTGGTCATCTCCAGTACCATCAATACCATTACGCGCATCCAAAATATCTTGTAATAATTGTAACCCTTGTGCTCGCTCAGTCGTCTTTTCTATTGGTAGCTCTAAGAGCTTTAGTATTCTATAGGGTCGTAACCTTTGAAGATCCGCTAGGATCTCATTTTGAACAGTTGGGAATAACCCTTCGCGTGCTAAAAGTTCTTCACCAGTGTCTAGAGAAATAGCAGCATTTTCGTAGTGACCTTGCTGCCATTCCTCACGACCAAGTTCTAAACATGCTAAAGCAACAGTGAGAACAATATCTGGACGTTCGACTGCGTCCTCACTGATTCCCCTGTTGATTGGTTTAACAACATCCACACCATTTTTATTAACAATGTATGGGCGGCCAAGCTTCAGTATAAGTTCATATTCCCCCAACTCCTGCAGAATGAGTAACGCACCCACTAACTCATCTTGAGAGATTTCAATACTGAGATTGTATCCGTCTTCACTGTTGCTGCCCTGAGTAAGATTTTCTACCGCTCCTGTAGCATCAACACTATTAGAGCCATATGCATGGGCAAGATAAAGCTGATCGTAGGCTTTGCGTTCTTTGGGGTCTGATAAAACCACGTAAGCTTCTTCTATAAGTTGTTTACGAGACGTAATTGCTGCTTGGGAATACTCTCGCCGTGGCAATTGCACAATGCGATCGCTGTATGCCTGCCGCAATTGTTCATCACTTGCCGCCAACGGTAGTCCTAAAATTCGGTAGTAATCTAGCGGAATTCGCACAGTCTACTTCCCCTGCAGCGTGATCAACATAATTTTCCTAGAGCATTCCAGGTCTGCAAAACCGTGCCATTATAATAACTTTTTGACTTCACACGACCAGTGTGTTGCAACAACTTTACTTAATGCTTTCCCCGTGATAGAGTCTCACCCTATAAATTAAATTTCGCATTCAATATACGAGGTTCTATAACCTCTTTTTGTCATATTTGATACTTTTAGCCAAGTAGGCAAGCTATTAGCCTTCAGCATCAATAGTACTTATAGCATCTTGGGTTATGCACTTAGTACGAGTGTTGTGCTTATATGATATTTTGTTTGATTTTCGTTCTATTAATGTATTGTTTAACCATTCTTGCGACTGGCTTCAAGTGACATTTCCCAGCATACATAGTTATTAGTAAAACACTACTTTATTAAGTATTCTTTTACTATCGGGCGAGCACAATTTTATCACACATATATTTTTATGGCAATTATCTCTGGATAAAGATATAAGCATTCTCATAGATCTTTTGTGCGATTGGTGAGTGAATATGCAGAAAGCAAGCCATTTTAATTGGTACGCTATGAGAGAGTCCGCAATGTTGAGTGTTAATTGTTGATTGTAAGTCGTTGTACAGCCACCCAACCCTACTAACAAGTAAACATTATCAAAAGCTGACGCAGCCTAAGAGCAAGTATCTAGAATAGTAATCTTAAAGTTTGACAATAAGGATACTTAGAAACATATGGTTCAAGAACGAACATTACCAACATTTGACGCAGCAAAAGAGCAAATAACTAAAGCAGAAGGACTGCGACTGTATGAAGATATGGTGTTAGGGCGCACCTTTGAAGACAAGTGTGCGGAAATGTACTACAGAGGCAAAATGTTTGGTTTTGTCCACTTATATAATGGGCAGGAAGCAGTTTCCACGGGTGTGATCCAGGGTGCAATGCGACCAGGCGAAGATTTTGTTTGTAGTACATACCGAGACCATGTTCATGCTCTAAGTGCAGGAGTACCAGCCAAAGAGGTTATGGCTGAGTTATTTGGCAAAGCCACAGGTTGTAGTAAAGGGCGCGGTGGCTCAATGCATATGTTTTCTGCTGAACATGGCTTGCTTGGTGGTTATGCTTTTGTCGCTGAGGGAATTCCGGTTGCTTCTGGAGCAGCTTTTCAAACTAAGTATCGCCGAGAGGTATTGGGTGATCAAAGTGCTGATCAAGTAACAGCTTGCTTTTTTGGTGATGGAGCCTGCAATAACGGTCAGTTTTTTGAAACTTTGAATATGGCGGCATTATGGAAACTGCCGATTATTTTCGTTGTAGAAAATAATAAATGGGCGATCGGTATGGCTCACGAACGAGCAACATCCCAACCAGAGATTTACAAAAAAGCCAGCGTATTTGATATGGTAGGTGTGGAAGTAGATGGTATGGACGTTTTGGCCGTGCGTGCAGTGGCACAAGAGGCAGTTGCCCGTGCCCGAAAAGGCGAAGGACCAACACTTATTGAGGCACTCACCTATCGATTCCGAGGTCACTCTCTCGCAGATCCAGATGAAATGCGCTCTAAGGCCGAGAAAGAATTCTGGTTTGCCCGTGACCCAATCAAGAATTTTGCTAAATACCTGGTTGATCAAGGCATAGTGGAACCAGAGGAACTCAAAGCCATTGATCGCAAAATACAGGAACTAGTAGATGAATCTGTCAAATTCGCCGAAACTAGTTCTGAACCAGATAAAAGCGAGTTATATCGTTTTATCTTTGCTGAAGATGAGTGACACTGAGAGTTAGGAGTTAGGAGTGAGGGAGCGAGGGAATGGGAAGATTAAAACTGAACAACAGAACTTCCAACCTCCAATTGCCAACCTCTAACCCTTAACCCCTAATTCCAAACCCCAAACCCCCTAACCCCTAACTCCTAACTCCTAACTTCTTATGAAAAACCTTCACCTAAAAACCAATAGTTCCCAACTGGAAGTTGTACCAGAACGCGGAGGTATTATCATCAGTTGGCGTGTACAGGATCAAGAAATTCTCTATCTGGATGAAGAGCGTTTTGCTAATCCTCAATTGAGTGTTAGAGGTGGAGTTCCGATTTTGTTTCCGATTTGTGGAAACTTACCCGACAACACATACACTCACAATGGCAAGCAATACACTCTCAAACAGCATGGGTTTGCCCGTGACTTGCCTTGGGAATTTGTGGAAGATCACATCACTCCAGACTCTGCAAGTCTTTCACTGGTGCTAAATAGCAACGAGCAAACACGAGCAGTTTATCCTTTCGATTTCAAAGTCGTTTTTACTTACCAAATACAAGGTAATACCCTAGAAATTCGCCAGCAATATACCAATTTATCTCCTGAACCCATGCCTTTTTCCTTTGGGTTCCATCCTTACTTTGCGACGCGTGAAAAAGAACAGCTAAAATTTGAGATCCCTTCTGGTGAGTACCAAGATCAGAACACAAAGACAATCCATCCTTTTAATGGCAATTTCGATTTTAGTCAAGATGTCATTGATGCAGCATTTAAACAAGTGAATGGTACATCTGCTACTGTCATCGATCATAGCCGTCGGCTAAAATTGTCCTTAGATTTCGACGAAATCTTTTCTACTCTGGTTTTTTGGACGGTTAAAGGTAAGGATTTCTACTGTCTGGAACCTTGGAGTGCTGGTCGTAACGCTCTCAATACAGGAGAAAATTTGACTATCCTGCAACCAGGATCAGACTTGCTGACTAGAATAAGCCTTTCGGCAAATTTCTTCTAACCCCTTTACAAAACTACAGATGTTTGTGCTAAGCTATTATAGCTGTGACAAACACGAGATGGGTCGCTAACTCAACGGTAGAGTACTCGGCTTTTAACCGATTAGTTCCGGGTTCGAATCCCGGGCGACCCATAGTTTTAGGAAAAGTATAAGTGGTTAGTTATTTGGCAAGTCTTAGTGGTTGCTAACGCATCGGCTTACCACCACCTTTAGAGCAAACTTTTTCAACATAAGCACACATCAATAGTTATAATTTCCTATATGTTGAAAAAAGTCTTAAGATTAGCGTAATGATCGTGCTGATCTCAAATCAACTAGCTGACTACCATATTAGGAGGACTATCTATGGCGCTCGTATCATTGCGGCTGCTGTTGGATCATGCTGCTGAAAACGGTTACGGCATTCCAGCTTTTAACGTGAACAACTTGGAGCAGATTCAAGCCATTGTGCAGGCTGCTCATGAGACGGATAGCCCTGTGATTTTGCAAGCCTCTCGTGGCGCGCGGAAATATGCTGGCGAAAACTTCCTACGTCACTTGATTTTGGCGGCAGTGGAAACTTATCCCCATATTCCCATTGCAATGCACCAAGATCATGGTAACGAGCCTGCTACTTGCTACTCAGCAATCAAGAATGGCTTTACCAGTGTGATGATGGATGGTTCTTTAGAAGCCGATGCGAAGACTCCTTCTAGCTATGAGTACAACGTCAGCGTTACCCGCGAAGTTGTGAAAGTAGCTCACTCTCTGGGAGTCAGTGTCGAAGGTGAACTTGGTTGCTTAGGTTCTCTCGAAACAGGTATGGGCGAACAAGAGGATGGTCATGGTGCAGAGGGTAAGCTATCCCACGATCAACTACTGACTGATCCAGACCAAGCTGTTGATTTTGTTGAGCAAACACAAGTAGATGCTTTGGCTGTTGCTATTGGTACTAGCCACGGTGCTTACAAGTTCACCCGCAAGCCAACAGGAGAAATTTTGGCGATTAGCCGGATCGAAGAAATTCACCGTCGATTGCCTAACACCCACTTGGTAATGCACGGCTCATCTTCAGTCCCTGAAGATTTGATTGCCATCATTAACCAGTATGGCGGTACAATTCCTGAAACCTATGGTGTACCTGTTGAAGAAATTCAAAAAGGTATCAAGAGTGGTGTGCGTAAGGTGAATATAGACACCGATAACCGATTGGCAATTACCGCTGCTGTACGTGAAGCATTGGCAGCTAATCCTAAGGAATTCGATCCTCGCCATTTCCTCAAACCTTCTATTAAGTACATGCAGAAGGTATGTTCTGATCGCTATCATCAATTTGGCACTGCTGGTAATGCTAGCAAGATTAAGCAGATTTCTCTAGAAGAGTTTGCTACTAAATATGCTAAAGGTGAACTCACAGCTGTAACTAAGAAAGCTGCTAGCGTCTAATTTGAAAATAAACTAAGTAAATAGGGACACGGCTATGCTGTGTCCCTAATATCACTGAGGATTCTCTGCGTAAATAGACTGACTCGGGTAGTACTTAAGTTCCCCGGTTTTTTGTTTTATTGACTGCTACAGTGCAAGTGGTGTTATTGGTTAACTCAGTACCTGTAAGTGCAACAACATGAGGTACAGGACGAGGAGTATAGCTAACCAACGTTTTGCCTTTATAAACTAAGGATGTACTCTGACCTGAGTCCACCATGACTGCATCTTGTAATCCTGCTTTAGCTAGAGCCTTACCTAAAGAGACGGCATCGGTATTTCCCCGCGAAACTCCGATAGTAGGAACTCCTGCTTGATTAATCCCCCAGAAGGCTCGATAACGAGCTTGATCAAAACCATATAAGCCATTAAAGTCGCTCGCTTGTTGAGGTTGACCGTTTTTCACCAGCCAAGCTGCAGCAACAAAAGCATCCGTAACATCTGGCATTTCTGCTCGTATTCCCTCTAAGGTATTATGCTTTACAGGATCAAAGGGAATGTAACGGACGGCATGGGGGCTAATTAATACAAGGGGACGTCTGGCTAATCTTGGGATATCATTCCGGTCACCAGGAATAAATTGGTTTGTAACCTGGCTAAAAACTGGTCCGATCATGAAATTAGAATTTAAAAGCTTGAGCGAGAAGAAACCTCCATCTACAGCTGCTACAGCATTAGTACCACTTTTAGCCACAATTTCTGAAACCTGATAACGACTATTCGCATGGATAGTTATTGGTTTGCCACCTGAAATGAGGATAAGAGAAATTTTGTCGATAGTTGTTTCAGTCTGTTGGATTGGATTGGTAAAATTGAAGCCTGGTGTCCATTGTGGCAGCGTAGGTCCTCCCCATGCTTGGGCGATCGCATCTTGTATTTTCGATTGACCAATACGAGAAACAGCCAATAAACTGTCTGATGCTCCTGCAAACCTCTCGTCCACATCACTCATGGTTAATGCTAGCTGATATCCTGCTGTATACACTGACTGTGCAACTCGCTGATCATATTTTCCTGCAGGATAAGTAAAGTAACGGATAGGAATTCCCAAATTTGACTCTAGTATTTTCTTTGACTCTGTGACTTCTGTTTGCAATTGCGCATCTGGGAGGACTCTCAAATCTTCTGGATGACTGACACTGTGAGACGCAATTGTTACCAAAGGATCAGCTGCCATTTGCTTGAGTTGTTCCCAGTTGACATGAGTACGACCAGTGTTATTACCAATCCCATTAGTATAAACAGAAAATACTGCTGGATAATTGTATTTTTTCAATAAAGGATAAACATACTCATAGTGCCCACTGTAACCATCATCAAATGTCAACAAAACTGGTTTTTCTGGTAGCGGTAGTCCTGTTTGCAAATGAATCATTAATTGGTCAAGACTAATGGGAGTAACACCTTGCTCTTTCAGGAACTGAAAATGTTGTGCTAATTCATCAGGAGTCACATCAAAAAATACTTTTTTTTGTGGCAAGATGTCGTGGTACATCAAGATAGGTACCCTTGCCAGTTTTGCCCGTTCATTAATGTTTGGCCAAGGGCTACGATTCAGATAAGCGAATACATACGGTCCAAGTGTTTCAACAAGATTCTGGACACCAAAATTAGGCTGACTTATCCAACTTGATGCTTGTACAGTTATATTTGCTAAACTTGAGACCTGCTGTTGTAAGCCACTTATGTTGTTTTTACAAGCTTCAGTGGGAAGAGGAAAGTTTTTGGTTCTATCTGGATTTACACTGTGCGATTTTGCAACGGCAACTTTGGGAAATTCTTGGAAAAAACTATATAAAAACAAACATAACAACATTAAGCTGGCTATGAAACTTTGATATTTGCCAAGCTTGTAGAAATTTAGAAATTTGTAATTGAGAATGTGATTGTTAGGGATAAGTTTCATACTTCCTTTTTCAGAACAATTATAATTTTTTACTTGATTTGTTCTGACTGAAAGAGAGAGCATTTAACATTATAATCATTATGCGTTCAGGAAATAGCAGGTGAAGTTTTAACGGTAGGTAAAGAGTGTCTCATACAGAATATGTTTTGCGACTGCTGGAACACTCAGATTGTTTCAAATAGCAGTCAGCTAACAGCTGACTGCTGATCAGGAATTAAAACACACGATGTTGCAAGCTAGGCATTTGACGACGGACTTGTTCAAGACGCAAAGGGTTAATTTCAGCGATCGCCACCCCTGGTTGTTCACCAGCATCCGCTAGAATCACTCCCCAAGGATCGATAATCATGGCATGTCCGTGAGTTTGACGACGCGCGTAGTTTAGTCCTGTTTGTGCTGGAGCAATAACATAGCAAGTGTTTTCAATAGCACGGGCTTGCAGTAGCACTTGCCAGTGGTCTTTGCCTGTAAAGGCAGTGAAAGCTGCTGGTACAAACATCACATCTGCTCCCTTAGACGACAAGTGCCGATAAAGTTCAGGAAAGCGGACATCATAGCACACAGAAAGCCCTATATTTCCAAGCTCTTCTGAGAAATAGACCCCAGGTAGCTGTGTACCAGCCATGACTGTACTAGATTCCCGATAAGTATTGCCATCAGGGACGTTGACATCAAACAGATGCGCTTTTTGATAGCGAATAAGTTCTTGACCGTCAGCATCAATGAGTAAAGCAGTATTATAAACTTTACCTGTACTGTTGACAGGAATTGGAAAACCACCTCCTAATATGGTAATTTGAAAGCGCTGAGCCATGGTTTTGAGGAATTTTTCAGTTTCCGTTGCGATCGCCTCGGCTTGAGCAAGCTTCTCAGATTCTTCTCCCATAAAGGAGAAGTTTTCAGGCAAACCTACCAATTGAGCACCCTGACGTACCGCCAGATCGATTAATTCCTGTGCCTGTGCCAAATTTTTTTGGAGATCAGGCACACTAGTCATTTGAAGTGCGGCAGCTAAATAAGACTTCATAAATTCAACAGCAAACAATAAAGTTGTGTGGGGTAGATTATCAAAATATATCTTCAACTCAAAATTGACAAAGCTTGTTAAAAATGTGTAAGCAAAACTCTCTTATGTGTATTTTGTCTTATGTCCCCTCTGCTTCCTTGTCCTCCTCGTCTTCCTTGCCCCCTAAGGTAGGTGCCATTACCCTATCACCCTTATCTCCCTATTTTCAATCTCTTGCTCAAGCATTATAGAAAACCTGCTAGATTCGCGTTAGCTTTGTAGAAAACTCAATAAATTCCGTGGCTGTAAATATCTCTGTTCTAGTCAAAACTTTTGTTGCTGTGTTCGTTCTTGCAGATGCTGTTGGCAATATACCGATAGTTCTAGTTCTTACAAAGGGCATGGAACCAGGACAAAGAAACAAAGTTATAGATAAAGCAATTTTGGTAGCAATAGCAATTCTTTTATTGTTTGCCTTTGCTGGTCAATTAATTTTGAATTACTTAGATATAACTTTTGGGTCCCTACGAGTTGCTGGGGGACTGCTACTATTGTTAATCGCCTTACAAATGCTTCAAGGAAAAATAGATACGCCAATCCTTGATCAAGATCGTGATGTGGCAATTACTCCTATAGCCCTGCCATTGCTGGCAGGTCCAGGTACACTAACAACTGTGATGCTGTTAATCTCAGAAGCAGCCAATCCCAATTTGAGCGTAGTGCTAGGAATTCTGGCAGCAATGTTTGTCACTTGGTTGATTTTACGTTTATCCAACGAACTTGATCGATGGCTTGGTGCAGAAGGCGAAGTGATTATTACTCAGCTTTTGGGTTTTCTGTTGGCGGCGCTGGCGGTTGAGATTGGCAGTAAGGGAATCAAGGAGTTGTTTTTGATAGGTTGACAAATCAGTTGGCTGATTTTCAGTCATATATAAGTATTCACACGAAAAATTATACCCATTTTTAAGTATTTTCATGAATTTAATGTAAAAATAATACGTACTATTTCCTACAGACAAAATTGTTGGGAAAACTAAACTAAAGCTAGTACCAAAAAATTGAAAAATAGCTATAACAGGCTAGTTAAAGAGCTTGCTGCATAATGTCAGGCAGTCAAGCATATTTGAACGTGCTATTAGGAAGTGAGGAGAGTCAAGGTAATTGAAAAATTGGAGACGGAATTGTTGCCGGGGATGGATTGAATGAAGAGATTGACCTTTTGTATAATGTTGCTAAATAGTTTGTTTTTAGGAATAGCAACCAATGCCAGTGCAAACTCGTTAACAACGAAAGCAATTGTAAATACTATAGATACATTTCAACGGAAAGATGAGACTAGGATACAAGGATACAAAAATATAAGAAATATTAATGATAAACTCTCTGTATTGATGTCGCACCGCTTACCTTCAGTATCTTCCCCAAGGTTACCACAAGACCAAGTATGGGTAATTGATAAAAATAAATATCTACAGCGCCAGTCTTTTGTTTGGGTAGTTAAGGATGCAAAAAATACTGGACAGCAACCATTTTTGTTAGTTGGGCAAAACTCAGAAAATTTTACACAACTCCTTAACAAAGAGAATCATAGTGTACAGTCTAGAAAAAAGAACGAGCCACAACAAAGATTTGATGAAGTTATAAAAAGTACTCAAAAGTTGGAAGGGCTCTTTACTCTATACCGGAATAGGGAAAATAATAAAATTTATCTAGAAATTCAACCAGAACAACTGAATAAAAATTATCTTGCCACAACAACATTAGAATCAGGCATTGGTGAATCTGGAATTTATAGTGGGATGCCTTTGCAAGATTTTTTGTTTTACTTTCGGCGAGTCAATAACAATTTGCAGTTTGTTGTCCGTAATGTAAATTTTCGCACCGATGGAGGAGATCCTCAACAGCGATCGCTCGGTCGGTCTTTCAGTGATTCAGTGCTTTACACTCTCGCGATCAAAAGTATTCATCCTCAACGCAAAACGATTCTCATTGACTTAGGTGATCTACTACTCACAGACTTTGCTGGATTATCTTCAAGTTTAGGAGTATCCCAAAGCATAGATAAGTCCTATTTTGGTGATGCCAAAGTTTTTCCCCAGAACATGGAGATTGAGTCAGTCTTAAATTTCAACAGCACTGCTAGTGAGCGCAAAAACAATCCAATACTGCGCTTTGCTACACTACCTGACAATCGTGGTTTTACCTTACGTGTTCATTACAGTCTTTCGCAACTCCCACAAAACAATTACCAACCACGTTTAGCTGATGATCGAGTTGGCTACTTTATCACTGCCTACCAAGATTTGTCTGATGATGAGCAACGCAATCCTTTTGTCCGCTACATCAACCGTTGGCATCTAGAAAAGCAAAATCCCAAAGCAGCTATTTCTCCACCTAAAAAACCGATTGTATTTTGGATTGATAACGCTGTACCTCTAGAATATCGGGATGCAATCAAAGAAGGCGTTCTTATGTGGAACAAAGCCTTTGAAAAGGCTGGATTTAAAGATGCCATCCAAGTGTATCAAATGCCAGATAATGCTAAGTGGGACCCAGCAGATATACGCTACAACACAATTCGCTGGATTCATACGGTAGATGGATATTTTGCTATGGGACCGTCCCGCGTTAATCCTTTAACTGGGGAAATCTTGAATGCAACTATTCTGGTAGATGCTAGTTTTGTGAGGCTACTGAAGAGTGATTATCGCAGAATTGTCCAACCTGACCGTGCACAAGCCCAGACGACCTTAACAGCATTCATGCAAAATCGTCTGCTTTGCGCTAATGGTTTAGAAATGAAAGGCAATGCTCTGCAAAACCAGGAGCAAGAACAGGAACAAGAACACAAGCCATTTTTAAATCAATTATCTAAGCTTGCAGGCGAGTATGACCTTTGCTATGGTGTGGAAGCAGCTAACCAGTTTGCTTTTGGCTCAATGGCAATGTCACTTCTGCAGAAGATACCACCCAAGAGTGACCAAGCCAAAGATTATGTCCATCAATATTTACGCTTAATCATTGCTCACGAAGTTGGACACACCTTAGGTTTAAGACACAACTTCCGTGGTAGTACCCTACTATCACCAGAGCAAATGAATAACACGAAAATTACCCACAAAAAGGGTATGGTTTCCTCCGTAATGGACTACATTCCACCGAACATTGCACCCCAAGGTATCAAGCAGGGAGATTATTTTCCCTTAATGGTGGGAGCTTATGATGAATGGGCAATTCAGTATGGTTATACACCTTTTCCAGCAAAAAATCCTATGGCTGAAAAGCCATTTTTGGAAAAGATTGCTCAACAATCCTTTAAGCCAGAGTTAAGTTATTCAACAGATGAGGATATATATGACCTCGATCCAACTGCTGATGCTTGGGATGATACTGATAATGTTCTCCAATATTCTCAATGGCAACTTGATAACTCGCGAATTATGTGGGACAGGCTCAATACGAGTTACTTAGTTTCTGGAGAGAGTTACAGTGATGTGAGTGAAGGATTCGGCACAGTACTGGGGAATTATTTTCAGAATATCTATTACATGACTAAATATATCGGTGGGCAGTCTTTCTACCGAGTTCATGCTGGAGATTCCCATGGACAATTACCATTTCAACCAGTGCCTGTCGAAAAAGAAAGGCAAGCTTTAGCAATGCTACAAAAGTATGTATTTGCTGAGGATGCTTTTAATTTCTCACCCCAACTTCTTAATAAATTAGCACCTTCGCGTTGGCGACATTGGGGTAGTAATCCTAAGATTGGGCGACTAGACTATCCAATTCACGACTTGATCTTGTTTGTGCAGAAGTTGGTATTGTGGGATTTACTATCAGGTGATCGTCTCTCTCGTCTAGAAGATATTGAACTCAAAAGTCAGCCTGGACAAGCTTTAACTCTTCCAGAACTATTTGACACTTTGCAGTCAGGAATCTGGACAGAAGTATTAAAACCAAAAGGTAGGTCAATAAAAATTTCTAGCCTTCGTCGAAGCTTGCAGCGGCAATACCTGGATATCCTAACAGGGATGGTGTTGGGCAAACAATCTGTTCCAGAAGACGCTCGTTCATTGGCATGGTACAAACTCAAACAACTAAATCAAAAGCTGGATAGTGTACACTCAGATGACGAATACACTCAGGCATACGTACTGGAAACACGCGATCGGATTAACAAAGTCTTGAATGCGCCACTGGGAGAAAGGTGAAAAAAAGTTAGGAGTTAGGAGGAAAGAAATAGGAATAAGTAGTGCGTTCGCGAAGCGTGTGCTTTGCACTCACATCTTGCTCGTTTAGGTAATCAAGTAGGGAGCAACATGCTCCCACTACCATCTGTTTTACAGAATTGGAATACGTTCCTAAACAGGCAAGTCAGGCAAATTATTAAGTCTAATTCCTAAACGCCAGTTGCTTCAAGTCGGCACAGCCGCCCAACGCACTGGCTCCTCCTAACTCTCTAATTTCTCAGCGCTCTCAAGAATCGTTGTAAACCCTTAAAAACCCCAGGTTTTCTGGCTGATGAATTGTCGCCTGGTGTTTGTTGTTGTCCTTTCATTAAAATGATATCTAAGTCATCGCCTGAGGGTTTTTGATCTAATTCCGTAACTTTTTGGTAGTCACCCCCACTTTCTACCCAGACTTCCCAAGGTCCAGGATAGCAACGAAATACTGCTGCTTCTTCATATATGGGACGTAAGTAGTAGCAGGATGTAATTGTATTGAGGAAACGCTGGCGAGTTTGTCGGCCTGCGTAGCCAATACCAACTGCTCCTGCTTCGTCCATGCGGGGATTTAAGATGACCAGAGGACGATCGCCTATTTGTTCACACAACTTTTCTAATTCCACGACTTCTACTGCAGTCGGGGCAATAAATAAGAAAATTTCATCCTCTGGTTGAACTTTCGATTGTGTGGCTGATCTACCGCTGCCAATGTCATAAATTTTGAATGGTGCATCTGTCCACTCACGTTGAGCAAGTGCTGCACCGCCAGCATCGGGAAAGAAAACTTTAAGATGAGAACCGTATTTTTCAAACAGTGGCAGGAATTGCTGTGCCACAGGCATTGGTTTAAGTTCTGGAAATACTAACTCAACTTGTAGTCTTTTATAGCCATCATCAAGTGCAGCTTGAGTTGCCTCACAAGCTTGGGCGAGCGCATCTTCGAGTGTTTTTGGAAGTTCAGTCATTTTCAAAAATTTTGGATTTTAACCACATCCTGTGGCAGATCGTTTGCTGCTACGTCCACACACATCTACTACAGGGTGCGGTTGTCATTTTAGATGAAGCCAGGGCTTTGGGCTTTAAGACTTTGTGGTGATTTTATATTAATTTTTTTGACATACTCACCGCCTTAGAAGTCCGGTGATTGTTGACGGCTCACAGCAACCCGCTACCGAAGTAGTCTCACAATCGCTCCCGTCCGTTTAAGGTCGTGCCGATGCCCCATGCCGACCATTTCTATATTCAGTGAAGCATTTTCATCTCTGAAGAACTAGCACACCTTGAAGAGTATTGCCTGTTGTGTGGAAGAACAAAATCTGATGTACTTAGGGAGTTGAAATGAAAGTTAAAAATCAATAAAAAGCCGTCCTAGAAGGACGGGGCTTGTATCCCATTATTTTTGGTCAGCAATGGAGCCCAAAACTTGTTTGAACACCATTGCAACCCAATCGATGTCAGCTTCAGTCGTATCACGTCCTAGTGTCATCCGAATTGCTCCTAGGGCTGCTTTTTCTGAATACCCCATGGCTAATAAAATTGGGCTAGGGTTAAGTTTCCCACTTTGACAGGCTGCGCCAGCACTAATGCCAATACCAGCTAGATTTAATTGACGCACCAAGGTTTTACCACTGAGTTTTTCACCATCAGCATGCTCTAAGCAAAAACTCACATGGTGGGGTAAGCGGTGGAAGCGTTCACCGGTGGGAATCAAACCTGGAATATTGGTTAATTGGGCAAACAGGCGATCGCGTAATTTGATTAATCGGGGTGTTTCTGTTGACATCTCTTGCTTTGCTAATTCTGCAGCTACTCCAAAACCAGCGATGGCTGGTACGGCTTGGGTGCCAGAACGCAGTCGCCTTTCTTGTCCCCCACCAATCACTAGGGGTACTAACTCTACGTTAGGACGTACATATAATGCTCCTGCACCTTGGGGACCATAGATTTTATGACTAGACATACTCAGCAAATCTACAGGGAGCTTTTGGACATCAATAGGTAAACGTCCTGCCACCTGCACAGCATCTGTATGGAATAAAACATTACGCGAACGAGCAATATTTCCTAATTCTTCAATCGGTTGAATTGTGCCAACTTCACTTTGGCCATAAATAATTGACACCAATACAGTATTACTTTGCAACGCCACTTTTAAGTCTAAAGGGCTAACTCTTCCTTTAGCGTCCACTCGTAGTCTTGTAACTTGCCAACCCCACAGTTCCAGTAATCTCACTGGCTCAGATATCGCTGAGTGTTCTACGCTAGAAATAATAATATGTTGAGGTTTGGAGTATGAATGGGCAACTCCCATAATTGCCATATTATCTGCTTCAGTACCCCCAGAAGTGAAGATTATGGACTCAGGATTGGGTGCATTAATTAAACTAGCAACCTGCATTCTTGCTTGTTCTATAACTGTTGCTGCCCGTTGTCCCCACTCATGTATGCTCGAAGGGTTACCCCACTGTTCAGTGAGAACCATTTGCATGGCAGCGATCGCTTCTGGACGAGTAGGAGTGGTAGCACTGTAATCTAAGTAAATTTGCATAATCTCTCGAATGAGAACACATTTGGCAACTGGCTGCTCTCTTCTCAGCATATATAGTTAAACTGCCAAATTCTTTACAACTTTCACCAATAGCTATATTTGCTTTTAAGAGTATATTGGTTGCCTACTAGTACATCTACTTTTAACTATTAAACTGAAGTGAGCCAACGGACAAGGACCGTACGATACATCACCCAAAGATTCTTGTAACGATTTTACAGACAATTGGTTATTGCTTGTAAACAACTCTGGGCATGTAGTAAATGGTTGAAATATGAACCTTAGAGGAACAAAGATTCCTTCTACAGATAGAAGATAAATAAGGACAACATATAAAAGACTGATCATTATTTTATGATTGTTTGACCAATAAGATCTCTTTAATATAATTTCCGCAATAACCGTATTGCTCTTCTGAATACTTCAAACAATACTAGGGAGCAAACACAATTCAATAAATCAGTCATTAGTAACCATCGTTTAATAGTTGGGATACATTTCAGGATGGAAAAAATTAATCAAGCATTGAAGAACCCGGTTTCTTAAAGAAACCGGGTTTCTGAAAATGAAATTTTTGTGATTAAAATAAGATGTTTGTTTCACTAGATACTCACTATAACTATACTATAAATAAATGAAATTTTTCCGAGATTTTATTACTGATAACAAACGCAAATTCGCACGCTTTCCAAAAGCTCTCCTAATTTTACTGCTTTTTATTGGTGGATTTGTACTGGTTCTAAACCTTCAGCATTCAGCCCAATCAAGTCTCAAACCTTTACCTCAAGATCCTGCTGTTCAAGTCTATTTCAATCATAACCAAGCTTCTTCTTACGAAGATCCATATCGCCATTTTAACCGTAAAGGAGACAACTTAGAACAACAGATTGTTGATGCTATCAATAAAGCAACATCAACCGTAGATTTAGCAGTTATGGAATTCAGACTGCCTAAGGTTGCTGAAGCGCTGATGCTTGCTCAAAAGCGTGGAGTAAAAGTCAGAGTCATGATTGACAATAAATACAACAGAACTTTAGCTGACTATACAACACAAGAAGTCGCACACATGAATAAGCATGATCAGCAAGCTTATGAAGAACTCAAGCGTTATCCTGCTGATGCCTTAGCTATGCTACACCAAGGTGGAATTGATATCAAAGATGATACATCTGATGAAACAACCAAAGGCAGTGGGCTCATGCATCATAAATTTGTCGTTATTGATAGTAAAACCACAATTATATTGAGTGGCAATCTAACGACATCTGATCTACATGGTGATTTTAATAACTTTGATACTCGCGGCAATCCTAATAATATGGTGGTTATTTCTAATAACACCCAGATCGGCGAAATTTTTACTAATGAATTTAACTATATGTGGCAGGGATTATTTAAATCCCATAAACCCGAAAGACATCCAGTTACAATCCCTGTTGGATTGGGAACTATCACAGTCAATTTTTCACCTGCTCCTAGAAATGTGGATATTGCAATCACTAGTAATGGATATATAGCTTCTTATATTGAGCAAGCTAAAAAGAGCGCTCATATGGCACTTTTTGTTTATTCCGATCAAATAATTAGCGATACTCTCGGTAATGTCCATGAGCAAGGCGTAAAAGATATTAAAGTTTTGATAGACCCAGATTTTATTGCTAGACCCTACTCAAAAGCGTACGATGCGTTGGGAGTATGCCCAAACTCTGGTAAGAAACACTATTTAAGCAAAGTTCATCCTTGGAAACATCCCATCGATACAGTTGGTTTTCCTATTTCCCCAATGGGCGATCGCGGAGTGCATAGTAAGATGGCTATTTTAGATGGGTCATTGGTCATTACAGGTAGCCACAACTGGTCTAATTCCGGGAACTACTTAAACGATGAGACTTTAGTTTTTATCCAGAATCCCCTAGTTGCCCCACATTATGAACAGGAATTTAATCGGCTTTATGAAACAGCGAAGATCGGCGTGAAAAGCCTACCTCATGCTCATAAGTGCGGGGATGTGAGGAGTTTGCAAACACGCACAACCTCAACCGACTTAGAAGCTTTCCCTGTGGAAAATTAGCATTAAGCAGAGATGTTTTTGATGGATTACTTTTCACGTATACTAATGTACTAGTTATACTCTCTCGTTGAGTGCTTTATCTAAGTGTCTATTGCAAGTAGGTTGTACAAGAACCTCGACCCCCAACCCCGACTGATCACTTCTGCTGCATTAGTCGTACTAGTCTCAGCAATACTACCATCTTGGTTACACTTACCCACGCGCATTCTTTGTGCCTGGAACTCTGGCAGTGACTGTTTCCTTGGTCTGACATGGTGGATTATGCTCGAGGCGACTCCAGACAAAATGCGTCGCTATGCTCAGCGTGAGTACACAGGACGGTTGGCTTTATTCATTCTGATCATTGCCGCTGCTTGTGCTAGTGTGTTAGCGATTGGGTTTTTGCTCAGTGGTAATAATAAAAAAGGTCAACCAGAATTTTTACTAGCGCTGCACGTTACGCTTGCTGTTGTCACAATTCTTAGTTCTTGGTTCCTCGTGCATACAATGTTCGCATTGCAATATGCACATAATTACTATCAACTCAGTAATAGTGATACCCAGGAAATTGCTGGAGGTTTAGATTTTCCTGACGACCGTGAACCAGACTACTGGGATTTTTTATATTTTTCTTTTGTAATTGGGATGACTAGCCAAGTTTCCGACATTCAGACAACCTCGCGCTTTATGAGACGTTTAGCTCTGATACATGGAATATTATCCTTTTTCTTTAATACAACAATCTTGGCCATGAGCATCAATATCATAGCCGCACTGATTTAGGATTACTATAGAAAGTTTAAGATTATCAATTTAAAATTGCGCTATTTTAACATCTACGACTTGCATTTAGGCATAGAAATCTAAAAATAAGTTAAATCTTTTCACACAGACTGTCACAAAATTGCACTTTTTCTCACTAAAAACTGTTTACTTTTTATCAATTTCGATCCTGTCTACTCTTTTTGGCTTATCTATTTAAGCCTTTTCTATCAATGGTCTCTCTGCTTACAGAAAGAGGAAGATCTCCTTATAAATTCATAAGATAAGTAAAAATCTATAAATTGGAGTTGGTTTATGCCTTATAACAAAATAGATGAACTGCCTGAGGATCTCAAGGGAGACCTGCCTCAAGGAGCTCAGCAAATTTTTGTTGCAGCATTCAATGCTGCTCAAAGTGATGGTTTAAGTGAAGATAGTGCTCGTCAAGTTGCTTGGAACAGTGTCAAAAACCAATACGAGAAAGGTACAGATGGTCACTGGCATTCACGAGGTGAAGTAACTGCCCAACACGATAAAGCTATTACCTCTGGTGGTAATTAAGAATTATGACTTCAATCCTTCTAGCTAAAGTTAGAGGATTTTAAAAAGTCTTGTTTGTTGCACTTTCTCGCTTAAATTTGCTGACATCTTTCTCTAACTAATTAACTGATGGCTATTCATTAATTTTAGCTTTCTGCATTTAAACCGCATGCAGGAAATATGTAAATGTAGATAGCCCAGCTTAGTAGATAGGTTTAAATAAACATAGAATAATTCGTCTTTGCGTTAGCCGAACGCCTTTTCCTCAGGTACAAAGCAAAGCAATTACCAAAATATAAGATTGCCAAGCATCACTTTATCATGTGTCTGTTGGGGCAACATACACGTAAACACGATGACCGCTTACTGTTTAATGGGGTCTATCTGCTGCAATTTATAGTCATTGGTTATTAGTGTATTCTTATTGGTCACTGATCACTGGTCACTGATTACTGTTCACTGATCACTGGTCACTGACCATGGCTTGTTAATTCTCGCTCATAACGTGTAATTTTCAATGCACAGCGCTTAGCAATACAGGGCAAGAAATCAGTAAACTGATAGAAGTTGCCTTACTGGGATTGTCTATCCCATAAACCGATGACTCAACAATCTGCTAGAATTTGTATCCTTGGTGGAGGCTTTGGTGGTCTCTACACTGCCCTACGCTTGAGCCAGTTACCATGGGAACCTACACAAAAGCCTGAAATGGTTCTGGTAGATCAAAGCGATCGCTTCCTTTTCTCTCCTCTTCTTTACGAACTCTTAACAGGTGAACTGCAAACGTGGGAAATTGCACCTCCATTTGAAGAAATCTTACAAGATACTGGTGTTCGTTTTTCTCAGGGAGTTATATCAAAAATAGATATAGACCAACAACAAGTCCACTTGCAAGATGGACCAGTGATTTCTTATGATCGCTTGGTTTTGGCTTTAGGGGGTGAAACGCCACTTGATATTGTACCTGGAGCCACATCTTATGCTTATACATTCCGTACTATTGCCGATGCGTATCGTTTAGAAGAACGTTTACGAATATTGGAAGAATCAGATTTAGATAAAATCCGAGTGGCAATTGTTGGTGCTGGTTACAGTGGTGTTGAATTAGCTTGTAAACTAGCAGACAGACTTGGAGACAGAGGACGATTCCGATTAATTGAACTGAGCGATCAAATTTTACGTACATCTCCAGAATTTAATCGCCAATCAGCCACCAAAGCATTGGAAGCGCGGGGTGTATTTGTTGATTTAGAAACTAGCGTCGAATCAATTGAGCAAGATAGTATTTCGTTAAATTACAAGAGTCAAGTAGATAAAATTCCCGTTGATATAGTGATTTGGACAGTAGGAACACAAGTCGCACCAGTAGTGCGATCGCTTCCTATTAAACAAAACCAACGTGGTCAAATTAGCACTACACCCACCTTACAAGTTCTTGACCATCCGGAAATATTTGCCTTGGGAGACTTAGCTGATTGCCGTGATGCTGAAGGTAAGCTAGTGCCAACAACAGCACAAGCTGCTTTTCAACAAGCTGATTATGCGGCTTGGAACATCTGGGCAACTCTGACTCACCGTCCTTTACTTCCCTTCCGCTACCAGTATTTGGGCGAAATGATGACACTAGGGATTGACGATGCTACGCTGGCAGGCTTAGGCATCAAATTAAGTGGTCCTTTTGCGTATCTTGCTCGTCGTCTTGCCTACCTCTATCGACTGCCAACCTTAGATCATCAACTTAAAGTTGGGTTCAACTGGCTAGTTCGTCCTATTATTGAGTCACTCTCTAAGTAAGACTTTGCGCTAATCGTTGAATCCCCTCTTCAAGTTGTTGCTCAGTAAGTTCACCATAGCCAAAAATAAATTCACCTGTAGGATGTGATTGGAGATACTGTGCTCCAGCAGACATCATACCTACCCCAAATTGGGCAGCACGTTGGATAATCTCTTGCTCACTAAATTTGGTGTGCAGTCTCACCATCAAATGGATTCCTGCCTTTTCACCTAATATTGTTGCTTTTTCTCCAAAGCTAGTATTTAACGCCTTCACTAAGGCTTGACGACGCTGATCGTAAATCTCTCGCATTTTTCTCAGATGACGTTCTAGATGTCCTTCTTCGATAAAAGTTGCTAGTACTTGTTGTTCCAGTACAGGTAAATGGCGATCGCTCAACCATTTGGCACGCGCAAATGGCAAAACTAAATCTTTTGGTAGTACCAAATAGCCAATCCGCAAGGAAGGAAACAGTACTTTTGAAAACGTACCAACGTAAAGCACTGAATCACTCCGATCCAAGCCTTGCAGAGCAGGAATGGGTCTGTCATCATAGCGATATTCACTGTCGTAGTCATCTTCAATGATCAGTGCTCCTGTTGCTTGCGCCCAAGCGAGCAGTTCCAAGCGTCGTGGTAGTGAGAGAATTGCTCCTGTAGGAAATTGGTGAGAAGGTGTTACGTATACCAACCGGATTTTTGTTAAAGAATTGACTAAGTCTTTGACTACCAAGCCTGATTCATCTACAGAAATAGGCAAGAGTTTCACACCTTGATTTAAAAATATCAGCCGTGCGCTTAGGTACCCTGGGTCTTCTACGGCGATAACATCTTGAGGTTCTAGCAGCAGACGTACAATCAAATAAAGTGCTTGCTGTGTACCATTGACAATTAATATTTGTTCTGGGTCACAGTTGATAGCACGAGCACGAGAGATGTAACGGGCGATCGCTATCCTTAGAGGTTTGTACCCCAATTGATCAGTTGCGTAGTCTAGCCAATCGAGGTTAGAGCAACAGTAACGAGATAATAAAGAGCGCCATAGCTTAATGGGAAATTGATCTAAGGCTGGTCTTCCGTAGCGGAAGTTTATGGGCAATTCAGTAGGTTCTATAACTCGAGAAAAATTCTCTATCTCTATGAGACTCACTCCATAGGAAGATAGCTTGACTGGTGGACGAGTGCTTCTTTGAGTAGACTCTAGCGGTGCTGAACACAACAAGTCATCAGGAAGTTGAGAACAAACAAATGTACCACAACCGATAATAGTCTCTAGATAGCCTTCGCTGAGAAGCTGGTCGTAGCTTTGGGTAACAGTAGAGCGAGAAATCTCCAAAAGTTTTGATAGCTTTCGGGTAGAAGGGATGCGTTCTCCCGGTAACAACCGTCCGTTAAGAATAGCTTGGCGCAATTCCTCATAAAGCTGTTGGTGAAGTGGTAGAGAAAAGCTGCTGTCTAGGGTGATGGCGAAATCCATAAAGCACATCTTCAAAGTGGACTGCTACTAAATCATAAAAGTGGTTCTTGTAGAAGGCCACTTTGAAAATTATGCTGACAGTAGTTAAGTTAAACGCCTCATTACAGATAATTATGAGTACTGTAGAAAACAAAACTCATCAAAAACAATTCACTCCTACACAACGCAGTCAAATTAAGAGAGTGCCTCAACGCGGTCATTATGAACGTCAGCTCATATATGACATTTTGGATGAAGCTTTGATTTGTCAAATAGGATTTGTGAATGACAATCAGCCTTATGTCATTCCGACGGCTTACGGTCGTGTGGAAGACCAACTGTATATCCACGGTTCACCAGCTAGTAGAATGTTACGTTCATTAGTTAGTGGTATTGAAGTGTGCGTGACAGTGACTTTGCTTGATGGGTTAGTACTGGCTCGATCTGCATTTCATCACTCCATGAATTTTCGCTCTGTCGTCATATTTGGTACGGCTACTAAAGTAGAAAATACTGACCAAAAGCTAGAAGCATTGCAAGCCTTTACTGAGCATATAGTACCTGGACGCTGGGCAGAAGTTCGTCTCCCAAGCCGGCAAGAACTACAGGGAACTTTAGTCCTGTCGCTGCCTTTAACTGAAGCATCAGCTAAGGTGCGTACTGGTCCGCCAGTAGATGAGGAAGCAGACTACAATTTACCTGTGTGGGCAGGTGTTATTCCCTTAAAATTAGCTGCAGATGAGGCGATCGCTGATCCACGTTTGCACTCAGGTATTGCGTTACCAGACTATGTACAGAACTACAAATGCTCGTAATGATGTGGTTGCAAACGCATCATAATTTTCTCAGGTTCTGTCAACTTTTTAAAACCATAGCGCCGATAAAGTCCATGAGCATCTTTTGTTGCTAACAACCATTTTGGAACATCTTGAAGTTCTGGATACTCCAAAATAGACTCAACAAACCATTTTCCTAAACCCTGTCCGCGGTAGGGTTCTACAATAAAAACATCTTTTAAATAGGCAGTAGTTGCATAGTCTGTAATGACTCTAGCAAATCCCACTTGTTGACTATTTTCATAGAGCCCAAAGCACAAGGAGTTTTTTATGGACTTTTCCATAATTGCTAAAGGTATGTTCTCAGCCCAATATGAAGATTTAAGGACATTATGAATCAAGGGAATATCTAATTTAGATTTATCAGTACTTATGTAAAATCTATGTTTTAACGCTTCCGTCATACTACTGTTTCACCTCTTATTTGAAGTCCTGAACTGCAAAGACAAGACAGCAGCTTCCCACTAGATAAAACGTAAAGACAAGAAAATGTAAATAGATCGGAAACTACTGAATTTTGTTCAATATTCCTGAGCAAATATATAGGAAATAGAAGAAATATTCATCATGAGAAATATGAACTTTTATTTATGCATCATGTCATAACATCTTGGGATGATATTCGCTCTACCTTTCAAAAAATCTGGGGTTATGAAGATTTTCGTCCTCCACAAGGAGAAATTATCCAAAGTTTATTAGAAAAAAGAGATGCACTGATTATTATGCCTACAGGTGGGGGAAAGTCTATTTGCTTTCAACTTCCCGCATTGCTACAAACTGGATTAACGTTAGTAGTTTCGCCTTTAGTTGCGTTGATGGAAAATCAAGTGCAAGAATTGCGCAGTCGCAATTTACCCGCTGCTCTTTTGCATAGTGAATTGCCCCCTTTTAAGCGACGACAAACTTTGCAAGCATTGACAAAACAACAATTAAGATTACTGTATGTATCGCCAGAAACTTTACTAAGTGTGCCAGTCTGGGAAATATTATGTCAGCCACAAATTGTCATTAATGGCCTCATTTTAGATGAAGCACATTGTTTGGTGCAATGGGGCGAAACATTTAGACCAGCGTATCGAAGATTAGGGGTAGTTCGAGCAGCACTATTAAAATCAAAACCTCCAGAAACAAAGATAGCGGTAGCAGCTTTCACCGCCACCGCTGACCCTTCAGCCCAAAAAATAATTACAGAAACTTTACAATTACAACAACCAGAAATTTTTCATATAAATCTCTACCGTTCTAATCTGAACCCGAGTGTTCGTATAGCTTGGACACCAAGAGGCAGAAAGCAACAACTCTTAAAATTTATTCAAAAAAGACCACAACAAACTGGGTTAGTCTATGTTCGGACAAGGCGAGATAGCGAAACCATAGCTATGTGGTTACAGGAAGCGGGTTTTACCACAGCTAGTTATCACGCAGGACTCTTAGCAGAGGAACGTCGCACTGTAGAAGCTGACTGGCTAAATGGAAAAATGCCCTTTGTCGTGTGTACATCTGCTTTTGGGATGGGGATAAACAAATCAGATGTGCGTTGGGTCGTACACTTTCACACCCCATTATTGTTATCTGAGTATGTGCAGGAAATTGGACGCGCTGGACGTGATGGTAAAACATCTGACGTTTTCCTGCTGATGAGTGAACCTACAGGATGGCTAGATCCACAGGATCAACAAAGACGACGTTTTTTTGAAGATAGGGTGAGATCGCTACAGCTTGATGCGCAACAACTTGCTAAAAAATTACCTGCACAGGGCGAAGTCAATGCAGTTGCACGACGATTTGCAGATGGAGAGATTGCCCTTTCTCTACTACACAGCACTGGTCAGTTAAACTGGCTTGACCCTTTCCATTACAGCATGACTTCTAAAACACAAAACCAGCCGCTCAGACAACTTATCGGTGCTCAGCAGATGAAGCAATATCTTACTACAAGACAATGTCGGTGGAAATTTTTATTAAACGCTTTTGGATTTGATAGAGAAGTTGTCGCCTGGCGTTGTGGGCATTGTGATAATTGCCGTTAATTTGGGGAGTGGAGATGATAAATTCTTTACCATTCCCTACTCCCTACTCCCATCTTTAAAATTGGCTTAAAAATCGTAGGTCGCTAGTGTATACACGGCGAATATCATCAAGTTGGTGAAGTACCATGGCAAAGCGTTCT
>Ga0070738_10000852_pt1 | contig 74973 bp, 60 predicted proteins | sample Coa_R2_2_FD_66446 | JGI IMG/M metagenome (GOLD analysis project Ga0070738, IMG submission 66446) | Surface soil microbial communities from Centralia Pennsylvania, which are recovering from an underground coalmine fire - Coalmine... | ecosystem: Environmental > Terrestrial > Soil > Unclassified ...
CCGCATCTGCATCGCTCGCTTTCGCGCATCCGCCAGCTCGGCAGGAAGGCCGGGGTCGCGCTCAACCCGGCCACTCCGGTTGCGGCCATCGAGCATGTGCTCGACGATATCGACCTGGTGCTCGTCATGAGTGTCAATCCGGGATTCGGCGGCCAAGCGTTCATCTCTTCGAGCCTGGAGAAACTCAACCTTGTGCGCGCCATGACCGCCGGACGCGACATCGAGATCGAGGTCGATGGCGGGATCACCGCGGAGACGGCAGGCGCGGTCGCTGCGGCGGGAGCCAATTGGCTCGTCGCGGGCTCGGCAGTCTTCAAGGGAGGGAGCGCCGCCTACGCCGGCAATATCGCGGCGATCCGCAAGGCCGCGCAACGCGCGCGCGGCGAGATGGTGTAGCTCATGATTCCGCGCTATTCCCGCCCCGAAATGACCGCGCTTTGGGACGCGCAGACCCGGTTTCGCATCTGGTTCGAAATCGAGGCCTATGCCTGCGAGGCCATGGCCGAGCTCGGCATGATCCCGAAGGACGCGGCAGAGACGATCTGGGAGAAGGGCAGCAAGCTTACCTTCGACGTGGCGCGTATCGAAGCGATCGAGAAAGAGACGAAGCACGATGTCATCGCCTTTCTGACTTACCTCGCCCAATCGATCGGACCGGAAGCACGCTTCCTGCACCAGGGCATGACGTCGTCCGACGTGCTCGACACGTGCCTTGCCGTGCAGCTGTCGCGCGCGGCCGATATTCTGATCAGGGATGTCGATGCCGTGCTTGCCGCACTCAAGCGGCGCGCCTTCGAGCATAAGTTCACGCCGATGATCGGCCGTTCGCATGGGATTCATGCCGAGCCCATCACCTTCGGATTGAAGCTGGCGCAGGCCTATGCCGAATTTCGCCGTTGCCGCGCGAGGCTCGAGGCCGCGAAGAAGGAAATTGCGACCTGCGCGATTTCCGGCGCCGTGGGAACCTTTGCCAATATCGACCCGCGCATCGAAGCGCATGTCGCTGCTAAATTGGGGCTCACGCCCGAGCCGGCGTCCACGCAGATCATTCCGCGCGACCGGCACGCCATGTATTTCGCGGCACTTGCCGTTGTTGCTTCGTCGATGGAACGCTTGGCCGTCGAATTCCGCCATCTGCAGCGCACCGAAGTGCTAGAAGCCGAGGAATATTTCGCGGAAGGGCAAAAGGGCTCTTCCGCCATGCCGCACAAGCGCAATCCGGTGCTGAGCGAAAATCTCACCGGGCTTGCTCGCCTCGTGCGCGGCATGGCGCTGCCCGCCCTTGAAGACGTGGCGCTCTGGCACGAGCGCGACATCTCGCATTCCTCGGTCGAGCGGATGATTGGGCCCGACGCAACGATCACGCTCGACTTCGCACTCGCGAGATTGGCGGAGATCGTCGAGACCCTCGTGATCTATCCGGCGAATATGAAGAGAAATCTCGACAGGCTCGGCGGGCTCGTCCATTCGCAGCGCGTTCTGCTCGCCCTGACGCACAAGGGCATGAGCCGCGAGGCCGCGTATTTGCTGGTACAGCGCAATGCAATGGCGGTCTGGCACGGTCAAGGCGATTTCCTCACTCTGCTCAGAAAAGATCCCGAAATGAAGTTGAGCGATGCCGAGCTCGAATCCCTTTTCGACCTCGGCTATCATTTGAAACACGTCGACTTCATCTTCGACCGGGTGTTCGATGGCGGAAAGGTGCATGAATGAAGACGCAGGATCGCCTCGAAGCCGTGATCGCCGTCGTCGTGAAGGACGACCATTTGCACGCGCGTTGGCTGAACACTTTTTCCTTTCTCGAATATGTCGGCTTCCGCAAGATCGTAAAAAGCCAGAGAGCCGAGGTTCTCAATCGCACGCTTCTGATGCATGCGCTCGAAGAAGGCCGCCACGCTCTGCTCCTCAAGAAACTGGCGGTGAAGCTCGGCGGAAAGGAATTCGACTTCTATCGGCCGCAGACCATGCTTTGCTTCGAGGCTGCGAAACGCTATTTCCAGGATCTCGACCATGGCTGCGACGCCAAATTCGCCCATCTCGATGACGCCACCCGCTCGAAGCTCGTCTATCTCTATGTGACTTGGCTCATCGAGCGCCGTGCGCTCGACTTTTACGGGCGTTACAAGGATCTGCTCGGCGCTTCGGACGTCGCGCCGCGGCTCAATGCGCTGCTGGCGGAGGAGGTCGGCCATTTGCGTGCGGTCGAGGCCGGCATTGCGGCGGGCGATCCCGATCATGCCGAACGCTCCGCCGAATTCGAGGCGCTCGAGTCCGATCTTTACAATCGCTTCATCGACGCGCTCGCCGAAGAAGTCGCGCCGAGCCGCGCCGGGATTGCCATCTAGCAGAAATGCGGACGAGCGAAGCCGATATCTTGATCATTCCCGGCCTCGGCGGCTCTGGCCCCGACCACTGGCAGAGCCGCTGGCAGGCCAAGCTTGCGACCGCGCGACGCGTGGAACAGCGCGATTGGGACCGGCCCCGTCTCGAAGACTGGCGCGAGCGGATCATCGCCGCGGTCAAAACCGCCGAGCGGCCGGTGGTCATCGTCGCCCATAGTCTCGGCGTCATTGCCGCGGCGCATGCGGCCGCCGCAATCGGAGAAAAGGTGCGCGGCGCATTTCTCGTGGCTCCGCCTTCCGCGCGCGGCATCGAGAGCACCGAGGCAATCGACAATGCTTTCGCCCATGTGCCCCTGGCGCCGCTGCCCTTCCCCGGCGTGCTTGTGGCAAGCCGCGATGATTCTTACGCGACCTATCGAGAAGTGGAAGAGCTCGCCCGGGCCTGGGGCACCAAGCTTTCGGATGCCGGTGCCGCGGGCCATATCAATGCCGAGAGCGGCTACGGGCCCTGGCCCGAAGGTCTGATGCACTTCGCCGAATTTCTCAGCAAACTCTGATCCGGTTCGAAAACCTTAATTCCCGAATGTCTCGCGCCGACATGGAGACGCGCTAAGCTCGCGTCTAATCTTCGCGCGCGCCGCTCGCGGCCAGATGCAAGAGAGGTTCAGATGCGCTTTATCGCCCTTGGTCTCTTCGCCTCGCTGTCGCTTCCCTCGTTCGCTGCACAGGCGCAGGATTCCTTTTCTGCGCCGGAGAGCGAGGTTCGCGTCAACTCGAGCTTCAACATGTCCGATCCCGTGGCCGCTTCCGACGAGCCCGCACTGCTTGTGAAACAAGCGGCCGCGCGTAAGGCCGTCTATGAGATCGCGGGACAGGAATGCAAACTGCTCATGGAGACGATCGCAAGCCAATGCCGGCTCGAGTCGCTTAATGTCAACTCGAGCGTACAAGGCCAGGCTTTCCGCGATCCTGCGACGCTCTATCTGAGCACCAACGGCAACGCGAGCTTCCGTATTCTCTTGAAGCGCTGAGCCTCGGTCTCGACGCGATCAGCGCGAATAGAATTCGATGACGAGATTCGGCTCCATCACCACCGGATAAGGCACTTCGCGCGGTAGCGGAATGCGGGTGAGCTTTGCCGTCATCTTCGTATGATCGACCTCGTAATATTCCGGCACGTCGCGTTCCGGCAGATTGGCGGCTTCGAGCACCGAGGTGAGCTGGCGCGAGCCTTCCTTGAGCTCGATCACATCGCCGACCTTCACCAGATAGGAGGCGATATTGACGCGGCGTCCGTTCACCTTGACGTGGCCGTGATTGACGAATTGGCGCGCCGCAAAGACAGTCGGAACGAATTTGGCGCGGTAGACCACGGCGTCGAGCCGGCGCTCCAGGAGGCCGATGAGATTGTCGCCGGAGTCGCCGCGCATTCTGAGGGCCTCGGCGTAATACCGGCGGAACTGCCGCTCGGAAATATTGCCGTAATAGCCTTTGAGCTTTTGCTTCGCCTTGAGCTGCGTGCCGAAGTCGGAGAGCTTGCCCTTGCGACGCTGGCCGTGCTGGCCGGGGCCATATTCGCGCCGGTTGACGGGGCTCTTCGGGCGGCCCCAGATGTTCTGGCCCATGCGGCGGTCGATTTTATATTTTGCTTCTGCGCGCTTCGTCATCGCGTCCTCGGAAATTGCGCCGACGGACGCAAGCGCGCTCCCGAAGGGGCTCGACCCGCGTCTCCGCCGGCAGGGTGGCGGAGGTCGCGCCCTCCTCTGCGGAGCTTGGCTCCGCCGACAGGCGGTTCTTGAAACCGCCACGGGTGCGTATGGCTAAATGCCATGCGGCCGCCGAAGCGGCCGGAGCGGGAGCCTGTAGAGAGACCGGGCTGCAAAGTCAAGCACTTCCGGCCTCATTCAGCAATCGAGCGCCACAGGCCCCAGCGCATGCGCTTGGCACGCGAGGATCAGGCCCTCCGCTTTTTCCTCGGGCGTCAAGGCGAGATCGAAATCGACCGCGACCTCGCCTTCGAGCAATTTCATCTTGCAACGCCCGCATACGCCTGCCCGGCAGCCGTGATCAATGGCAATTCCAGCGGCGAGCGCGGCCTCGAGAAGGGTTGCCGAGGCAGTCGCGGTTCGACCGGAACGCACGAAGCGGATCTCGCGCGCCTCGCCTTCCCGCGCCGGTCTGTTGCCGCCGAATGCTTCGATCTCGATGTTCGAAGCGGGAACGCCGAGCTGATGCAGGATCTGCTGGACCGATCCCGCCATTGCCGTCGGCCCGCAAAGATGCACGCGGCGCGACGCAATATCCGGTACCCGAGCGCTGATCCATTCGGCCGAGAGCCTTCCGCGTGCTCCCGTCCATTCTTCATCTGCTGCGGTAAGAGTGAGGTGTAAGCGCAGCGCTGGAAAGAGGCGCTGAAGCTCGGCAAGCTCCTGCGCGAAAATGACGTCGCGTGAGGTCTTGACCGAATAGAGAAGATCGATCCGTCCCTGCCATTTGTTCGCGGCGAGAAAGCGGATCTTCGACATCAGCGGGGTAATGCCGACGCCGCCCGCAATGAGCACGATTTCCTCAGCGCCCTGCCCGTCGAAAGTGAAACGGCCCATTGGGCCCGATATGCCGAGCCGCGACCCTGCCTTAACTCGGTCATGCAGAAGGCTCCAGGCCGCGCCCTCACGCTTCACCGTGATCTCGCAATAGGCTGTCTCGGCGGGCGAAGAAGAGAGCGTGTAACAGCGCTGGAGCGCACTTTTTCCAGTCCCGATCGTGACGGTGACGAATTGGCCCGGCAAAAAGCGGAAAGGAATGTTCGGCTTGCTTGGATGGCGCAGGCGAAACGTCTTGACACTCGGCGTTTCATCGCGCACCGCATCGACGACAAGCTCCCCTGCCCAGAAATCGGAACTCTCGTTGATCTTGCCGGCGCCGCTCGGCTCCATGCGAGGCTCGAGAATTTCAATCGGATCGCCCACGCGAACGAGCTTGCCGCCCGCTTCGCCATCGGGCCGCGTATTGATCGCCACGCGGTAGAAGTGATCGAAGCGTGCGCGCGTCGACCATTCGGGAAGTGTCCGGGCGCGCAATTCGGCAAAGCGGCGTACGAAAGTCTCGTCCGTTCTTCCCGTCAGCGGATTTCTCGGCGGGACGACGCAGCGCTGGCACGGATTGATGCCTTGGAAAAGCGCCTCGCCTATCCGAAAGCGCACGAGGGTCCCGGCAGGTCCGAAGAGCCGGTCCTCCCAAAAGGCCGGCACGCCGCCGATCTCGATATTGGTTCTGAAACGCGCACGCACCTCTTCGACCGCCAAACCGAACCAGCGCCCGATCTCTTCGAGCGTCGCAGCGCTGATAACGGTCGGGCCCGGCGATTCCGCATCATCCGGAAAGCCGAGCTTTTCGTTCCTCCGGAAGAAGACCGGGAAACCGAAATAATCGGCAAGCCAGGCCTCGATCGAGCCACGGTCTTCGAGCGAAAAGATCTCTCCTTGCTCCTTATCGTTGTCGCGCAGGCTTAGGGTGCCGGCGTCAAAGTCGATGTTCGAGCGCAGCGCGTGAATGGCGGCGTGACGTTTGCCGTTGACGAATTTGCCCTCGGCATCGAACAGGCCGAAGGTCCGATCGCGCTCCAACGCTCCGCTCGAAAGTACGCGTGCTTGCGTCACTTCCAGCGGGTCGAGGGACTTCACCGGAAAGATCAGCAGGCGGGAGAGATAGGCCTCGGACATGGGGATCAAGAGTGGACGCCATCAGGCCGAACTGCATGCGGCTTATCGCCAAGCAACTGGCCCATGGAAACGTCCAGATCTGCCTTTGTGAGAGGGGCCAGCGCGGCCCTGGGGCGAGCGGCCCAATGCAAGGCGGGTGCCGCTATTTCCCGGTCACCAGAACGATCTTGCCGACGTGGCCGGACGATTCCATGAGCTCATGCGCCTGGCGCGCGTCTTCGAGCGGAAAGGTCGCGTGAAGGACAGGCTTCACCCGGCCCTCATTCAACAGCGGCCAGACCTTTTCACGCAATTCGCCCGCCACCGCGGCTTTCTGCGCCGGCGTGCGCGAGCGCATGGTCGAGCCGGTGAGCGTCAGGCGCTTCAGCATGATCGGCATGACGTTGAATTTCTCGACGATATTTCCTTGCAGAAAGGCGATCTGCACAAGCCGGCCTTCGAGCCCCAGGATCGAGAGGTTCCTCTGCATATAAGGGCCGCCGACCATATCGAGGATCACGTCGAGGCCGCGCGGCGCGATCCTGCCCACTTCCTCGACGAAGTCCTGCGTCTTGTAGTCGATCGCATGATCGGCGCCGAGCGTCCGGCAGAAGGCGCATTTTTCCGGCGTACCGGCGGTGACGATCACCCTCGCGCCGAAGGCTTTGGCGAGCTGGATCGCGGTCGTGCCGATGCCGCTCGACCCGCCATGGATCAAGATCCATTCGCCTGCTCTCAGCCTTCCTCGGGTGAACATATTGTCGAAGACGGTGAAGAAGGTCTCGGGGATAGCGCCCGCCTCGATCGGACTGAGGCCCTTCGGAATGGGAAGACAGAGCGCCGCATCCGCCAGCGCATATTCGGCATAGCCGCCGGAACCCACGAGCGCGCAGACATTTTCGCCGGTCGGCAGATCGACGCCCTCGCCGCGCGCGACGATGCTTCCGGCGAGTTCGAGCCCCGGCACGTCGCTCTCGCCCGGCGGTGGCGGATAATTGCCGGCGCGCTGCAGCAAATCAGGCCGGTTCACGCCGCAGGCGACGACCTCGATGAGGACCTTCCCGGGGCCCGGCTGCGGCACCGGGGCTTCCGCAATCCGGATCACATCGGGTCCGCCGGCCCCGTCGAAAACCACCTGACGCATCCTGTGAGGTAAAACCACGATGCCCCTCGATCCGCTGAGCTAAGCCGCGTCAGACACGCCGATTTCTTGCGGCCCGAGCATCTGCTGCTTTATCCAAGTGAATGTAACTTTGCGAGGGCTGGACGGCCCCAGGCTCTGATCGAAGTTCCGGGATATGGGTCCAAGCCGGAACGATGTTCGGACGATTTCGTTTCCGGCCTTGAAAAGCGCGACGGCAAAGCCGCCCATAGGCATCGGTCATGACTGCATTCAACGGAGGGCGCGCATCGGCATCGATGCTGCTCGCCGGCCTCTCCCTCGTTCTCGCGTGGGCGCTGGCTCGCGAGAGTCCAACGCTGCCTGCGTCAACGGGCAGCGAAGCTCCACCCCGCCGGCCGCTGCGGGCCATGGCCTGGGATTTTTACAATAAGACGAACGATCATCGTCTTTTGGCTGTCGCGGGCGGCGTCGCCTTTTTCGGTCTTTTGGCGCTCTTTCCCGGCATCGCCGCCTTCGTTGCGCTCTACGGGCTCTTTGCCGACTGGTCGACCATCAACGGCCATCTCAGCAGCCTCACATTCATGCTCCCGAGCAGTTCGACGCAAATCATTGCCGATGAAGTCAAGAACGTGACGGCGCAGGGCAACGAAGCGCTGGGATTGAAATTCTTCCTTGGCTTTTTCATCGCCCTCTGGAGCGCGAACTCCGGCATCAAGGCTCTGTTCGACGCCCTGAATGTCGCTTATGGCGTGCGCGAAGAGCGCAGCTTCCTCAAGCTCAATGTAGAATCGCTTCTTTTTACTTTCGCCGCCATTCTCTCTTCGCTCGCGGCTTTCCTGGCCGTAGTGGCACTCCCCATTGCGTTTCGGTATTTCGGCCTCGCCAATATTCAGCAGAATTTCCTCACCGAGGCGCGCTGGCCGCTGCTCGCCCTCGCCTTGCTGCTGGGGCTTTCGGTGCTCTACCGCTTCGGGCCGAGCCGGAAGAGAGCAAAATGGCGCTGCGTCACCTGGGGCGGCCTGCTCGCAACTTTGCTCTGGATCGGGATTTCGATCCTCTTCTCTTGGTATGTCACGAGTATCGGCAGCTATAACCGAACCTATGGCGCGCTCGGCGCGATCGTCGGCTTCATGACCTGGATCTGGCTTTCCGCAATCGTCATTCTTCTCGGCGCCGAGTTGAACGCGCAAATCGAGCGGAGCCAGCAATAGGCCAAAGTCCACACCGACCCCGTGGAGCCGGTGTGGTTCGGATGCAATCGGTCCGCCTATTTGGCTTTCAGCATCGTCGCGCCTTGCCCCATCGCATAGCCGAGCACTCCGCCACAGGCCGCGGAAACGGCAACGAGAATGAGCGGGTTGGCAAAGCTTCCGGCGGTCAGGTCGGCCATATTGCCTTTGGCAAGCGTATAGCCGGCGACGGCGGCAAAACCATAGACATTGGCCGGCACGCAAGAGAGCACGTCAACCGAGGCGACAATGACCAGAAAGAAGACCAGAACGCCGATGACGATCGCGTCCCAGATCGGGCCCATGGCGCCCTGAAACTGCGGCCCTTTGGAGATGATCATCAGCGTGATCCAGGCGACCACTGCGCCATAAATCATGCCGACAATCGTTCTTACGAGCGCTTTCTGATCGCCTCCGGCACCGAAGAAGCAAGCGGCCGCGATGAAGCCGACCCAGACCAAAAGATAGCTCGGCGCCAACCCGAGGCAGATCCAGGACCAAACGGCGCCCAGAACGGCGACACTCACGGACAAGGCCATTAATTGCGACATAGACGTCTCTCCCCGTTCGATTGCGATATTCTTTCTTAGGGGCGCGCCCGTTCCGTCCCGGAATCGAGCCCCTTACGAAAGTTAGCACAAAGGCTTAGGAGCGACCATGGGACGCTGCGACAATGCACCGCGTTTTCGAGAGAGTGTGGCAGGGATCGCTCTGATTCAGAAACCTTTTAACTTCCCGCGACTTGCTGCGCCGCGCCACGGCCCGCGACCCACCTCGGCGCGAGCGGCGCCCGCGGGAGAGATGCCGAGATTCGCGCCATGAGCGCCGCTTCGTCTCTTCCCTCGACCTTCGGAATTCTGCTTGCCGGCGGGCGCGCGACTCGCATGGGCGGCAACGACAAGGCGCTGATCGAGCTCTGCGGCGCCCCGCTTCTGGCGCGGGTCATAGCGGCCGTTGAGCCTCAGTGCGAAGGATTGCTGATCAGCGCCAATGGCGATCTCGCGCGTTTCGAGACGTTCGGTTTCGCGAGCGTCCGAGACGAGATCGAAGGCTTTGCCGGTCCGCTCGCCGGCATACTCGCTGGGCTCGATTTCATTGCGCAAAACCGGCCCGAAGTTGGGTTTGCGCTCAGCGTGCCGACCGATACGCCCTTCCTGCCGGCCGATCTCGCCGCTCGCCTCTCTGCGGCGCAGGATGATGGCGGGATCGTCTGCGCGCGATCAGGCGGGGCAACCCACCCGGTCGTCGCGCTCTGGCCGGTTGCGATCCGGGGCGATTTGCGCCGCGCGCTGATCGAAGAGCGCATCCGCAAGGTCGATCATTTTATATCGCGCCATCGGCGCGCCTATGCCGATTGGCCGATCGAGCCCTTCGATCCTTTCTTCAATATCAATGCCCCTCAGGACCTCTCCACGGCCGAAGCGATTTTGGCCCGCGTCGGCGATCCTTTGCAAAAAAGAACGCCTATCCGGCACGGATAAGGAATTGGTGACCCCAGCCGTTCTCAAGGATTTGCTCGACCTCGGCGCCCAGCTCGCCGGCGAGATGCGGAATATCGACGATGGCCAGCGGATCGGTCGTATCGACCAGAAGCAGGTCGCCGGGACGAAGCCGTGCGAGCGCTCTGCGCGTATGAAGGACCGGCAAGGGGCACTTCAGCCCTCTGAGATCGAGTCGCGTGGCGTCGGACGACATGAGGAGCTATTATTACGGTCTTTGAGGCACTTACCAGGCAACACCCATGAACAGGCATGAAAGCCTCGTCGCCCGTCAATTCGGCCCGCGCGCAGCGGCCTATGTCGAAAGCGAGGTCCACGCACGCGGCGCCGATCTCGACGAGGCGGTGGAACGCCTGCGCGGGGAGAGCCAGGCGCGCGTGCTCGATCTCGGCTGCGGCGGCGGGCATGTCAGCTTCAATCTCGCCCCGCTCGTGCGCGAGGTTGTAGCCTATGATCTTTCATCCGAAATGCTTGCCGCCGTGGCACAAGCCGCCTCCGGGCGCGGGCTCGAGAATATCGCAACCCGCCAAGGCTCGGCCGAGGTCCTGCCCTTCGAAGACGCAAGTTTCGAGTTCGTCGTGAGCCGCTATAGCGCACATCATTGGCATGGGTTCGGCCAGGCGCTCGGCGAAGCCTATCGCGTCCTGCGGCCAGGCGGAACGGCGCTCTTTATGGATGCGGTCTCGCCGGGCGCGACCCTGCCCGATACGTTTCTCCAGGCGATCGAGCTGCTTCGCGATCCCTCCCACATCCGCGATTATTCGGTCGGGGAGTGGACGCACGGGCTCGAGGCGGCCGGCTTCACGATCCGCGGCGTAACGAAGCGCCGTGTGCGGCTCGACTTCAAGAGCTGGGTGGCGCGGATGAATACCCCGCCCCTGCACGCGGAAGCGATCCGCTCCCTTCAGGCCCAAATGCCTGAGGATGTCGTGCGCCATTTCGAGATCGAGCCGGACGGAAGCTTCACGATCGATACGGCGACGATCGAGGCCGGGAGCTAGGCATGCGGTTGATCGGGCTCGCCGGATGGAGCGGCGCCGGCAAGACGACTTTGATCATCAAGCTGATCCCGGCGTTGAAAGCACGGGGTTTCAGCGTCTCGACCCTGAAACACGCGCACCACAATTTCGACATCGACAAGCCGGGCAAGGATTCCTATCAGCATCGCGAGGCCGGCGCGAGCGAAGTGCTAGTCGCCTCCGCCAATCGCTGGGCGCTGATGCATGAATTGCGCGGCGCCCCGGAGCCTTCGCTTGCCGGCCTCCTCATGCATCTCGAGCCGGTGGACTTTATTATTGTCGAAGGCTTCAAGGCCGAATCTTATCCGAAGCTCGAAGTTCACCGCGTCGAGAACGGCAAGCCTTTTCTCTTTCCGGAAGATCCGAACATCAAGGCGGTCATCAGCGATCTGGCGGATCGGCGCGCAGCCTTGCCGGCGCACTTGCGCCATGCGCATCTCGATGACATCGACGCGGTCGCAGGACTCGTCGAGGAATTTGCCGCATCTATCGAGGACGTTGCCCGCCCATAGGAAAGCCCTATCCGAACGCCTTCACTGCCGCCTCGATGCTGGGCGCCGCTTTTTGGAGATCTTCGGCGACCATGGCGGGTAGGACCTCGATGCTGGCGTTCAAGGCCAGGAACCAGGGCTCCGCGAATTTCGGAATCTCCGCAGCCTCTTTGACGTCGATGACGAGAAGCGCCGTTCGGCGCCCTCCCTCGGCGACGAAATAGGCCGCCTCGGGCCTTTGCTGCTCGAGGATCGCACGAACGGATTGAAATCCGTCCTTTTTCGCCGCCGCGTTGCCCGCTTCCACCGGGAAAGAGATCTTGAACAGAAAGCGCATGCGCCCTCCCTTGTCCTTGGACGCCGCGCGGCCGTCGCACTCCCCCGCCGAGCGGTGAGCCCCGCACGTTCTCGCGCTGCGGCGCGGCTGGGCTCCAACGCCGCAGCCTATGCATAAAGCCGGGAGAAAGGAACGGCTCGTGGCGGCTCGCGCGCACTCGGGCCCGGTTGGCGATCCCCCGTTTCCGGCGACCGAGCTCTATTTGGGCTGTTTCGGGTGGACATTCAAAAACTTGCATTAAGGAATCTTGATTTGCCGTAAGCCGGTCGATTAACATTTAAGAGTCGGGTCAGGGGCGGCCTTCGATGCAGGCCGCCGCAAGGACCGGCCAATCGCCCGCCGCCGAAAACAGCGGGCCAACCGGGAGGAAATGGGAATGTCCTTTCTTGCAAGGGAGCGGACGATTGCGCCGCCGGGCTACAATCGCTGGCTGATTCCGCCGGCTGCGCTTTGCGTTCATCTCTGCATTGGACAGGCTTACGCGTTCAGCGTTTTCAACCTGCCTATGACCAAGCTGATCGGGATCGCCAAATCAGCGCCGACGGATTGGAAGCTCACCGAGCTCGGTTGGATTTTCTCGCTCGCCATCTTCTTCCTGGGGGTTTCGGCGGCCGTATTCGGCCGCTGGGTCGAGGAAGGCGGACCGCGGCGCGCCATGTTTGCCGCAGCGCTCTGCTGGTCCGGCGGCTTTTTCGTCGCCGCTCTCGGCGTCTACGTGCACAATATCTGGATCATCTATCTCGGCTACGGCGTGCTCGGCGGCATCGGGCTCGGCGTCGGTTATATTTCCCCAGTCTCCACCCTGATCAAATGGTTCCCGGATCGCCCGGGGATGGCGACCGGCATGGCAATCATGGGCTTCGGCGGAGGTGCCTTCATCGCCTCTCCGCTTTCGGTCTGGCTCATGCACCGCTTCACAACGCCCACGCATATAGGCGTGCCGGAGACCTTCCTTTGCCTCGGCGCGATCTACCTTTGCTTCATGATGGTCGGAGCCGCGATCGTGCGCATTCCGGCGCCCGGCTGGAAACCCGAAGGCTATGTTGCGCCGGCCCAGCCCAAGCGCCTCATCACGACCCGCGACGTCTATGTCTATCAAGCGCTGCGCACGCCGCAATTCTGGCTGATCTGGTGGGTTCTGTGCCTCAACGTCACCGCCGGCATCGGCGTGCTCGGGCAGGCCTCGGCAATGAGCCAGGAAATGTTCCCAGGCCGCATCACGGCGGTCGCCGCCTCCGGCTTCGTCGGTCTGATGAGCCTGTTCAACATGGCCGGCCGGTTCGTCTGGGCCTCGACCTCGGATTTCATCGGTCGCCGGAACACTTATTTCGTGTTCTTCGTGCTCGGCTTCATCCTCTATTGCACCGTGCCCTACACGGGCAAAGCCGGCAGCGTCGCCGGGTTCGTCGCCTGCTTCCTCGTGATCATCAGCATGTACGGCGGCGGCTTTGCGACCGTGCCCGCCTATTTGAAGGACATATTCGGCACCCGCTATGTCGGCGCGATCCACGGCTTGTTGCTGACCGCATGGTCGGCGGCGGGAATCTTCGGGCCCGTGATCGTCAATTACATGCGGCAATATCAGATCGACCACAACGTGCCGAAAGCGCAGGCCTATAATCTGACGATGTACGTCATGGCATCCCTGCTGGTCATCGGGTTCTTCTGCAACTTCTTCGTAAAGGCGGTGAACGAGCGCCATTACATGAAGGACGATGCGAAGGACACTTACGGCGCGACCGCCTAGGAGAGCATCATGCAGCAGCAGACCCCGCGCAAGAACTACACGCTGGAATTGATCCTCGCCTGGAGCTTCGTCGGCATTCCCCTCGCCTGGGGCGTGATCCAGACCTGCATCAACGCCGCAAAGCTCTTTTCGAAATAGACTATGTGCGCCGGGCGGCCTTACCGGGCCGCCCGCCGAGCCTCACAGGCGCAGCGAAAAGGCCCGCGCGACCGCCGCCGCCCGTTCTGCCGCGGAAGGCGACGGACTTGCCTCGAGATGGCGCACCGCCTGCAGAGCTGCCTCGAGCCGCGGCGTCCCGGGCAAGCGAAGCTCGGTGCCTCCCGCCGCGAACGCCTCTTCAAGGGCAGCGATCTCGGACGACGTGCCGCCCTGTTCGAGCGCCAGCATGAGCGCCACGAGGCCCTTGTGCTCCGGCAATTGCGAACGCGCGATCCGATAGAGATTAACGAAGCGCTTGACGGCGCGCGGCGATCCGCCGGCCAAGGGGGCAAGCGCCGCGAGCAGCTCGGCTTCGGCCACCGACATCGACCAATCGAGTGGCGCGACTTCGCCCCGGCGCTCCGGCTCCTTTGCGCCGATGACCTGCGCGACGAAAGACGACGCAATTGCTGGCTTCGCATCGAGCCGTAACGGCACCTGGATCCACCTTCCGAACGCGCTCTCATCCGCTTCCGTCGCCAGCGCGAGCTTCATCGGATCCGCCGCGATCAAGGCAACGATGCCGCCGCTCGTCAGCGCGCGCTGCAGCGCATCGAGCAGAGCGCGCAGCCGTTCGCGCGGCAGGAGGTCGAGATTATCGAGCGCGACGAGCAGGCGCTGCGGCACTGCGCTCGGGCCGCCCGGAACGGTGGCACTGCGCTCCACGCCTTCGAGATAGGTTCCGACGGCAGCGAAGAACCGGTCTGCCCGGACTTTGAGCGGCGCCTCACCGAAGGGAGGTGGTTCGGCGTGCGCCGCGCCGCGGGACGAGGCGCCGGCGCGCCGATCGGCCTCAGCCGCGTGGCGGGCGGCGATTTCGGCCTCCGCCTCCAACCCGTCGACGCGGCGCATCTGATGCGCATAGAGCCCATCGAGCGCGCGCCGCCTGTTTACGACGTCGGCTTCGAGCAGGCGCACGCCGCGGAACAGCGGACGCAAAAAACCGATGCCGCGCAGAATGTTGGCGACAAGGGCGAGCCCCGCACCGGCGAAGAGCAAAGTGGCGGCGAGCGAAAGCCAGCTCATATGCGCGGCAAACCAGTCCGCGACAGAACCGAACCCGGCGCCCTTCAAGCTGCGCAGCCAATCCAACCATTTGTCCTGATCGGCGACAGCGATATTGAGCCCGACCCCGAGGAGAACCAGCGCGGCCGCGAGAACGAGGAGGCGCATTTGTCCGTTCAAGGCCCAGAAGGCGCGCAGCGCGGCGCCCATTCGCGCCAGAGGTCCGCCCGATTCGGCGACATCGCGGACCATGGATTTATAATTGGCGATCGCGTCGCCGCTGATCCCGAAACCTTCGAGCCGGTTCTCGATTTTGGTCCGATTGGCGCGCGCATAGGCATCGACCTGCGAACCCGCCGATTCGAAGAGCACCGTCTCGGCGAGCCGGGCGCGGCGCCCCTCGATCTCCTCGAGCTTCTGGCGTTCGGCGTCGAGCCTTCGGCGTGCCGCATCGAGCCGCTCGGCCGCTTCGCGCGCAACGATCCGCGGATCGCGCACCGCATGGCCGATCTCGTGGACGAATTCCGGATATTCGGTCTCGAGCCCGTCATAGACGGCGGCCGCGAGAGCAACCGCCGGTTCGCCCTCGAGACTTGCCGCATCGATCCGCACAATTGCGAGCCGGGGAAGGAACGACTCGCCCTTGCCGGCGCTCAAAGATTGGATCTCGGAAAGGAGCTTGCCGAGCGCAAAGCTCTTGCCCGAACCTGCCGGCCCGAGCAGCGCGATCGTCAAAGGCGTCTCACAATCGCGATGGACGGCGAGCTCCGCCAGGGGCCGCAGAATCCGCTCCCGACCCAAGGCATCGGCACCCTGCGGGCGATCGGCGGCAAAGATCTTGTTGCGCTTGCCGAGCCCGCTGACTTGAGGCACGGCGGCGGGAATTTTCGGCGGGATAGGCTCGGAACGCGGCTCTTTCGTTACGTCGCGCGGCGCGATGTTTGTCACGTTGCCGTTCCTTTCCAGAACTTCCATTGGCCTGCCCCCGCGGTCATCGGCGCTTGTCCGAGATCAAACATCGGATTGTGACCGCGAGAAGACCTGGCGCGCCGAGCGCACGGCGCTGGACCAAAGCTTGCGACTGGCGCATACCGGCCCGGCGCAGGGGTCGTTGCGCTTCGCCAATCGAGAGCATCGCAGGATTGATTCCGCGTCAACAATACTATTCTAAAGCATCGGACCCAAAAGTGGGCACCGGTTTTGGGATGATCCGATGCTCCAAGAAGCATCGGACCCAAAAGTGGGCACCGGTTTTGGAATAATCCGATGCTCCAAGAAGCATCGGACCCAAAAGTGGGCACCGGTTTTGGGATGATCCGATGCATAACCAAGAAGTAGAGCGGCTCCGATCCGTCGGAACGTTCGACGCTCCAAGCGGCGATTTCATTCCATTTCGAAGGGCAGCGCGTGGCACGCAATTTCATCTACCATATGCAGGGTTTGACCAAGGTCTATCCCGGCGGGAAGAAGGTCTTGGAAAATATCAATCTCTCCTTCTATCCGGAGGCGAAAATCGGCGTGCTCGGCGCCAATGGCGCGGGTAAATCGACCCTGCTGCGCATCATGGCCGGTCTCGACAAGGAGTTCACCGGTGATGGCTTCGTCGCGGAAGGCGCCAGGGTCGGCTATTTGCCGCAAGAGCCGCAACTCGACGCGGATCTCGACGTGCGCGGCAATGTCATGCGGGGCGTCGCCGACAAACAGGCGATTCTCGACCGCTACAACGAGCTCGCCGTGAATTATTCCGACGAAACAGCGGAAGAAATGACCAAGCTGCAGGATGAGATCGAGGCGCAAGGCCTCTGGGATCTCGATGCGCAGGTTGATCTTGCGATGGAGGCGCTCGGCTGTCCGCCCGACAATTGGCCCGTGACGCAGCTTTCGGGCGGCGAGAAGCGCCGGGTTGCGCTTTGCCGCTTGCTGCTCGAAAAGCCGAATCTCCTGCTCCTCGACGAGCCGACCAACCACCTCGACGCCGAGACAGTGAACTGGCTCGAAGGTCATTTGCGCACCTATCCCGGCGCGATCTTGATCGTCACCCACGACCGCTATTTTCTCGATAACGTGACGGGCTGGATTCTCGAGCTCGATCGCGGCCGCGGCATCCCCTATGAGGGAAATTATTCCTCGTGGCTGCAGCAGAAGCAGAAAAGGCTTGTGCAGGAGGGACGCGAGGAGGCCGCGCGCGTTCGCCAGCTCGAAGCGGAAGCCGAATGGATCGCCGCGAGCCCCAAGGCGCGGCAGGCAAAATCCAAGGCCCGCATCCAGCGCTACGAGGACTTGCTCGCTCGTCAGAACGACCGCGCGCCGGGAACCGCGCAGATCGTCATTCCCGTCGCCGAACGGCTCGGCACCAGGGTGATCGATGTCGAAAATCTCTCGAAAGCTTATGGCGAGCGCCTGCTCATCGACGATCTGTCGTTCAAATTGCCGCCTGGCGGTATTGTCGGGGTGATCGGTCCGAACGGCGCCGGCAAGACCACCCTCTTTCGCATGCTCACCGGCCAGGAGAAGCCCGACAGCGGCCGCATCGAGTTCGGCGAGACCGTGCAGCTCGGCTATGTGGACCAGTCGCGTGACGCGCTCGACGGCTCAAAGACCGTATGGGAAGAGATTTCCGGCGGCAACGACTTGCTTGCGCTCGGCAAGCGCGAGGTCAATTCGCGCGCCTATGTCGGCGCATTCAATTTCAAAGGGCCGGACCAGCAGAAGAAGGTGGGCCAGCTCTCCGGCGGCGAGCGCAACCGGGTGCACCTCGCCAAGATGCTGAAATCGGGCGCCAATGTCATCCTGCTCGACGAGCCGACCAATGATCTCGACGTCGATACTTTGCGGGCCCTCGAAGAGGCGCTGATCGATTTCGCCGGATGCGTTCTCGTCACTTCGCACGATCGGTTCTTTCTCGATCGCATAGCCACTCACATGCTCGCCTTCGAAGGCGACAGCCATGTCGAATGGTTCGAGGGAAATTTTGCCGATTACGAAGAGGACAAGAAAAGAAGGCTCGGGATCGACAGCGTGATCCCCCACAGGATCAAATATAAGAAATTCTCACGCTGAACCCTCATACAGAATTCAGGAGCAAGCCGCGCCGGCGCGGCTTGCTTATGGCGCCTCAGGGCCGCGTCAGCTTGACGGCGAGCCCGCTCACGGAGACCCGCTGCAGCAGGCCGGCGCCGGGCGCATCGCCGATTTCGGCCCGATCGATCCCGTAATCGACGCCGATAATGGCGTCGGCGTCATAATCCTGCGCAACATCGATCAGATTTTCGAGCGCCTTGGCCCTGTAGAAATCCTGGGTTACGGCCGAACGCGGTCCATGCCAGCTCGAAGCTGCTTGAATCCTGCCGATCGGGATGAACTTTTCGCCATCCATGTCGCCGTCGAAGATGATACGCATGTCGCTTCTCTTTGCTTTTTCGGCGCGCTTCGGGCGCCGTCTGGCCTCGATCTCGGACCCTCGATGCGCGTTCACCACCCTGCCGCTTTGGCCGCCTGCATTGAATCGCGGCGACTCGATCTCATTACGACCCCAACGGCGCGAGAATATGTCGTTCGGCACGCGCGTTGAGTTCAATGCGAGATTATGCAGTCACAAAGAATTAAAACTCCGTTGCATTGCGCGACGCTGACATATTGCTCCACCGCTGAATTGAAACGCGCTTCACGCATTTGCGAGCACACGTTCTCGCGAGGCGAGCGACAATAGGGCCACACGTCGGCAAAAAATTGCGCGCACTGTGCAAAGATGAACGTGCGTTCAATAATCATTGCGCCGACGCAATTGAACTCACGCAATGCCGAGCGCGGCTGCGGCAGATCGGCCTTCCGGAATCGCGGTTAAAGAGTCCTAGCGCGTAGCGCTCGGCTCCGAGGGCGAGCAAATAGCCCCGGCACATTCAGGGAGGGACGCCGGATCTGGCCCTCTCTCTGGCCGGAGGCAAGCGCCGGGTCGAGGCCGCAGCGGCTTTGAATATTGGTCCGGCCCCGGATCTCCGCTCCTGGACATGCCGGGTGCTCGTCCGGGAAGGATCTATCGACCGCGCGCGTTCCGATGAGCGGACGCGCGGTCAGTCGAGCGCAGTCGAGGTCCAAGTCGCATGCGCGACGCCCTTGGCCTTTTCCAATTCGCTCACGACCGCATCGAGCTCGGCCGGATCGGCGCTCGTTGCCGCCAATGTGGCGACAAGTTCCACCTCGTCGTCGCCGCGCTCGATGGCTTCGAGCTCGCGCAGCCGGTAGTTCTTCGCTTCCAGCGTGTCGGCGAGGAGATCGCGCACCTCGTCGCGGTCCCCGCCATCCGCGGTCGCATGGATCTGATAGGTCGCCTCGGCGGCATCCTTGCGGATCGGAATGCGGTTGACGAATTCGGCCATGGGCCGCAGGAACGTATTGCCCGCGAGAACGAAAATCGTGAGCAGGCCCGCCTCGATTCCATAGCCCGCGCCAGCGAAGGCGCCGACTGCCGCCGAGCACCAGAGGGTTGCCGCAGTATTGAGGCCCCGCACATTGGTGCCTTCCTTCATGATCACCCCGGCCCCGAGAAAGCCGATACCGGAGATCACATAGGCGAGCGCCTGGCCGGCTCCGGCCGTTTGGTTGAGCGCCATGCCGAGATGCACAAAGCCCGCGGCGCCGACTGCGACGAGCGCATTGGTGCGCAGACCTGCCGTGCGCTGCCTATATTGCCGCTCGGCGCCGATCAGAGTGCCGAGCACGAGCGCAATGGCGAGCGCGCCCAAGGTTCCGATCAACGCCGGCACATCGATGTTTTCAGCCATGGCTTCCCCCAGCTTCGGCCAGAACCCGGCACCGAATCCAGGCGCGGCCTGCCCCAGCGCGAAACTGACGATCTTCGTCAGAACAAGCCCGCCGGCGAGCACGAGATAGAGCCGCAGCGCACCCATCCACAGACGGCTCGCTCGCGATAGGCGCATGGGCGCGAGCTGGTCAAGCGGCGGCATCCGCCAGGAATTGCGCTGCGCTTCGCTCAGCGGCGCGAATGCGGGCGCGCCCGAGCGCCCCTTCGAGAGAGCAAAGAGGCTCGCCAGGCCCGCGATCGCCAGGCCCGTGAGGAAGACCGCGAGGATGAAAGTCTCGTTCACAAAGTCCGGAAACAGCACCGAGACGGTGAGAATGACGGACAAGGTCACGAGCACCGAGATCACCGCGCCGGTGAAGAGATTCATGCCGCGCGTGTTGACCCACGGACCAAGGACCGCCCTGTCATTGCAGAGAAGCAGGAGGAAGACCGTCGCGCTCGGCAGGAGCACGCCGGCAAGCGCCTGGACGGCGTTGGTCAGCAGGCCGAGCGGCGTGCCGGGGCTGAGAACAAGAGCCGCGGCAAGAAGGATCAGGCCGCAATAGACGGCATAAAAACCCTTCGCGTCCGTTGGCCTGCGATGCAGCGAGTGCTTCAGCGAAAGGACATCGCCGATCGCGTAAGCGCTCGCCAGCGAAACGGCGGCGGCCCCGATGATGCTCGCATCGATGAGCGCAATGGCGAACAGCACGCTCGGCACTCTGCCGGCGTATGCGCCAAGCCCGGCGGCGACACCCGCCGCATCGGTGAAATTGCCGAATTCGGGCCGGCCGGCAAAGGCCGCCGCCGCAAAGCCCATCATCGCGACCGCGCCGATGACGACAATGACGATCCCGAACCAGAGATCGAGCCGCTCATATTTGATGAAGCGCGGCGTGATCCTTTTGTCGATAACGTAGCTCTGCTGGAAGAAGAGTTGCCACGGCGCGATCGTGGTGCCGACGATGGCGATGATGAGCAGCATCACGTCGCCGAGCTTGGCGCCCGCCGGCACGTGCGGCACGAGGAGATCATGCGCGATCCGACCCATCGGCGGATGGACCATCAGGAAGATCGGGACGAGCAGGAGGCTGCCGGCGCAGAGCGCCAGCGCAAAGCGCTCGAAGCGGCGGAAGTCGCCGGTGCTGACCGCCCCCATGATGACGAGCGCGGCAACCGCAACGCCAATCGCCTTCGGCATGCCGAGTGCGCCGAGCCCGAGCGAAATGCCGATGAACTCGGTGACGATCGTGAGGCCGTTCAAGAGAAAGAGGTCGATGACGCTGAAAGCGCCCCAGAATTTGCCGAACCGTTCGAGAATGAGCCGCGCGTGGCCGACGCCGGTCACCGCGCCGAGGCGCAGAACCATTTCCTGGTTCACGTAGAGCACCGGGACGAGGAGCAGCAGCGTCCAGAGGAGCGAGGTGCCGTAATTCTGGCCGGCCTGCGTATAGGTGCCGAAGGCGCCGGCGTCATTGTCGCCGACCATGACGATGAGGCCAGGACCGAGGATGGCGAGGAGCGTTTGGAAGCGCTGTTTCCAGCTCGTGCGCGGGCCATGATCGCGGATCGTGCCGAGCGCGCCGCGGATGTCGCCGACATGCGCCTCATCGAGCACGGCGCTGCCAAGGTTGACGTGTTGGTTCATGACTCGCCTCCTGCCGCAAGGAGGGAGCCATGCGGCTCAGCCTCGCCTGCTTATTCTTGCCTTTCCGGTCGGGGTGCCGCCTGCCGACTTGCTGAGCCGGCAGGCCTACTGGGGTCGTCCTTCATCTTTCTCTCCAGGCCGGCTTATCCGGCGCGGGCCAGCGCGTTACTTCGGCTTTCGGGCCGACCACGAACAGGCCAGATGGCCCGCATCCAGTTTCCAGAAACATACGAGGCGCGGCTTGGCCGGCCCGGAGCACCGCGAGGGCGCGGCGCAGGCCGGCATGTCTGCGCGGACAATTGTGAGCTTCTTCATGGCTCACCTCCTCTGCCTTGTACCGCGGCCGGAGGTGAGCGGCAGGCAGGAGCTAGGCTCGAGCGCCTCTCACGCGGCCTCCGAGACCGCGGGCGATTGAAATTTTGGATGGCGCCTCGCGCGCGGATAGAGCCGCGATCGAGCCGCCGAAGCTTCTACTGCCCATGACACATCGAAGTTGAGAATCGCCGAACGAATGCGTGATTCGTCCGACACTTCGCGAACTAGGTAAGTGAGCCCGGCTTGTCAAGGCTGGCGCGTGCCTCGCGTTTGCATTGCGCTCGTTGCGCGACCGACGCGCTGGAATAAAGAGCCGGGAATTCGATCGGAACGATCGCTCTTTGTGATCTCGCGCTCGAGGCTCTAAGGATTGATCATGGTCGCACCCGTCAGTCGGGCGCGTGGACTTCCGGCGGCCACGGCAGCGCATTGAGCGGCGCGACCGCCGCCAGGATGTCGCGGGCCGCGGCCAGATGGGCTGGATTGGAAACGTCGAAAGTCTCATCCGTGGCGGCCATCAGCAGTCCGCCATTGGGCTCGCGCTCGACTATGGCGCTCGCCGGCGGTGTGACGAGATGCGCGAAGCGCGGCCCTATGTAGGAAATCCACGCCAGGCGGTAATGCTCCCCGAGACCTTCATTCCAGTATTGCATCGTGGCGTGCGAATAGGCGCTGCACCAAGTCGCGTCGAAACATTCGGCGAGCGCCAGGAGCGCGGGCTTGAAAATCCGATAGGCCACGAGAGCGGGATCGGGTTTGAGATTATATGCGGTCTCCAACACAGCCGAGTTGGCGTAATGATCCGTCACGCTCCATGATCCAACGTCGAACCTGATGCTGACGAAACGAGGCTGGAATTTCATCGAGTTGATGATGGAGAAACGATAGCCGTAAATAGGCGATGGCTTGCCGTAGTCGTCGCGCGAGATGGCGGCTTCAATTTCAGCCGGCAGCCTGTTTTTGATCGCCTCGAATTGCGCAGTCCGACCTCCTCGTGCAACCCAGGTCCAGTTACGGAAGACAGGATCGATCGAACTCAGACGATCGAGCAGATTGAGAAAACGGTTGGCGAGCGCGTCCGGCGTCTCGCGTCGCGGACCCCACACGGCTTGGATGTTGAATTGAGGGTTCATGGCTGCGGACCTGCGATGAATTCGTGTTCGTCCGGACGGTCATAGGGATCGTAATAGATGCGAATTGTCGATAAGTAGCCTGCGTCTTTGAACAAGTCCCGCGCGAACTCGGCCACTTCTTTCTCCTGAAAATGCCATTCGATCGGGTAGTTCCGACCTAACTGCTTGTTGCGGAGGTCATTCGCAGGTATCTGCCTTTTGGCTTGGCCGAGAAACTCCTCGGCCATCGCGTCTTTAAACTTGGGAATTGCCAACCTCCAGGAATAATAGCCCTTATATTCCTGCATGATGCCAGTTGTGTCCTGGCAGTCGTCGAATACCGTCACATCGTCCCTGTCCGGGTCCCAGAGCGCAAAACCTAGGCCCGGCTCCAGCGGCGGGTCACGCTGAGGATTGACGATCACCTGGCTGACATATTGCGCATATTCGATAGCGTCCGGTCTGTTGGTAGCCCCTGGCCTATCCGGCTCCGGCGCGGGACAAAGCTTCGGGCCATCGTCTTTCGACTCGATCGCTGTTTTCGCGCCGGCCGCTGCTAACGCCGCCGCGGCTGCAGCGCGATCAATGTAAAATGTGCGGCCGAGAACGCGGCCGACCGGCTTGCCGGTCCTGGTGTCGACATAGACGCCATTTCGAAATTGTGCGCGGGCGGTAACTTCTTCGCCATCACGACCCACCGTCGTGAGGTCGAGCATGCCCGTATCGCGGTCGATTCTGTAACGGACATTCGGCGCGCCGGGCAGCGTGCCTTCGGAAATGAGGCTCCTGTTCGTCGGGATGAATATTGCGCCGAAGAAGGCGGCGGGACCGGAAAATCTCAGCGCGAGCGTTCGTAAGCTTGCGAGTGCGGCAGCACTAACGTCGCCGAGAAATCCGCCGGCGCTCTCGCCGCCGATTTCTACCGCGTCGCCCGTCAAAGCGTCGGCGCTCAGAACTGCAGAGGCGCTTTGGATCGAAACTGGTTCGGACGAACTCGGCCGGACGGTCTGCGTTGGCCGAGCGCTCTGCCCCGAAGCGCGCGACGACGTTCTCTGACTGGAATCGCGCGAGGGAGCGCGTCGTTCGGAACTGGGCGAGCCCCCGCCCGAACCCCATTCGCCGCTCGCGCGGCCATGTCCCGCCGGGACACGCGGCTCGTCCGGATCGTATTTTGTAAGGTCGCCGTACCCGAGCTCGCGCAGCAAACGGCGTGGCGAAAATCCCCCGTCGAGCAAAGCGCCGGCGAGGTGCAGCCGCCAGGCATCCATTTCGCTTTCGAGCCGCGGCAGGCGCGCGAAGGCGAGACGCAAATTGGCGAGCGCTTTGTCGCCCGCCCGCCAATATTCGGCGGCGCTTTGAACGTGGCGGAAGAGATCGGCCGAGGGCGGGCGCCGATGCGCGATCGTCAACAGCGCCAGCGCGCGTTCTTCGTCGGCTGCGCAAGCCAGGACCGGCAGGCCCAGCCGATCTCTCCTCATGCGGATCAATTGCGTGCCGGCACCGAGGACGAGCCCGCAATCCAGCAGCACTGCGCGTTCATCGAGCGCATGAAGCTGACGATGCGCCTCGAAGCGCTTTCTCAAATTGGCGACCGATCGCACCGAGCCCTCCGGAATTGGCCGGAAAGCTAGCCCGCACCGCTCAGGCTGTAAAGAACGTACGGAGAACACTAATCGTACAAACGACGGACCTTGCGCAGGTACAATCCGCAAAAATCCCTCTTTTGCTCAATCGGCCTCAAGCTTCTTTACAATATAAACATATCTTTATATATGATCGCGTAAGCGAACACCGAACCCATGAAGCCCGAGACCACATTCGATTCTCTCCTTGCCGCGCTCGCCGCCGCCGCCGAGCCGACGCGCCTGCGCCTGCTCGCGCTCCTCTCCGAGGCCGAGCTCACCGTCACCGAGCTCGTCACGATCCTCGGCCAGTCGCAGCCGCGCGTCTCGCGCCATTTGAAGCTGCTGGTCGAAGCCGAGCTCGTCGAACGTCATCGCGAAGGCGCCTGGGTCTTCTTTTACATCGCCCCGGGCGGGGCTGCCGCGCTCGTGCGCGATATCCTCGCCCGGCTGCGGCATCAGGACGAGGTCCTCACGGCCGATCGTGTTCGCCTTGCCGAAGTACGCCGCGCGCGGGCCGAACAGGCGGCGCGCTATTTCGCGGCGCATGCCGCCAATTGGGACGAATTGCGCGCGCTGCACATTCCGGAAGAGCGCGTCGAAGCGACAATATTAGATCTCGTGGGCTCGGCTCCGCTTCAATCCGTGCTCGACCTCGGCACCGGCACGGGACGCATGCTCGAGCTTTTGGCGCCGCATGCGGTGCGTGCAATCGGCGTCGACCAATCGCCGCAAATGCTCGCCGTCGCCCGCGCGCGGCTCGAGAAAGCCGGCCTGCGCAATGTGCAATTGCGCCAGGGCGATATCTATGCCCTGCCCGTCGAGCGCGATTTCTACGACCTCGTCGTCATCCACCAGGTCCTGCATTATCTCGACGATCCGGCGCGTGCCGTGCGCGAAGCGGCGCGCGCGCTACGCGCCTCGGGGCGTCTGCTCATTGTCGACTTCGCGCCGCATGCGGAAGAGAGCCTGCGCGAATTGCACGCGCATCGCCGGCTCGGCTTCGCGGGCGAAGAGATCGCCGAACTGATGCAAGAAGCCGGGCTCGACGTCATCGAACGGCGCGATCTCGTGCCGGATCAGGGCGAGGGCAAGCTCACGGTCTCGCTGTGGCTTGGCCGCGACCGGCGCATCATTTCCGATCCACTGCCTCTGACCTCGCGGGAGTTCGCCTGATGACTCTGATCTACCAGTCACAGCCTCGCGCCAGCCACAGCACGTGCACGGGGATCTCCGTGTCCTTCGAGTTCTTTCCGCCGCAGACTGCGGAAATGGAGGAGATCCTCTGGTCTTCGATCACGCGGCTTGCGCCGCTCTGTCCCGAATTCGTCTCCGTGACCTATGGCGCGGGCGGCAAGACGCGCGAGCGCACCCACGCGACGGTCGCGCGCATTCTGAAAGAGACCGACATCAAGCCGGCGGCACATCTGACCTGCGTCGGTGCGCCCTGTTCGGAGATCGATGCGATCGCCCGCGATTATTGGAACATCGGCGTGCGCCATGTGGTCGCCTTGCGCGGCGATCCGACCGGCGGTCCCGGCATGCCCTTCTTGCCGCATTCCGAAGGATATAAGAACTCGACCGCGCTGGTGGCCGGCCTCAAGAACATCGCCGATTTCGAGATCACCGTATCCGCCTATCCCGAAGGCCATCCAGAGAGCCCATCGATCGATCAGGACATCGACGTGCTCAAGGCCAAGATCGATGCGGGGGCGACGCGCGCCATCACTCAATTCTTCTTCGAGAACGAGGTTTACTTGCGCTTTCTCGACAAGGCGCAGGCGCGCGGCATCACAATCCCGATCGTGCCCGGCATCGTCCCGGTGCAGAATTTCAAGCAGACGGCGCTCTTTGCGCGTCGCGCCGGCGCCTCTATCCCCCAATGGCTCGCCAATCGCTTTGAAGGTCTCGACGACGATCCGACGACGCGGCGGCTGATTGCCGCGACCGTTACGGCCGAACAGGTCTTCGATCTCGTTGACGAGGGCATCGACCATTTCCATTTCTACACGATGAACCGCGCCGATCTTGTCTTTGCCATCTGCCATCTCTTGGGCGTGCGCCCGCAATACCAGCAGCCCTCGTCCGTCTCGCTGCGCGGGGCAGCTTCTTCCGCAAACGGGAGCAGGCAATAATCGTGACAAGCATGACCCATTCCGAGCCGAACGCAGAAGAGATCATCCGCGCGCAGGCGAAGAGCCGCATTCTCGTGCTCGACGGCGCCATGGGCACGATGATCCAGACGCATAAGTTCAGCGAGGCGGATTTCCGCGGCTCGCGGTTCGCCGACTGGCCGCGCGACCTGCGCGGCAACAACGATCTGCTCGTGCTCACCCAGCCCGATGCGATCCGCGCCATCCATTTGGCCTATGCAGAGGCGGGCGCCGATATCATCGCAACGAACACGTTTTCTTCGACGCGCATCGCTCAGGCCGATTATGGCATGGAAGAGCTCGTGCCGGAATTGAACCGCGCGGCTGCGCAGCTCTGCCGCGAGGCGGTCGAACTTGCGCAAGCGAAGGACGGGCGGCAGCGCTTCGTCGCCGGCGCGATGGGACCGACCAATCGCACGGCCTCTATTTCGCCGGACGTGAACAATCCCGGCTTTCGCGCCGTGACCTTCGACGAATTGCGGAGGGCCTATGCCGAATCGGCTGAGGCTTTGATCGAAGGCGGCGCCGATATTCTCTTGATCGAGACGATCTTCGACACGTTGAACGCGAAGGCGGCGCTCGTCGGTATCGACGATGTGTTCGAAAGGCTCGGCCGCAAATATCCGATCATGATCTCGGGCACGATCACGGATCTCTCGGGTCGCACCCTCTCGGGCCAAACGCCGACCGCTTTCTGGTATTCGCTGCGCCATGCAAAGCCCCTCTCGATCGGGCTCAATTGCGCGCTCGGCGCACGCGAAATGCGCACGCATCTCGCCGAGCTCGCGCGCGCGGCCGACACGCTCATCTGCGCTTATCCCAACGCCGGCCTGCCCAATGAATTCGGTCTCTACGACGAGAGCCCGGATTACATGGCAGGGCTCATCGGCGAATTCGCCCAATCCGGCCTCGTCAATATCGTCGGCGGCTGCTGCGGCACGACGCCCGCCCATATTCATGCAATCGCCAAGCGCGTGAAGGACATTCCGCCGCGCGCGATCCCGAAAGTGCCGGCGCTTCTGCGCCTCTCCGGGCTCGAACCCTTCACGCTCACCTCCGACATCCGCTTCGTCAATGTCGGAGAGCGCACCAATGTGACGGGCTCCGCGAGGTTCCGAAAATTGATCAAGGACGGAGATTTCGCGACCGCGCTCGACGTTGCGCGCGATCAGGTCGCCAATGGCGCCCAGATCATCGACGTCAATATGGACGAAGGCCTGCTCGATTCCGAAGACGCGATGGCCAAATTCTTGAACCTCGTCGCCTCGGAGCCCGACATTGCCCGCGTGCCGATCATGGTCGATTCATCGAAATTCTCGGTGATCGAGGCGGGACTGAAGACAATCCAGGGCAAACCTGTCGTCAATTCGATTTCGCTGAAGGAAGGCGAAGAAAAATTCGTCGAACAGGCGAAGGCCGTGCGCCGCTATGGCGCGGCGGTCGTCGTCATGGCTTTCGACGAGAAGGGCCAGGCCGACACGCGCGAGCGCCGCATAGAGACGCTCAGCCGCGCCTATGCGATTTTGACCGAGAAGGTCGGCGTGCCTCCCGAAGACATCATCTTCGATCCGAACATTTTTGCCGTCGCGACCGGCATCGAAGAGCACAATAATTACGGAGTCGATTTCATCGAAACGGCGCGGGAAATCCGCAACCGTTTCCCCCTCGTCCATATTTCCGGCGGCGTCTCCAATCTTTCCTTCTCCTTCCGCGGCAATGAGCGCGTGCGAGAGGCCATGCACTCGGTCTTTCTCTATCACGCGATCGCCGCGGGCATGGACATGGGCATCGTCAATGCCGGCCAGCTCGCCGTCTACGACGATATCGAGCCGGAGCTGCGCGAAGCCTGCGAGGACGTCGTGCTCAACCGCGGTCCGAATGCCACCGAGCGGCTGCTGGCGCTTGCCGAAAGCTATCGCGGCAAGACGACGGAAGCGAAAGAGAAGGATCTCGCATGGCGCGAAGCGCCGGTCGAGAAACGGCTCGAACACGCGCTCGTCGCCGGCATTTCCGAATTCATCGAGGCCGACGTCGAAGAGGCGCGGCAGAAAGCAACGCGTCCGCTCGATGTGATCGAAGGTCCGCTGATGGCCGGCATGAATGTCGTCGGCGATCTTTTCGGCTCGGGCAAAATGTTTCTGCCACAGGTGGTCAAATCGGCACGCGTGATGAAACAGGCGGTCGCCTATCTCCTGCCCTATATGGAGCAGGAGAAGGAAGCGGGCGGCGCGCGTCAGAGCGCCGGCAAGATCCTCATGGCCACCGTCAAAGGCGACGTGCACGATATCGGCAAGAACATCGTCGGCGTCGTGCTCGCCTGCAACAATTACGAGATCATCGATCTCGGCGTCATGGTGCCGGCAGCCAAGATCCTCGAGACGGCGCGCGCTGAGAAGGTCGATGCCATCGGCCTCTCCGGGCTCATCACGCCCTCACTCGAAGAAATGTGCTTCGTCGCGTCCGAGATGGAGCGCGAGGGTTTCGACCTGCCGCTCTTGATCGGCGGGGCGACGACGAGCCGTGTCCATACCGCCGTGAAAATCCACCCGAATTATCATCGCGGCCAGACCGTCTATGTCACGGATGCAAGCCGCGCGGTAGGCACGGTGCAGGCGTTGCTCTCACCGGAAGCACGTGATGCCTATATCGACAGGGTGCGTGCCGAATATCGCAAAGTGGCGGATGCGCATCAGCGCGCCGAAGCCGACAAGCGGCGATTGCCGCTCGCGCAAGCGCGCGCCAACGCCTTGAGACTCGATTTTTCAACTTACGATCCGCCGAAGCCGCTCTTCACCGGCACGCGCATTTTCGGCAGCTACGATGTGGCGGACCTCGTTCCCTATATCGATTGGACGCCTTTTTTCCGCACGTGGGAATTGCGCGGCGTCTTTCCGGATATTCTCGACGATCCGGAACAGGGAACCGCCGCGCGCCAGCTCTATGAAGACGCGCAGGATATGCTCCAGCGCATCATTGCCGAGCGCTGGTTCGATCCCAAGGCGGTGATCGGCTTCTGGCCGGCCAATTCGGTCGGCGACGATATCCGCCTTTACACGGGCGAGTCGCGCACGGAAGAGCTCGCGACTTTCCATACTTTGCGCCAGCAACTCAGCAAGCGCGAGGGCCGGTCGAATCTCGCCCTTTCCGATTTCGTCGCTCCGGCTTCGAGCGGCAAGGCCGATTATATCGGCGCCTTCGTGGTGACGGCCGGCGCCCGCGAAGAGAAATTCGCCGAGCGCTTCGCCAAGGCGAACGATGATTATCGCGCGATCCTCGTCAAAGCGCTGGCCGACCGGATCGCCGAGGCGTTTGCCGAACAGATGCACGAGCGCGTGCGCCGCGAGTTCTGGGCCTATGCGCCGGACGAGGCGCTGAGCAACGAGGAGCGGATCGGCGAGTCCTATCGCGGCATTCGCCCGGCGCCCGGCTATCCGGCGCAGCCCGATCATACCGAAAAGGCCACGCTCTTTCGCCTTTTGGAAGCCGAGCGTCGCATTGGCGTGAAGCTCACCGAGTCCTATGCGATGTGGCCGGGTTCGTCGGTGAGCGGCCTTTATTTCGCGCATCCCGAGGCGAGCTATTTCGGCGTCGGCAAAATCGAACGCGACCAGGTCGAGGATTACGCGAAGCGCAAAGGCATGCCGCCGGAAGAGATCGAGCGCTGGCTCGCGCCGATTCTCAATTATGATCGGACCGCGACGCCCGCCGCAGCGGAATAGACCCTCTTCCCATAAACGGGGAGAGGATTAAGGCCTTGCCGCCATCAAGGCCTTGAGCGTCGCGATCGTGGAGCGATCCGCCTTGCCGTCGATCCGCGCCGGACGGAAATGGCGCTGGAAGGCGGCGACGACGATTTCGGTCCTTTCGTCATAATCGCCGCTCGGCTCGACGTCATAGCCATAGGCGGCGAGCATGCCCTGCACGGCCGCGACCGCGCCGCCCTTTGCACCGCGTGCGAGCGGCGGATCATTTTCGATCGGATGCGGGCGCACATAGAGGCCGATTCCGGCTTCCGCGAGCGTACCCCACGGAAAATATTCGCCGGGATCGATCTTACGGCCAGGCGCAATATCCGAATGAGCGAGAATGCGCTGCGGCGCGATCTTATGCCGGCACGCGATGTCACGGCAGAGCGCGATGACCGCGTCGATCTGCGCTTTGGGATAGGCCGGCGCGCCGAACTCATGTCCGCCGTTCTGCAGTTCGATCCCGATCGAAGCGGAATTCATATCGCTTTCGCCGGCCCAACAAGATTGGCCGGCATGCCAAGCGCGCCGCGCTTCGGGCACCAGTTGGAGAATGTCGCCTGTTTCATCGATGAAATAATGCGCCGAGACTTCCGCCTTCGGATCGCTGAGCCTCGCCAGCGCCGCCGCGCCATCGGCCATCCCGGTATAATGAAGAATAATCGAATCCGGGCCTTTGCCCTTCCGCGCCCCGAAGTTGGGCGAAGGATGAATTTTGGCGAGAGGCGAGTCCGGCGCGAATGGGCGCATCAGAGGCGTATCGGATCACGATGAACGTGATCGATTCTGCGCGAAATGCCTTTATCCACTTTTCGCATCCCGCTCTAGTACCAGGCGACGCAGACCGGATTGCCGTAGTAATCATAGCCCGTCCTCGCGCAACGCGGCGGCGGAGGCGGCGGAGGCGGCGCATAGCCAGGCGGCGGAGGTGGCGGAGTGGTAGCTGCGCCGACGGTGGCTCCGGTCGCTGCCCCCAGAACGCCCCCTGCCAGCGCGGCGACGGGGCTATGTCCGGCGGCGGCACCGATCGCAAGCCCGGTCGCGCCGCCAAGTGCCGCGCCCGATGTGGCGCGCTGTTCCGGCGTATAGCCGCAACCGGCGAGCAGAATGGCCATGGCGAGCGCAGCTCCGAATGATCTGGTCATATTCTTCCCCTCGCACCGGCATGTTGCGGCTTGGCGGTGTCCGCAAATCCCTCAGAATTATGGCAAGTTGACGCCGGCGCGCGTCGCGCCTATCTCGATTCGGCCAGTCGGCCGGATGGCCGCCGCTCAAAGCGGAGGAAAGTCCGGGCTCCATGGAGACACGGTGCCGGAAAATGTCCGGCGGGGGCGACCCCAGGGAAAGCGCCACAGAAAAGCAGACCGCCTGCCGCTCGGCAGGCAAGGGTGAAACGGTGCGGTAAGAGCGCACCGCGCGGATGGCAACATGCGCGGCATGGCAAGCCCCACCGGGAGCAAGACCGAATAGGGGCGCACGCGGCTCGCAAGAGCCGCAGGTCCGTCTCCGGACCGGCGTCCGGGTTGGTTGCTTGAGGCGGCCGGTAACGGCCGTCCCAGATGAATGGCCATCACGCGCGCTTTCGCGCGCCATACTGAACCCGGCTTATAGGCCGGCTGGCAATTGTCATTGCGGGAAACGCGAAGCGCGACGAAGCACTCCAGGCGCCTTTCCCTGGATTGCTTCGCTTCACTCGCGCAATGACGGATCTAGTCTAGCCGCCGAGCCTGCCCGCGGCATGCGCGAGCATCGTATAGACCTTGCCCGTCTCCGAGGTGAGATAGGTGCGGGTCAGGGTGTCGTCGCGATCGTCGCGGCTCACGTCGGCCAGCAGCCGCTCGAACTCCTGCACATAGCGATCGACCGTATTGCGGAATTCGAGATCGTTGCGGTAGCGCCGGCGGATCTCGTCGAAGGTCTGCGGGCCGCGCCCGACATAAAGCGAGCGCGTGAAGGCGTTCATGTCGCCGCGCCGATAATTGTCCCAAGCCTCGGCAATCGCCGCATGATCGACCATCCGGGCAATATCGTGCGAGATCGTCTCGAGTGGCTCGTTCTGTTGCGGGGCGCGCGGCAGATGCGGCGTCGGCCGCGCCGGCTGATCCTCGCGCGAGGCGCGCGCCAGCAGATCGGAAAGCCAGCCGGAGCCGCGCTCGGCAGGCGGGCGCGGGGGATTGATCGGCCCGCGCGCCGAGCGCGAGTCGGACCGCGCAGGCTCCGGATCGCGCACCGGCTCAGGCCGGCTGCTCTCGAGCCGCCGCGAGCCGCCCTCGGAACGCGAGGCGAAGGGATCCGAAAGATCGTAAGCATGGCCCGAGCGCGCAACGATGTCGGTCAACTCGTTGAGCGCCTTGATCTGATCGGCCACGACACGCCGCATGGCCGCGGTCTGCTCGGCGGTTTCCTGCGGCAGGACCACGGAATTGCGCCGCAATTCCTCACGCGTTGCCTCAAGCTCGCGCTGGATCTCCCGCGCAAGGCCGCGCATTTCGGCGGCCGCAGTCTGAAACCGCGCGGTCGATTGGCCGAGAATATTTTCAATGTCGCCATTCGCCTGTTCGTAGGCGGCGCGCAGGAGCGCCGCGGTGCGTTCCCGCTCGCTGCCGAGCGCCTCGCGGATTCCGCCGAATTGGCGCTCGACCATTCCGGCGGTCGTCTGTGACGTCTCGGCGAGGAAGGTGCCGATTTCATGCGCACGAGTCTCGACGCGATGGAAGGATTCATCGACGAGCGCCGAGAACGACGACATCACGCCATCGAATTCCTCGCGCTGCGCCTGAGCGGAGGCGAGCAAGCCCTCGAGCGCCGCGCGGCGCTCGTTCAAGGTGCGATCGAGCTCGGACTGCGAGCGAGCGAGATCGGCAGCCGCCGCCGCAAGCTGCTGCTGCTGATGCGCGATCGTCTCGTAGAGCGCCCGAGCGCTGCCGATCGTCGTGCCCGCATTGGCGCCGAGATCCTCCATCTCTTTGGTAATGTCGGAAATCGCCTGCTCGAATTGCTGAATGCGCGCGGCGAGCGCCGTCTCGATCGCGACAAAGCTCATATCGGCATTGCCGATCATGTCCTGCAGCGCGGCGTTTCTTTCCGCAAGCGTCGCGACCGTCGACGCCATCTCCTCTTTCAGCTTTTCATTGGTGGAAATCAGAGATTCGACCGCCGCCGCGGCGCCCGAGGCAAGCGTCTCGGCGAGATTGGCGGAAGATTGGTCGATGGTGGAGGCAAGCTCGGCTTGTTTCTGGCCGAGATTTGCGACGAGGTCCGTGCCTTTCGTTTCGAGCAAGGCGTGGAATTCGTCACTGCGCGCGCGCAAGGTTGCGTGCAGGTTTTGGCTGCGTTCGTCGAGCGCGCCTTGCAGCTCGCTGAGGCGAGTAGCCAGCGCCGCGCCGATCTCGTTGACGCGCGTGGCGAGCACGCCGCCGATCTCCGTGATCCGTTCGGCAAGCGTCGAGTCGAGGTCGGTCGACGCCTGGCCGAGCAATTCCTTCAGCGTGTCGGCGCGTCCGCTGAGCAGATTGGCCAGCGCGCCCGATTCCTGGTCGAGCGCCGCGCTGATATTGGCGGAATGGTGCGAAAGGTTCGAATCGATCTCTTGCGCGCGCGTCGCGAGATTCTCGGCAAGCTCGCGCCCGCGCGTGTCGAATTCGGTGGAGATCGCTTCGAGCCTGCCGACCACCTGATCCTCGAACCGGGCAATCCGCCCATCGAGCGTGTCGGCGATGGTCGCCGCTTTCCAGCCGAGCGCCTGATGGATCTCGTCGGCCTTGCCGCCGAGCGCCTGGGTGATTTCGTCCACCTTGCCGCCCAGTGCCTGATTGATCTCGTCGGCCTTGCCGCCGAGCGCATGATAGATCTCCTCGGCCTTGCCGCCGAGCGCCAGATGGATCTCTTCCGCCCTCCCGCCGAGCACTTGATGGATGTCGTCTGCCCGGCTCGCAAGGCTCCGATTGATCTCCTCGATCTTGGCTGAGAGCGACTCGCCGATGTCGCCCAGGGTCGCGCCGAGCGTCTGGTTGACCTCGTCCGCTTTGCTGGAAAGCGTTTCGCCGACCGAGGCGGCGCGATCCAGGAGGACGCGGTCGATCTCGTCGGCTCTCGATTCGAGCGCCTGGATGACCTCGCGGCCGCCTTCGCCAAGAATCTTGGCAATATCGATGGTGCGCGCGGCCAGGGCCTCGTTAAGCGCCTGAGCCCGCCCGTCGAGGGCGGAATCGATTCGTCCGATAAGCTCCTCGAATGTATCGGCAATGGCCTGGACTTTGGCTCCCGCGCGATCCTCGAAAGCCTGCGTCTGCTCGGCAAAGAGATCGGCGGTGTGCTGCGCGCGCGCCTCGAACTTGCCGTCGAGTTCGCCGCCCTGCACCGCGAGCACGGTCTCGATCGCTTCGAGCTGTTTGCTGAGCGCCGTCGTCAAATGTTGCGCATTCTCGCCGATCCGGTCGGCAATCGTATTGCCCTGGCCGGCAATGGCTTCTTCGAACTGCCCGAGCCGCTCGGCAAGCGTCTCGGTTACACGCTCGCTGTGCGTTGCGATCGCATTGATGGCTTCGCTGACGCTCTGGCCGAAGCGGTCGTTCAGCGTGCCGGCGTGATAGGAGAAGGTCTCGAGCGAATCGTGCGTGCTCTGCGACAAGCGTTCGCTGAGCTTGTCCGATTGCATCGTCAGTGTCGAGATCGCCTCATGGAGCACCGAATTGATCCGGCCGCTCGATTCCTCGATCCTTTGCACGACATCGGTCATCAGCACGTCGCCGCTGCTGCGCAATTGCGTATCGATCTCGGCAAGCCTTTGCGAAAAGCTCTCCGACATTTCGGCATTCGCCTGGCCGACCGTGGCTTCGACTTCGGCGAGGCGCCGCGCGACCTGTTCCGAGAGCTCCGTGCTCACCTGACCGACCGTGGACTCGATTTCCGCAAGACGGCGCGCCAGCGTCTCGGCAATTTCGGTGCTCGCCTGCCCGGCCGTCGCTTCGACGCCGACCCGCGCCTGTTCCAGCCGACCGAGGACGGATTCCGCCTGGCCAGCAAGGCTTTCGGCCAGCTGGTCGCCGACCTGCGTCAGGGCGAAACGGATCTCCTCCGCCTTGGCGCCGAGCGACATGGTGATGCTGGCGGCCGCGGCGCTCAGATTTTCGGCAAGCCCTGCCGAGGCGTTCTCGAGCTCGCGGGCGAAGGAATCTTGCGCCCCGCCGATCGCATTGCGCATGCGCTCGCCATTGGCCTGCATGGACTCGCGCTCGGCTGAGAGTTCTTCGACCAGCGCCCGGATGCGCCGCTCGTTGTCCGAATAGGACCGTTCCAGATTGGAGACCTCCGAACGCACCAGCGTTTCGAGCTCTCCGGCGCGCGCCAGCGCCCGCTCGATTCCATCGCCCATCGAGACGATCTCGCGGCGGATCGCCTGCGATAGCGTGACCATCTGCTCGCTCGCGACCGCTTCAGGCTCGGCGAGCCGCATGGCGACCTCGACCATCGAGCGCGCCGTCAGCCGCATTTCCTCGGCGCGGCGGGCCAGCACACCCGTGACCAGGAAGAACGCGATCGGTGCGACAGTCGCAAAAGCGAAGAAGGCCAGTTCCGTCCTGACCCCGCCGGACCCGAGAATTTCGGCGCGGTGCGTGGCGAAATAAAGCGCCGACAATAAGAGCCATATGGCGGAGAAGACCGCCGCGACGATCAGCGAGACCGAAGTCGGTTTCTTGTTGACGGCCCGTAGCATGGCGCCGATCGAATCGCGATCGTCATTGGCCGCCGGAACCGGGGCGACCGGCGAGCGCTCGGCAGCAAAATCGGGCTTGCTCCGTTCGGGCTTTTTTGGTGCGAAAAGAGGGTGCTCCTCGATCTCCGGCAACTTGCGCGCGAGGCGTCCATTTTCGACGGCCGGCGGGGCTTCGCTCTGCCCTCCGGCAACCTGCGCGACTGGCAATTCCGAATGGCGCTTCATCATTCTCGGCGTCTTGTCTGGATCCGAGGCCTTCGGGAAAATCGGGGTCGAGATCTCCGGTGCCTTCTGGGCTGGGCCTTCGCCGGTCAGGTTCAAAGCCTCCTCAATCGCCGAGAGCGCCGCAGCCGCGGGATCTTGCGCCTTGTTCGTGGCCATGCTTGCCTCTTGTTAAATAACGGAAAAAATGGACCGAGACTTGAGCTTCGATCTCTCTCCAACGGCTTGGATCCAGCCATCCGTTAACCAAAAGCACTCTACATCTGTGCCTTGGGGATTGAAACCGCTGGGCCGGCAAGCTTTTGATTCGTCGTTAACGGCGCTTTCACCATGATCGGAAACAATTTTTCGCCAGTTCGATCTCCCGCGCACCGCCCGGTTATCCAAGCAAAAATCGTGCAGTAGCAAGGGAATAACCGGCCATATCCAACAAAGGCGCAGGGCACGTGACTTCGTCCGGAGATCAAGCCTCGCCCACCGCGACCCCATCCTCCGAAGGATCGGCCTCCGGGGGCGCCGCCCAGAGCCCTGTCAACTTTCGCCGTGATGTCCTCGATATCCTCCATCTCGCCGAGCAGACGGGCGCCGATTCGGGCCTGCAGCGCGAACTCCTCGACCTGTTTGTCCGACAGTCGGCCGAATTTATGGCGCAAATCAGGGGGGTTAGTGTCGCTGAGCCCGGTTTCCTGCATCGGCTGAAAGGCTCGGCCCGCGCGATTGGCGCCTTTGAGCTCGCCGACACCGCGGCCGAGCTCGAGCGTGGCCAGAGCCAAGCGGAACGACTCGCCGCGGCTCTTCGCCGGACGCTCGCCGCCATCGAAGCGCATCTGCGCAATCTTCCCCGCCCGCCTGAGCCGCCGGCTCAAGCTCATGATTTCCATATCGAAGCCAAGCAAAGGCGGCCGCCTCGGCAAAGACAAGGGCTGTTCATGGGCGGGGCTCTTAAGTAAAGAGGGCGCGAACGCCTGCCTAAACCAACCCCAGAGACCTATATGACGATCAAGATCACTTTCATCGATTCGTCCGGCGAGAAGCGGACGGTCGAGGCGGAAGAAGGCTCGACCGTGATGGAGACGGCGATCCGCAATTCCGTCCCTGAGATCACTGCCGAATGCGGCGGCGCCTGCGCCTGCGCCACGTGCCATGTCTATGTCGACAAGGCCTTTTTGTCGCTGACCGGGGGCCCCAGCCCGCAGGAAGAGGACATGCTCGATTTCGCCTATGCCACGCAGCCCAATTCGCGGCTTTCCTGCCAGATCAAAGTCACGCCGGAACTCGACGGGCTGATCGTTACGACGCCGCCCCGTCAGGGATAAGCGACCCTGCGCCGGCTCATTGCCGCGACAATAAATCAGGTTGCGATGCCCTGCCTTTTGAAGCCAACCGGACGGGCAAGCATTTCAGGAGTCATGAATGGAAGAAAGCATAAAGACCGATGTCGTCATCGTGGGGGCCGGCCCGACCGCCCTATTCACCGTCTTCGAACTCGGTCTCCTTGATATCAAAAGCCATCTGATCGACGTTCTCCCGCGCGCCGGCGGCCAATGCGCCGAACTCTATCCGGAAAAGCCGATCTACGACATTCCCGGCCATCCGATGATCACGGGCGACGGTCTCGTCGAAAAATTGCTTGCGCAGATCGAGCCCTTTCATCCGACCTTTCATTTCGAGCAAATGGTGACCGAGCTCGAAGTGCTCGGGAGCGCACAGACGCCGGCCTTCCGCGTCAAGACCGAAACCGGCCGCACTTTCGAATGCAAGGCCGTCATCGTGGCGGCGGGCGGCGGATCGTTCCAGCCGAAGAAGCCGCCGATCGATGGGATCGAGGCCTATGAGCAGAAGTCCGTCTTCTATGCCGTGCGCAAGATGGAAGAGTTCCGCGACAGAAATGTCGTGATTGTCGGCGGCGGAGATTCGGCGCTTGACTGGACTTTGAACTTGCAGCCGATCGCCAAGCGCCTGACGCTCGTCCATCGGCGCGATGAATTCCGCGCCGCACCGCATTCGGTCAATGCGATGCGCGAGCTCGTTTCCGCCGGCAAGATGGACTTGAGGATCGGGCAGATCATCGGCCTTTCAGGCGACAATGGCGAGCTCGCCTCGGCGCAGGTCAAAAGCGCCAAAGGCGAGGTGAGCGAACTCGCTGTCGAGCGGCTCATCCCCTTCTTCGGCCTTACGATGAAGCTCGGGCCGATTGCTCAATGGGGACTCAACCTCAACGAAAATCTGATTCCGGTCGATACTGCGCAATTCGAGACCAATGTGCCGGGCATATTCGCGATCGGCGACATCAATCATTATCCGGGCAAGCTGAAGCTCATTCTCTGCGGCTTCCACGAAGGATCGCTCGCCGCGCAGAAGATCTACCACTACGTCTACCCGGAGAAGAAGCTCGTCTTCCAATATACGACGTCGTCGACGAACCTGCAGAAGAAGCTCGGCGTGGCCTGAAGCCAGCCGCGGCGCGAGCGACTATTCCGTCGCTCCGCCCTGTTTTGCCTGCTTTGCCTCGAGTTCTTGCGCACGCTCATACCATTTTTGCGCCATGGCCTCGTCGGGAACGAGGCCGCGCACGCCGAGCTTCTCGAATTCGACGGGATCATAGGTCTCGCCCATTGCGCGCGCCGCCTCCGCGCTCCCCGCATCCGCCGCGCGCTGGAAGAAGAGCCGCGCCCCTGCAAAATAGCCGACCCTTTCCAAATCCCGGCCATGTTGCATGAGCACCTGGATCTCCTCGGGCGTCATCTCGTGCGCCGCACTCGCGTCGCTGGTGGGCAAAACCAGGCTTGCGCGCTTTTCGTTGGCAACGCGGCCGTCCGGCGCCAGCAATTGCACGACGAGCTCGCTCGTCCCCTTCGCTTCCTCACCGGGCGTAATCGATAACCCATTGCCGAGGTCGTCCGGCACCAGATACCAGCCATCGGCGCCGTCGGAGTGACCCGCCGACAGCACCGTTCCCTTCGGCAGGCCGCGGATGGCGATCAGACTATGATCCGGTACGACCCCATCGGCATTGAGGGAGAGATTGAACGGCGAAGCCTGATGCGGCTTGGCCGGGATCACTTGATCGAGCGCCAATGTCGGCATGCCGCTCGCCGGATCCTGCGGAATTTTTTTGCGCGCATCGGCTCTGTCGGAGCGTTGTGCTGCCTCGATGATCGGCAAGGGCGCCGCAACGTCCTCGACCGGACGAAGCGGGCTCGCCGCGGCCGGCGTCACGAGCAGGGAATTGCCCGCATTCGCAACAATGAGATCCCCGGCTCCCGGATTTGATTTCACCTCCGCCTGTTTCGCGGCCTTCGCCTTTGACGGCAGCGGATTGTCCTCGCTCAATAGAGCCACGGCCGCGGTCGCGCAGGCGAGCAATATGCCGACAGCGCAGATCATGCCGAACCAACGGACGAGATGAAGCAGCGAGCGCTGCCTTGGTTCAAATTCCAAATCCGAGAAACGCTCCAACCGGTTCATTGCCGCACCACCCCACGCTTGGCCTCCGGCCCCGGTCGATCAATGCTGGGCCTGCGAAGCCTTCCACTTTACAAACGCACGAAACAATTCTTCCCGCTGCGCATCGGACTGAAGTCCCTGGTCCTTGCCGCTGGTTGCCAGAAAGCGGTCGAAATCCTGCTGCGTCGCCTCTTGCGGGCGCGACGCATCGATCCAGGCCTGAGCGGCGGGAAAGCGCGTCCAACCTTCCAGCGTCGCGGCGAAGTTCACCTCGCGCCATTTCGCGCGCCGCGGAGGTTTGCGGAAATCTTCGAAATGATTGAAGAACGCGTCGACGAATTTGGCGACCTTGTTGTACCGGTCCGTATATTTCGGCCAGTTGAATGCCGCGAGAACGGCGCAATTGGCAACCGTGTCGACCCGCTGCCCCTCCGGAATGAGGTTCGGGTAATCGGCATGTTCCAACACCGCCGGATAATAATCGTTGAACAGCGGCGCAGTGAACGGAATGGGCACGAGCTTCAGTCCATCGGACGGTTTCAGCGTCGCGACAAAGCTCGACGGTTTACCGGTGATCAGGATGGTCGCGGCAATACGCCCATCCTTGATGGCGGCGACCGCGTCGGCCTGCCCCATGTTGACTTCTTTGACGTTGATGCCGAGCGCCTGAAACACGAGCTGGGAGGTGAGTTCCGTGCCGCTGCCGGTCTCGCCGAAATTCACCGGCTTCCCGCGCAGATCGTTCAGATCCTTCACGCCCGGGCCGGCTAGAATATGCATCTCTTCGTTGAAGAGCTTGCTGATATAGGCGATCTGGCTCTTGATGTCGCCGAGTTCGCCCGTCTTGGCGTAATGATTGAGAATGTTCGAATGGGTGATCCCCATGTCGATGCCGTGCAGGAGCAGGATATCGCGCACGTTCTGGGCGCTTCCCTTCCCCACCACGGGCAGCACGCGGAGATTGTCGCCGTCGTCCAGAACCTCGGAGAGATCATAGACGATCCCGAGCGAATCTCCGTCGCGGTTGCCTGAGAGAATAGTAACGACGTTGTCGTTTATGCGCTGGCGTTCGCGGTCATAGTCGCTGATCGCCTGTTGGCTATCGATGGCCTGGTGCCTCTGCCAGGCGTGCCTTCCGGCATTTCCGCCTGCCGCGCCGGCGCCGGAAATAAACGCGACCAAAAACAAGCTCAGAAACGAAGCAAGTACAATACGCATATTCGCTCCCCGGCAGCCGCAAGGCCGCTCGTACGCGCGTCCCCAACCCACTCTGCACTATGGCTGCGCAGTTACGGTACGAGAACTTATAGTGCCGACATTGTGGCTTATTCGCGGTCACATCAAGATGCGGTTGTGCGCGCCAATTCAGCACGAACCGCGTGATTATGCAAATACGTTTATGGAAAGCCGCCTCGATTCAACGCTTTCGAAGCTTTCGGCTGCTGCAACCGGCGAGCGAGCATTGCTGATCTTGGTCCGCGCGCGAAAAAAAAATTATCAGAAAATTCCTGCCGATGTGGCTGGCTCGAGGCAAGTCACCGAGCTTCGAGATCCGGTAGAGCCTCCTGCCGAGGATCTTCGAAAATCGGATCACCCGCGGCTCGCACCTTCCTCCTTCTCGGAGCGAAAGAGGAATGGCGCGACATCGCCGATGCCCGGCGTCGGCGTGACGGCAAAAGGCATCGGCCGGCAGACCGCCATTGCGGAAAGCCCCACACGCGCTGTCAGCATGCCGTTCAACACGCCCTCGCCCAATCGCGCCGAGAGTCGCGCCGCTATCCCGTGCCCAAGCACTTGTTGAATGAGCGAGTCGCCGACCGCGACACCGCCGGTGATCGCAAGATGCACGCCGACCGAACGCATCAATTTGAGAAAGCCGAAAAAGCCCGGCCGCCCGCCATAAATCTCAGCGATTTTTCGAATGAGCCGCAAAGCCTGCGCGGCGACGAAGGCGATATCGACGAGCGCGCGCGGAGAAATCGCCGTGACCATGGAGACGCGCTTGGCCGCTTGCGCGATCTCGCGCCGCACTTCCTGATCGAGCGGCAGGATCAGGTCGCGCTCGGCTATGTCGATGAGATCGCGTCCGTCGATGATTTCATGCGTGAGCTCGAGGAGCTGTGCGCTTTGCCGGCGCTTTGCCTCGATCGCAGCGAGCGCCGAGACGAGCCGGCGCGCAGCTTCGCGATCGTCCGCCGCGCGCGCCGCGGCAAAGCCCATATGGATATGCGCAATCCTGCTCTGCCGGGCGATGCCCCAAATCTCGCGGGCGGCGAGCACGCAAAGCGCAAGGAGCGCCAGCGCGGCGAGTGCCAGCGCTGCGTAGCCGAGGACGGGCGAACGCGCGAAAAGGTCCTTGATCAGGCCGGCGATCCAATTGCCGATGACGAGCAACAGAAATCCGCCGGCGGTCGAAAAGAAAAGCCCGCCCCAGGAAAGCAAGGCGCCACGCGTTATGCCGCGACGTTGCGCGGTTTCGACCATTTGCTCGCCGGGATCCACTGCCGCGGCGGCGGCCGCCTCTGCCTCGACGAAATCGGGCACCGGCTCGATGGTGAAAGCCGCGCGCGGCGCTTCCTCCTCCGCGGTTTTGCCGAGGCGAAAGGCTTGCGGTTTGATCTTCGGCTTTGCCACGGACGCTACCTTAGTCTGTCGCCGAGCAGAAATTGCAGGGCGCGATCGAGGCGGATATGCGGCAAAGGTAATGGCGCGGCGGCCGCATCGCGTGCCGCAATCGGCGGGCGAAACCGCACGAAGCGATAATCCGCGGTGCGCGGATCGACGGCGTAATCGCCGGCGAAGACTTCATCCGGATTGCTCGGCAATTCGCCGGGAAAGATCGCGACTTCAGTCGCCCCGTCGAAGACTTCATCGCCAATGCGCTCGCCTTTAAGCGGAGTGCCGATGACGGCCGGCAAAGCGGCGCCGCCGCGTCCGACATTTGCTTCGCGCGTCGCGCGCACGGCCGCAAGCGCCACGACGTCTATTGCAGCCCCAAGGCTTTCGGCGCGGGCAATGGCGCGCGCCGTCAGCCGACGCAGGATCGCCTCGAGCCGATCGTGACTTAGATGATTCAAGTGATCTGCCTTGGTTGCCGCGAACAGGATCTTATCGATTTTCGGTCGGAGCAAAGTCGAGAGGAGCGAATTGCGGCCGGTACGAAACGCGCTAAGAACGTCGGCAAGCGCTGTCTCGAGATCGCGCAGCGCCGTCGGCCCGCCGTTCAACGCGGCCAGCACATCGACCAAAACGATCTGCCGGTCGAGTCTCGCGAAATGATCGCGAAAGAAGGGCCGCACCACATGCGCGCGATAGGCTTCATAGCGGCGCGCCATCATCGCGGCGAGCGAATGGGGCGCGACCGTCGCGTTCTCCTGCAGTTGGAGCGGCGAAAAGGTCAAAAGCGGCGAGCCTTCGAGATCGCCCGGCATCAGAAAACGTCCGGGCGGCAGCGCCGAAGCCGACACCGGCTCGGCCCGGCAGGCCTTGAGATAGGCCTTGAACAGGGCCGCGGCGCGTTGCGCCACGTCTTCCTCTTCCGGCGCATTCGGGTCGAGGTTTTGAACATAGGTTCGCCATTCCGCAGCGAGCGGCGCGCGCACGCTGGAGGCGCTCGAGGCGAGCGTCTCTTGCGACCAGCGCTGATAGGATTTTTCAAGCAGCGTGAGATCGAGCAGCCATTCGCCGGGATAATCGACGATGTCGATTGCGAGCCCGGCTCTGCTGCGCCGCCCAATTCCGGCGCCCCGTTCGAATTCGAGCCAAAGCCGCAATTCGGAAATGCGCTTCGTCGATTGCGGCCAGGCGCGCGCATCGTTGTGCCCGCCCGGTCCCGTGAGCATATTGACGTGATCCTCATAGGCAAAGCGCGGCACGGCATCGTCCGGCTGCGGCTCGAGCCTTGCCCCGACGAGCCGGCCTTCGGCATGGACGCGGAAGACAGGCAGCGGGTTTTTCGTACCGAGCTCGGCGAGGCGGGCGGCGAGCGTCAAATGTTGGACGAGCGCGGTGACGAAGATCGTCTTGCCGGCGCCCGATAGGCCGGTCACGCCGAGGCGCAGGCTCCTGCCGGTGAGAAGATCGGCGAGGCTCCTCGCCGCAATGCCAGCTTCGAAAACAATATCGGAGAAAGAAGGCAAAGCTCTCTCGGCTATTTGGCGAGCGCGCCCCGCGCCTTGGCGAGCGCGCCGCGCGTTACGAATAATTCGAGCTTCCCCTCGCCGCGCGTCGCTTTCTTCCAGCTCTTGGCCTCGAATTCGATGACAGCGAGGCACGGCGTGGGGAAATGGCCGCGCATGCGCGCGAGCTCGGATTTTTTGCCTTTGCCGGCAAGCGCAATGGCCAATTCCGCAAGCCCCGGATTATGACCGATGATCAGCAGAAATTTCGCCTCTTTCGGCGCCTCGGCCAATGCTTCTTCGAGCGTGGCGAGGCTTGCGCTGTAAAGCTCTGGAAGATAATGGGCCGCGAATGTCTCGCCGGCGCCCCGCTCCACCCCTTCCAAAGTCTCGCGCGTGCGCTTCGAGGGCGAGACGAGCGCGAGGTCGGGCTTGAGGCCCGCGTCACGGAAATAGCGGCCCATGCGCTCGGCCATATCGAGGCCGGATCGGCTCAATTGCCGCTCGAAATCGCCGCCGGCAGCGACCGGAACGGCTTCGGCATGGCGCAAAATTGCAAGACGCAGCATGGGAGAGGAATTGGCGTGAGGATCCGCCATTATTGCCCGAGGTTCATAGGTTGGGAAGCCGGTCGGTGTCGGAAAAGCCCGGCAGAGATTTAGTGAGCATGCTCAAGTTGTTCCACATTCCGCCTCGATCGCGTCGCGCAGCGCCGCCTGCAAAGTGTGCACCACTTCGTTCTCGGCCGAGGCGAAGGCGTGCCTCTCGAGGCTGCCGCATGGCGCAATGAGCTTCAGGCTACTCGTTGCAAAGATCGCGTCGGCGCGGGAAAGTTCCGCGAGATCGAATGATTGTTCCGCTGCGCCGAAACCGAGGCCCGGCGCCCGCTTAAGCACAAGAGCCCGCACGGTGCCGGGGAGCACGCCATCGGCAAGCGGCGGCGTTACAATGCGCCGGCCGAAGACGGCGAAGAGGTTCGCGCTCGAAAGGCTGGCGACGTGTCCCAAGCCATTAAGAAAGAGCGCCTCCCCGGCGCCTTTCGCACTGGCTTCTCGCAAGGCGAGGATCGCGTCGAGATAGGCGAGCGTTTTCAGCCGCGCAGCAGGCGAAGATTCATTGCGGCGGATGGACGTCACGGCGAGCGCGAGGACCGGAAAAGGCGCCGGCGCGGGCGCGGCGGCGCCGAAAAGAAAAGGCTTTGGCTCTTTCGGCAGAGGGAGACCGCGCGCGCCCCCGCCGCGCGTCAAAGTCAGGCGCACAGCGCCCTGCCCGATCGCGGCGGCGAGTCTCCCGAGTGCATCAGCCGCCGCCTCCCTGGAAAACGGAATGGCAAGCGCTTCCGCCGCGAGCGCGAACCGGTCGAGGTGTGGCTCCAAAAGGAAGATGCGCCCGTTCTGCGCAAGCGAAGTATCGAAGATGCCGTCGGCCAGATTGAGGCCACGATCGGTCAGATCGAAAGGGGCGATCGGCTCCTCGTGAAGCGCGCCGTCATACCAGAACACGGGGCTCGACCGCCAGGCGCAAGAAGTTGCCGAAAAGCGCGTGGCCCTTCTCGGTCAGGATCGATTCGGGATGAAATTGCACGCCATAAGTCGGATGAACGCGATGCGAGAGCGCCATGATCTCTCCCTCTTCGGAGACCGCATCGATCGACAATGCCGCTTCGAGCGCCGGCGTCGGCTCGACGATCAGCGAGTGATAGCGTGCGACCGTCAAGGGCTGCGGCAGGCCTTCGAAGAGGCGCTCGCCGCGATGCGACACGTGCGAGGTGCGCCCGTAGAGCGGGCGCTTCGCCGGCACGACCGGCGCGCCGAACGTCGCCCCGATACATTGATGGCCGAGACAGACGCCGAGGATCGGGACCTCGCCGGAGAAAGCTTCGACGACCGCGCTCGAGACCCCCGCATCGTCCGGCGTGCCGGGCCCCGGCGAAATGACGATCGCCTCCGGTGCCATCTGCCTGATTTGGGCAATATCGATCGCGTCATTGCGAAAGACCGAAACCGCGCGCCCCAATTCTTCGAAATAGCGCGCGACGTTGAAGACGAAGGAATCGTAATTGTCGATGACGAGGATCTTCTTCATTGCGCCTCTTCCAATTCCTTGGCGCCGGCGAAAGCATCGAAGAGGCGCTTCACCTTGGCTTCCGTCTCGGCATATTCGGCCGCCCAGTCGGAGAGGCAGGTGATGCCGCCCCCGGCATGCAGGCTCGCCTGGCCATCCTTCAGGATGGCTGTGCGGATTGCGATATTCATATCCATCGTTCCGTCAAATCCAAGATAAAGGATCGAGCCGCAATAATAGCCGCGCGGCGCGCGTTCGATCGCATCGATGATCTCCATCGAGCGCCGCTTCGGCGCACCGGTAATCGATCCTCCCGGAAAAGTCGCGCCGATCAGATCGCAGGCATCCTTGCCCGGCGAGAGCATGCCGGTCACCACCGAGACGAGATGGTGGACATTGGCATAGGTTTCGCGCCCGCAGAGTACCGGGACTTCGACCGAGAAGGGGCGGCAGACGCGCGAGAGGTCATTGCGCAGAAGATCGACGATCATGATGTTTTCGGCGCGATCCTTCTCCGAATTTACGAGCGTCTCGGCGCGCCAGAGATCTTCGAGAACATCTTCGGCGCGTTTCGTCGTACCCTTGATCGGCCGCGTCTCGACCGCGGCTCCGCGCTTGCGGAGCAAAAGCTCGGGCGAGGAGGACGCAATGATTGTCTCGCCGCAGGAAAGATAGGCGGCAAAAGGCGCCGGATTGGTCGCGCGCAGTCGCTCGTAAAAACTGAAGGAAGAAAAATCCTCCGGCAGATCGGCCAAGAACCTTTGCGCGATGTTCGCCTGGTAGATGTCGCCGCGGAAAATATGGTCCTGCACGCGTTCGATTGCGGTGCGATAGGTCGCGCGGGTGAAATTCGAGGTCCACCCTTTGATCGGTGCCTGCGGTGCGTTCGGAAAAGGCGCACGTTCGATCAAGGCGCAAGCCTGTTCCAGCCGCGCCTTGGCGCGCGCACCGCGCCTCTCGCCCTCTTCCGGAAAGCCCGACGCAAGGATGAAGGTGCGCCGCTGAGCGAGATCGAAAGCAAAGACGAGATCGTAGAAGCCGAGATGGAATGGCTCCTCCTGCTCGATCCGATGATTGGGCGAGGCGAGCCCATCGAGCTCCCAGCCGAACTCATAGGGGACCGCGCCGATCGCACCGCCTTGGAAGGGAGGAAGTGCGGGATCGGATTCGAGCCTGAAACGGGCGAGGAGGTCACGCAAGGCTTCGAGCGGCGGATGCCACATGGGCACGCCGTTCCACAGCGCGAGCCCTTGTGCCGCGGTAAAGGTGCCGAAAGGCTCGATGCCGATATAGGAATAGCGCCCGAGCTTCGGGTGAAACAGAGCGCTGTCGAGAAAGGCAAAGCCTGGCCGGTCGGTCAGGCGCTTGGCGACTTCGATCGGCTCGCGCCAGGCGATCTCTATTCTTGAAATTCCGTCTTCTCTGGCGAGCAAAGGGAGCCTCCCGGCTTCCGCCGATCTATCATTTCCGCGGTTTTCCTGAAATTGGGCGTGGCGGCGCGGCCTTGATCATATGTGAATTGGACGGGCGGACGACAACGGCGCCGCATGGACCAAGGCCCGCTCGAATTCCATCCGCCGGCAAACTGGCCTAGCATGAAGCCGGCTTAATCTGGCGATTCTCGATGCTGCGAATCATCTGGCGGCCGGCGGTTCTCTTCCTTCTGCCGTTCGTGCTTTATGCGATTTTGCTCGTCCTGCGCCGCGCGACTCCGCTCGCCTGGCGCAATTGGGGCCAGGGAACTTTATCGACGCTCACCCTCGTCGGACTTCTTGCCGCGGTTCTCGGCTTCTTCCTTTTCGGAGTGTTCGCCGAGCGCCATCAGGGCGCCTATGTGCCGGCGCATGTCGAAAACGGCGTCGTGATACCAGGACATATGGAATGAGCATGGTTGCGGTAGCCGCGCCTGCCCGCGCAAAGGCTCTGCTCGAGCACCAGGATCTCGCTCGAATCCTGGCCTTGCTGGACCGCGACGGGGAAGAAGCGCGCGTCGTGGGCGGAGCCGTGCGCAACAGCTTGCTCGGCCGCCCGGTGACCGAGATCGACATTGCGACGACCGCAACGCCGGAAATCGTGATGGCACGCGCGCAGGCCGCAAAGCTGAAGAGCGTTCCGACGGGGCTCGCGCATGGCACGATCATGCTCCTCGTCGAAAGCAAGCCCTTCGAAGTGACGAGCCTGCGCGAAGACATCGAGACCGACGGACGTCACGCGAAAGTCAAATTCAGTCGCGATTTCGCGGTCGACGCGCGGCGCCGCGACTTCACCATCAACGCGCTGTCCCTGAGCCGCGACGGAATGCTCTACGACTATGTCGGCGGGCTCGCCGACATCGAGGCGCGCCGGTTGCGCTTCATCGGCGATCCCGTCGCACGCATCCGCGAAGATTATCTGCGCATCCTGCGCTTCTTCCGCTTCGCCGCGGCCTATGGCGAAGGCCCGCTCGATGGACCGGCCGTGCTCGCCTGCCTGCGTGAACGCGAAGGCCTCGCACGCCTCTCGCGCGAACGCGTGCGCAGCGAAATCCTGAAGCTTCTCGCGGCGCCGCGCGCCGGCGAAGTCACGCGCGAATTCAGCGAGACGGGCCTCCTCGGAACGCTTCTTTCATCCGCACCCAATCCGGCGCGTCTCATCAATCTTCTGCGCTTTTCGGCCGACGAGCCGCGCGATTCTTTGCTCGCGCTTGCCGCACTTTGCGTCAATCTTCCGGAAGATGCCGAGCGCCTACGCGAAGGGCTGCGGCTGTCGAATTCGGAGAGCCAGAGGCTCGCCGAGGCCGCAGCCGCTTTCCTGTCCTTGCACGGAATCGAGGCCCCGCCCGTCGCGGCGGCGCTGCTGCGGCTCATTTTCCGCTACGGTCGGCAGGCGGCCGGCGATGCGCTGGCGCTCGCCGCGGCAGAGCGCGGTGGTGGGGCGGCATGGCGCGAAGCGCTCGCCTTCGTGCGCGCGGCACCAGAGCTTCGCCTGCCCTTTTCGGGCGCCGACCTCATCGCGCGCGGCGTCCCGGACGGAAAAGAGATCGGCGAAGCTTTGAAAGAGCTACGAAAACGTTGGATCGAAGCCGGGTTCCCGCAGGATCGCGAAAAGCTCCAAGCCTTGCTCGACGCCGTGGTCGCGGCGCGCTTGAAACACTGAGGCGGCTTCACGCCGCCTTTTTCGTCGCAATCGCGACGAGCGTGCGCAGGATCTGCCGCGTGCCCTCGAGCCGCGCGGCCGGATCTTCGAAATCGCGGATGAAGACGAGCCGCATATCGGGCCGCACCTTCGCCTCCGGACCCTGTTCCGCGACATAGCGCACAAGGCCCTGCGGATCGGCAAAGGAATCGTCGCGGAAGCTGATCGTAATGCCCTTCGGTCCCGCCTCGAGCTTCTCGACATTGGCCTTGCGGCAGAGCGCCTTGATGGCGACGAGCTTGAACAATTGCTCGACTTCGCGCGGCAGCGGACCGAAGCGATCGATCATTTCGGCGGCGAAAGCCTCGATCTCGGCGTCGGTCTCGATTTTGGAGAGGCGCCGATAAAGGCCGAGCCGGACGTCGAGATCGGCGACGTAATCTTCCGGGATCGTCACGGGCGTGCCCATGGTGATCGTCGGCGACCATTCTTCCTCTGGCGATTCCATGCCGGATTTGAGCGCGATGACCGCTTCTTCCAGCATCTGCTGATAAAGTTCGTAGCCGACCTCCTTGATGTGGCCGGATTGCTCTTCGCCGAGCAGGTTGCCGGCGCCGCGAACGTCGAGATCGTGGCTCGCGAGCTGGAAGCCGGCGCCGAGCGTATCGAGCGATTGCAGAACTTTGAGCCTCTTCTCGGCCTGCGGCGTCAGCGTGCGATCGGGCGGCACCGTAAAGAGCGCATAGGCTCTGGTCTTCGAGCGGCCCACCCGGCCGCGCAACTGATAGAGCTGCGCCAATCCGAACCTGTCGGCGCGATGGACGATGAGCGTGTTGGCGGTCGGAATATCGAGCCCCGATTCGACGATCGCGGTCGAAAGCAGGATGTCATATTTGCCGTCGTAAAAGGCGGACATTTTCTCTTCGAGCTCCGAGGCCGGCAGCTGACCATGCGCCGTGACATATTTTGCTTCCGGCACGCTGCGGCGCAGGAAGTCGGCCGATTGCTCGATGTCCTCGATTCGCGGACAGACGAAAAAGCTCTGTCCGCCGCGATAGCGCTCGCGCAGCAAGGCTTCGCGCACCAGCAAGTCGTCGAAGGGCGAGATGAAGGTGCGGACCGCGAGCCGGTCGACGGGCGGCGTCGCGATGATCGAAAGCTCGCGCACGCCCGTGAGCGCAAGCTGCAAAGTGCGCGGAATGGGCGTCGCCGAGAGCGTCAGCACGTGGACTTCGGCGCGCAGCTCCTTCAGCCGCTCCTTGTGCTTGACGCCGAAATGCTGTTCTTCGTCGATCACGACGAGACCGAGATCCTTGAAGGCAACGGTCTTGCTCAGCAAGGCGTGCGTGCCGATCACGACGTCGATCTCGCCCGCAGCGAGACCCGCCTTGACCTTCTTGCTTTCGGCCGTCCCGACCATGCGCGAGACCTGCGCAACCTTGACCGGCAGTCCGGCGAAGCGCGCCTGAAAGACGCGCGCGTGTTGGCGGGCGAGCAAGGTTGTCGGCGTGACAATCGCGACTTGCTTGCCGTTGATCGCCGCGACGAAGGCGGCGCGGAGTGCGACTTCCGTCTTGCCGAAACCGACATCGCCGCAGACAAGGCGATCCATCGGCTTGCCGGAAGCAAGATCGTCGAGCACCGCTTCGATGGTCGCCGCCTGATCCTCCGTCTCCTCGTAAGGAAAACCGGCGCAGAAGGCTTCGTAAAGCGGCTCCGGCGGCGTAAGCTTCGGCGCAGCGCGCGTCTGGCGTGCGGCAGCGATCTGCAGAAGGCCGGACGCCATTTCGAGGATGCGCTTGCGCATCCGCGCCTTGCGCCTCTGCCAGGCGACACCGCCGAGCTTGTCGAGCTCGACACTGGCGTCTTCGGACCCGTAGCGCGAAAGGAGCTCGATATTTTCGACCGGCAGGAAGAGCTTAGCGCCCTCGGCATAATGGATTTCGAGACAGTCGTGCGGCACGCCTGCCGCCTCGATCGGCGTCAAGCCGATAAACCGGCCAATGCCATGGTCGACATGCACGACAAGGTCGCCGGCGGACAACGCCGTGAGTTCGCTGATCGAATCCTGGGCGCGGCGCGCGCGCTTGCGCCCATGCACCAGGCGGTCGCCGAGAATATCCTGCTCGCCGACGACCGCGAGATCCGGCGTTTCGAATCCGGCTTCGAGCCCGATGACCGCGAGCGCCACGCAAGATTTGCGCAAGCCGATGGTTTGCGCGAGCGAGGAAACCGGTTCGAGCTCGCTGATGCCGAAGTCCCTCAGCACATGACCTAAACGCTCGCGCGAGCCTTCCGACCAGCCGGCGACGACGACTCTTTTGCCCCCCGATTGCAGAGCGCGGATATGTTCGGCGGCGGCGTGAAACACGTTCGCGCCCTCGTCGTTGCGCTCGGGCGCGAAGTTGCGGCCGATCCTGCCGCCGCAGTCGATGATGTGCCGTCCTTCCGGCTGGGCGAATGGTGCAATATGCACGAGCGGCGTCGTTGCGCAGCGCTCTTTCCACTGCGTGGCCGAGAGATACAGCGTCTGCGGCGGCAGTGGCTTATAGGAGGCTTGTGCCGGGTCGGCCTCATAGGCCTGTTTGCGCGCGCCATAATAATCATCGATCTGGTCGAGGCGCTCTTTCGCCGCCTCTTCGGCCAGATGATCGAGGACGAGAGGCGCCGCGCCGATGTAATCGAACAGCGTGTCGAGCTTGTCGAAAAAGAGCGGCAGCCAATGTTCGAGACCGGGATGCCGGCGGCCTTCACTCACGGCTTCGTAAAGCGTGTCGCCGCGCGTTTGCGCGCCGAAAGCTGCGAGATAGCCTTGGCGGAAACGCCGGATCGTCTCCGACGTGACCTGGACCTCGCTCATCGGCACGAGGTCGAGCGCGCGCATCGAGGCAATGGTGCGCTGCGATTGCGGATCGAAGGTGCGGATCGATTCCAGGGTATCGCCGAAGAAATCGAGCCGCACCGGCGTCGGGATGGCCGGCGCGAAGAGATCGAGAATACCGCCGCGCACCGCATATTCGCCCGTGTCGCGCACGGTCGACGCGCGGACGAAGCCGTTATCTTCGAGCCAGCGGACGAGGCCGTCCATATCGACTGCGTTGCCCGGTGCTGCGGAGAAGCAATCGGCTGCGACTTTCTCGAGCGGCGGAACGCGCTGCAGAACGGCATTTATCGAAGTCGAAAGAATGCGTGGGCGTTCTTGCGCGCTGCGCGAACGGGCGAGCCGCGAGAGCACCGTCATGCGGCGCGCCGCAATCGCCGCATTGGGCGAGACGCGATCGTACGGCTGACAATCCCAGCCCGGGAAATCGAGGGTCTCGATTTCCGGCGCGGCGAAGGCAAGCGCTTCATTGAAGGCATGCGCCCGCTGTTCGTCGCGCGCCACATGCACGAGAACGACGGCGCGCTCGGCGCGGGCGAGCGCGCGAGTAAGATCGGCGAAACAGAATGCGTCGAACCCGTCGGGAAGCGAAGCGAGCGTGAGGGAGCCGCCTTGGGCAAGCTCGGCTATGGCGCGTTTGAGATCGGTCACGTCAATGGTTCTTGGTTGCTCTCAGGGAGCGGGAGGATGAAGGGTCAAAGCTCCAGCGGCCCGGCGTGGGTATGAAAGCGCTTCAACTTCTTGAACAGGGGCGTGTCATAGGCGGGCGGGATCTCGATCTCCCCCGTGAGCCAGCCGAAAATCTCGCGATCCGAAACCTCGAGCAAACGCTCGTATTCGATAAGCTCGGCCTCCGTGAGACCGGCAATCTCGGCATCGGCGAAACGGCCCATGATGAGATCTGTCTCGCGCATGCCGCGGTGCCAGGAGCGGAACAAAATCCGGCGCCTTCGGGCGTCAAGATCGGCGCTCGAAATCGCAGGGCCGGACACGACAACTCCGCCAGTCGGAAGCGCGGCTTTGCCGCTGTGGTTCAAGCATGATCTTTCGAAAAACCGCTATTCCGGATCATGCCCGCTCTATATAGCCACAGCCTCGACCTTCGCAAAGCGAGGTCTGGTCGCAGGGCATGCGGCTCTACTTGGTTGTTCGAACACGGGTTTCTAAGCGCGCTCCCGGGCCCGATGCTTCGGATCTTGCGCCTAACTTCCCTGAAAAACCGGTATCCACCTTTTCGCATCCCGCATTAGATCACGCTGCTTTTGGATCGGATCGATCCAAAAGCATGAACGTGATCGATTCTAAAGATTTAGAGCGGGATTTGCGCGAAAAACCGGTATCCACTTTTTCGCATCCCGCTCTAGATCACGATGCTTTTGGATCGGATCGATCCAAAAGCATGAACGTGATCGATTCTGAAGATTTAGAGCGGGATCCGTGTGAAAAACCGGTATCCACTTTTTCGCATCCCGCTCAAGATCACGATGCTTTTGGATCGGATCGATCCAAAAGCATGAACGTGATCGATTCTGAAGATTTAGAGCGGGATCCGTGTGAAAAACCGGTATCCACTTTTTCGCATCCCGCATTAGATCACGATGTTTTTGGATCGGATCGATCCAAAAGCATGAACGTGATCGATTCTGAAGATTTAGAGCGGGATTTGCGCGAAAAACCGGTATCCACTTTTTCGCATCCCGCTCTAGTCTTGCCGCATGCGCCCCGCCGCCCTCAATCCGCTCTTTGCCCCGGCGACGGGCCTGCCCGGCATCGGACCGAAAATCGGGCAGCTTCTCGACAAGCTCCTCGGCGAGAACCCGGCGCGGGTTCTCGACCTCCTCTTTCACGTTCCATACGCCACGATCGACCGTCGCCACCGCGCCAAAATCACCGAGGCGCCGCTCGACCGCGTGGTCCTGATCGAGGCTCAAGTCGTCGAACATCGCCCGCCCCCGCCGCGTTCCACCGCGCCTTACAAAGTCCTGGTGGAGGACGAGACGGGCGATGTGCTCCTCGTCTTCTTTCTTGCCAACCGGCAATGGATCGAGAAGAGCCTGCCGATCGGCGAGCGGCGCTGGATCTCCGGCAAGCTCGAGCTCTGGGATGGGCACCGCCAGATGGTTCATCCGGACCGCGTGCTCGACGCCGAAGGGCTCGCCAACATGCTGCAGGTCGAGCCGGTCTATGGCTTGACCGAGGGCCTGCAGCCGCGCGTCCTCGGTAAAGCGATCGCGGCCGCACTGGCGCGCCTGCCCGAATTGCCGGAATGGCATGCGCCGAAAATTGCCGCGACCTTGCCCAGTTTTGCGGCGGCGCTCGAGACTCTGCATCGCCCCCAAGAGCCCGAGGCGATCGCGCCGACTGCGCCTGCGCGGGTGCGCCTCGCCTTCGACGAGCTCTTCGCCCATCAGCTCGCGCTCGCCTTGACGCGCGCCCATATGCGCCGCGTCGCGGGCCGCGCCAATAAGGGCGACGGCTCCCGGACCGCCAAGATTTTGGCCGCCCTGCCCTTCAAACTGACGCCAGCGCAAGAGCAAGCATGGAGCGAAATCCGCGCCGATCTCGAAACGCCCTCGCGCATGTTGCGGCTTCTGCAGGGCGATGTCGGTTCGGGTAAAACGATCGTCGCCTTGCTCGCAATGGCGAGCGTCGTCGAAGCCGGCAGGCAGGCGGCGCTGATGGCGCCCACCGAGCTTCTCGCCCGCCAGCATTACGAGGGAATCGCGCGCTATGCGGAGCCCGCCGGCTTGAAGGTCGCCCTGTTGACGGGCCGCAGCGCGGAGCGCGCAAAGACGCTCGCCGCCCTCGCCGACGGCAGCATCGATTTCGCGATCGGTACGCATGCGCTCTTCCAGGAGAGCGTCGCCTTTCGCGATCTCGGCCTCGCGGTGGTCGATGAGCAGCACAGATTCGGCGTGCATCAGCGCCTTGCGCTCGGCGCCAAGGGCGAAGCGGTCGATGTCCTCATAATGACGGCAACGCCTATTCCGCGCAGTCTCGTCCTCACCTATTTCGGCGACATGGATTTATCGGTTCTGCGCGAGAAGCCGCCGGGGCGCCAGAGCATCGAGACGCGCGCGCTTCCCCTCGAGCGCATCGGCGAAGTCACCGCGCGGCTTTCGCGCGCCATTGCGGCGGGTGCGCGCGCCTATTGGGTCTGTCCGCTCGTCGAAGAAAGCGAAGCGAGCGATCTCGCTGCGGCAGAAGAGCGTTTCGGAGGTCTGAGACAGACCTTCGCCGGCAAGGTCGGGCTCGTTCACGGGCAGATGAAAGGCGAGGAACGCGATCGCGCCATGGCGGATTTCGCGAGCGGGAAGACACAGATTCTCGTTGCGACGACGGTGATCGAAGTCGGCGTCGATGTGCCGCAAGCCAATATCATGGTGATCGAACATGCCGAGCGCTTCGGCCTTGCGCAATTGCACCAGTTGCGCGGCCGCGTCGGCCGTGGAGGGGTGAAATCCGCCTGTCTTCTGCTCTACAAGGCGCCGCTCGGAGAACTGGCCAAGGCGCGCATCGCGATCATGCGCGAGACGGAGGATGGGTTCCGCATTGCCGAGGAGGATTTGCGCCTGCGCGGCGAAGGCGACGTGCTCGGCACCAAACAATCGGGCATGCCGGGATTCAAGCTCGCGCAGCTCGACGTCCATGCCGAGCTTTTGCGGCTCGCCCATGCAGAAGCCCGCCACGTGTTGGAGATCAATCCGAAGCTCGAAGGCGATCAGGGCAAGGCGCTTGTCAACCTTCTCTATCTTTTCGAGCGCGAGGCGGCGGTGAAATTGCTCCAGGCGGGTTGAAGCTTCTCTCGCCCGGGGGGGTGCTGCGGTGAATATAATCATGGCGACCAAATCCGATTTGACCTATGCGGCAGCCGCGCGTGACCTCGTCGCGCCCTTTGTGGCCGCCGATCTCTTCGCCGGCAGCGTGCTCGTCGCCAAGGCTGGAGAAATTCTTCTGCGCGACGGCTTCGGCCTCGCGGATCGCGAATGGAACGTGCCGAATGGCCCGACCGGAAAGTTCAGGATCGGCTCGCTCACGAAGCAATTCACGGCAACCGCAATCCTTCAACTCATGGAGCGCGGCAAGCTTGCGCTCGAAGATCCGGTCGCGCGTCATTGTCCCGAAGCGCCCGATCACTGGCGTGCCGTGACGCTCCTGCATCTTTTGACGCATTCATCGGGTATTCCGAGCTATACGTCCCTCCCCGCATTTTTCCGCGACATGGCGCAACAGGATCGCAGCCCGCGCGAGATCATTGCGCTGACTGAACGTGCGCCGCTCGATTTCGAGCCCGGCACGCAATTCAAGTATAATAATGGCGCCTTTATCATCTTGGGGCTCATCGTCGAACGGCTCAGCGGGCTGAGCTACGAGGATTACCTTCGTCAGAATATCCTCCTGCCGCTCGGGCTCGCTTCGACCGGCTATGAACATCTCGCCGATATCGTTCCCGAGCGCGTGCGCGGCTATCGCTACCGACGCGGCGGGATGGAGAACGCCCCCTATCTTGCGATGAGCCTGCCCTACGCGGCGGGCTCGATCTATTCGACCGTCGATGATCTTCTGGCCTGGCAGCGTGCGCTCACGGCGGCAAGGCCCATCAGCCCGTCATCCGTCGAACTTATGTTCGCGGACCACGGCCATGGTTATGGATTCGGCTGGGGAATTCAAAACCAGTTCGCCCGCCGCCAATTTGTCCATGCCGGCGGCATCAACGGATTCAGCACGGTGCTGAGCCATTATCCCGACGAGGACCTCACGATCATCCTGCTCGCCAATATCCAGGCATCGCCGGTCCAGAAGATCGCGCGCGATCTTGCGGCGCTCCATTTCGGCGTGGCGGAACATGAGCCCGATGTCGTTCTCGATGCCGCTCTCCTCGCCGATTATGTGGGTACCTATCGGCTGGGGCCTGAGCGCATCCTGCGCGTGACGCAAGAAGGTGCGCGGCTCTTCATCGAGGGTGAGGATCTAAGCCGGCAGGAACTCGCCGCCAAGGACGATCACTCTTTCCTCTGCCGCATGCTCGATTTCGAGGTTCGCTTCGAGGCTGATGGCGTCGAACAGGCGAGCCGGCTTCTCATTCGCCGCAATGGCAAAGAGGCGGGTGCGGAGCGGATTGCTTCCCTCTCCCCGCTTGCGGAGAGAGGGCTAGGGTAAGGGGCCGAGACATGGGCTACGCATGGTGCCCAAATGACCTTGTCCCTCACTCTGGCTCTCCCCTTTCGCCAAGCGAATGGGGAGAGGGGATTCACTCGCCGTGGATCTCGACGTCTTCCTCTTCGAAGTCGGGCAGATCTTTCAGATCAGTGACGCCGGCGGAAGGCCGCAATTGGCGCGGCAGCGGGAAGAACACGCTCTCGTCCGCCGTCGAGACGATCTCGACATCGAGCTCGAAACGTTCGGCAAAAGCATTCATGATCTCTTCCACGAGCACTTCCGGCGCGGAAGCGCCGGCGGTGATGCCGACCGAAGAGGCGTCCTTGAAGAGGTCCCACTCGACATCCTCGGCGCGCAGCACGAGACGCGCGAGCTTGCAGCCGGAACGCTCGGCCACTTCCCGCAGCCGCTGCGAATTCGACGAATTGGACGAGCCGACGACGATCATGGCATCGACGATCGGCGCAATGCGCTTCACCGCTTCCTGCCGATTGGTCGTGGCGTAGCAGATGTCTTCCTTGTGCGGACCGATGATGTTGGGGAAGCGCCGGATCAGCGCATCGACCATGCTTCGCGTATCGTCGATCGACAAAGTCGTCTGCGTGACATAGGCGAGATTGCTCTCGTCCACACCTTCGAGCTTCTCGACGTCTTCCGGCGTCTGCACGAGATGGATCGAGCCTTTCGGCAATTGGCCGAGCGTGCCGACGACTTCGGGATGGCCGGCGTGACCCACGAGGATCACCTGCCGCCCGCGCTTGAAATGCAGCTCGGCCTCGCGATGGACTTTGGTGACCAGCGGACAGGTCGCGTCGATTGCGAAAATATTGCGCGTCTGCGCCTCGGCATGAATCGATTTCGGCACGCCATGCGCGGAGAAGATCACGGGCTTCGTCGTATCGGGGATTTCGTCGAGTTCCTCGACAAAAATGGCGCCCTTGGCCTTGAGCCCTTCCACCACGTATTTGTTGTGGACGATCTCATGGCGGACATAGACGGGAGCGCCATAGATGCGCAGCGCCTGTTCGACCGCGTCGATTGCCCTGACCACGCCGGCGCAGAAGCCGCGCGGCGCACAGAGGAAGATGCGCAGCTTGGGCTTTTCCTGCGCCTCTGCGGAAAGTTCGGATGAAGCTGCGGCTTGCATGAAGGGCCTATCCGTCGAAATGCTCTTAGACAGCTAGACTTTTCAACGCCTTATGGCGCTAGTCTCGCGAGCGGCCATTTTTAAGTGATCGAAATCCTTGTGGGCTTCGCCCCGTTCCCTGTCAAGTAGCGCACCGAAGGTCGGCGCGCGGCGCTTGCGCACATCTGATATAGGGCTCCGCCGCGCGGAAACGACTTGGTTAAAGCACGGGCACCCGGTCTCGCTGAGCTAGCGCTTGTCGGAAAAAAACGCCTTGAGCAGCTCGCCCGCCTCCGCTTCGCGAATGCCTCCATAATGGTCCGGCGCATGATGGCAGGTCGGCTGGGCGAAAAAGCGCGCCCCGTGCTCGATGGCGCCTCCCTTCGGATCGCCGGCCGCCCAATAGAGCCGACGAAGCCTCGCAAAGGAAATCGCCGCCGCGCACATGGCGCAGGGCTCGAGCGTCACATAGAGATCGCAGCCGACGAGCCGCTCACTCCCGAGCTTCGCGCAAGCCGCGCGAATTGCGAGCATTTCGGCATGTGCCGTCGGATCCTTCAATTCGAGCGTGCGATTGCCGGCGCGCGCCAGGATCTCGCCATCACGCACGATCACCGCGCCGACCGGAACTTCGTCGCGTCCGCCGGCGGCGCGCGCCTCGAGAAACGCCTCAGTCATTGGATCGGGCGTGTTCATCCCCACTCCCGTTTGCGAGACTTCTGCCAGGGCGGGATGCGATCGGCTTGGCCTCCCACCCGGCTTTTCGTTCGAGCATGATCTTTTCGGAAAACCGGATTCCACTTTTCAAGATCATGCTCTATCACGTCTCATGCGCGACAAACCAAGCCCGAAAATGGAACCGATCCCGCCCGGCCGCGAACGCATCGCCAAAGTCATGGCGCGGGCCGGTCTTTGTTCGCGGCGCGAGGCGGAAGCCTGGATCGCCGAAGGCCGGGTCGCCGTCAATGGCAAGGTTTTGACCAGCCCGGCCATCAGCATCGGTCCCAAAGACGAGGTAAGCGTCGACGGCAAGAGTTTGGCGCAGCGCCAGCGCACGCGTCTCTTCCTCTTTCACAAGCCGCGCGGATTGGTGACGACGAACAAGGATCCGCAAGGGCGGCAGACCGTCTTCGACTATCTCGCACAACATTATCCGGACGCGCCGCGCCTCGTCAGCGTCGGACGGCTCGACATCAATACGGAAGGCCTGCTGCTCCTGACCAATGACGGTGGCTTGGCGCGGGTTCTCGAATTGCCGGCAACCGGCTGGCTCAGGCGCTATCGCGTGCGCGCCAACGGAAAGATCGATCAGGAAAGCCTCGATCGCCTGGCGGACGGCCTTACGCTCGACGGCGTTCACTATGCCGGGATCGAAGCCAAGCTCGATCGCATCCAGGGTGCCAATTGCTGGCTGACATTCGGCTTGCGCGAAGGCAAGAATCGCGAGGTCAAACGGGTGCTCGAACATCTGGGCCTCGCGGTCAATCGGCTGATCCGCCTCTCCTTCGGTCCCTTCCAGCTCGGCGATCTTGCGGACGGCGGATTGGAAGAAGTGCGCACCCGCGTCCTGCGCGATCAGCTTGGCGCCAAATTATTGCACCAATCCGGCGCCGATCTCGATGCGCCCGTCGAGACTGTGCGAGAGAGCGAAGCCGCACGCCCGGAAGAGAGGCGAAGGCGCAGGCCGCGGCGCGAGCCGGAGCGAGAGGAGCCAAAGCCCAAACGCAAGCCCCTGCCCGGCTCCCGCAAACACGTCTCGGCGCTGCGGGCGCAATCCGATACGCGCAAAAATAAATTCGGCAGGATGCGCATGGAAAAGAGCGAGACGACGGACCGCAAAGGCCGCCCGGTAAAGGTCGAGCGGCGCATTGCATCCGCCCCGCCCAAACCTGCCGGCAAAGCGCGCAGGGGCATGCCGGATCACGATGCTTTCGGATCGAAGCGATCCAAAAGCATGAACGTGATCGATTCCAAAGGTGCAGAGCGGCCCGGCAAGCGCGGCGGCCCGCCGCGCCGTCGCCCGCGCTAGACGATGCGCATCATCGGCGGGACATTCAAGGGGCGCACCCTGCATTCCCCTTCGGACAGCGAAACGCGGCCGACCTCAGACCGGCTGCGCGAGACGATCTTCAATATTCTCGCGCACGCCTATGAGGACGCGGTGAGCGATGCCGCCGTCATCGATCTCTTCGCCGGAACCGGCGCAATGGGGCTCGAGGCTCTGTCGCGCGGCGCGCGCAAGGCGCTCTTTGTCGAGACGTCGGCCAAGGCGCGCGCGTTGATCCGGGCCAATGTCGATGCGCTCGGCGTCGGCGGTGTGACGCAAATTTTCCGCCGCGATGCGCGCAAGCTCGGCGACGCGCCGGCAACTTTCACGCTCGCCTTCCTCGATCCGCCCTATGACCAGCATTTGGGCGAACAGGCTCTCATCGCTTTGCGCGAAGGCCATTGGCTGGAGCCGAACGCGCTGCTCGTCCTTGAAGAATCCGCCGATGCCGAAATCGCCATTCCGGCTGGCTATCGCCTCCTCGAGACGCGGGCCTATGGCGAGACGAAGATCATGATCGTAGCTGTGCGCCCTGCCTCCGGGTGAGAGATGGCTGCTGCCCTCCCGCTAACCTATCCCATCTGGGAGGGGGAATTCGCCCGCCAGCCGATGTCGCGGCGGCAAAAGCCGCCCGGCCAATCGATCGCATCGACCCCCGCATAGGCGCGCGCGCGCGCCTCGGCGAGCGTTGCGCCCAGCCCGGTGACGTTCAACACCCGTCCGCCGTCGGCAAGAAGCTTGCCGCCCTCGCGCCGCGTCCCCGCCTGCGTGACAATCACGCCCGGCATGATCTCGGCCCTGTCGAGGCCGCGAATCTCCGTGCCCTTTTTCGGCGGGCCGGGATAGCCATCCGCCGCGAGCACCACCGTCAGCGCGTTCCGCGGCGAAAGTTTCACTGCGCGTTCCTCGAGCCGCCCCTCGGCGCAAGCACGCATGAGCGACAGGAGATCCTCTTCGAGGCGCGGCAGGATCGCCTGCGCTTCCGGATCGCCGAAACGCACATTGAACTCGATGAGTTTCGGCCCTTGGCTCGTGATCATCAGTCCGGCAAAAAGCACGCCCTTGAACGGCGCCCCCAGTTCCTTCATGCCGCGCAGCGCAGGTCCGACGATCTCGGCCATCACGCGCTCGGCGAGCGCCGCATCCATGAGCGGGGCTGGCGAATAGGCGCCCATGCCGCCGGTATTCGGCCCGACATCGGCTTCCCCAACCCGCTTATGGTCCTGCGCCGAAGCGAAGGATAGCGCGCGTTCTCCATCGCAGAGTGCGAAAAAGGAGACTTCCTCGCCCTCTAGCTTTTCTTCGATGATGATCTCACGGCCGGCCGCGCCGAAGATGCCGGAGAACATCAGATCGATTGCAGCATCCGCTTCCGCGACCGTTTGAGCGACGACGACGCCCTTGCCTGCCGCAAGTCCGTCCGCTTTCACCACGATCGGCGCGCCTTCTTTGCGCACATGAGCCTTCGCCTGGGTGGCGCTGGTAAACCGCGCGTAGGCGGCAGTCGGAATCGCAAAACGGCGGCAAAGATCTTTGGTGAACCCTTTAGAGCCTTCGAGCCTGGCGGCCGCACGGCTCGGGCCGAAAGCCCGGAGTCCAGCCGCTTCGAGAGCATCGACGATGCCTTCGACGAGCGGCGCTTCGGGCCCGACGACGACAAAACCGATATTCATAAGCCGGCAGAAATCGATGACAGCCGCGTGATCGCCGAGGTCGAGCGTGACGATTTCCGCGACGCGCTGAATGCCGGGATTGCCGGGCGCAGCATACAGCCGGTCGAGCAGCGGGCTTTTCGTCAGAGAATTGGCGAGCGCATGTTCGCGCCCGCCCGAGCCGATGAGAAGAACGTTCATGAGAAGGGCCGTTCGGAGAAGCCCTCTCTCCTTGCGGGAGAAGGAATGCGCATGTCGATTTGTGCGCTCAAGCGAAGTCCTCTTGGATGACGGTCCTATTTCCGGCCGAACAGGCGCTCGATATCGCCAAGCTTCAATTCGATATAGGTGGGCCGGCCATGGTTGCATTGGCCGGAACCCGGCGTCCTCTCCATCTCGCGCAGAAGCGCATTCATCTCCTCCGGCGCGAGCCGTCGTCCGGCGCGGATCGAATGATGGCAGGCGAGCGTTGCGAGCACATGATCGAGCCGCCGCTCGAGCGGCGCAGCGGATTTATCGTCTTCGGCGAGCGTATCGGCAAGATCGCGCAAGAGCCGCGACGCGTCGAGATTTTTGATGAGGCTCGGCTGTTCGCGCAGCAGAACCGCGCCCGGTCCGAAAGGCTCGACGGCGAGCCCGAATTCATCGAGGAGCGGCGCCGCATCGAGGAGACGCGCGACGCTTGCCTCATCCATCTCGACGACCGCCGGAATGAGCAGCGGCTGGCGCTCGATCGTCTTCTTTGCCCGCGCGGTCTTGAGCCGTTCATAGACCAGGCGTTCATGCGCGGCGTGCTGATCGACAATGACGACCCCATCCTGTGTCTGCGCGATGATATAGCATTCGTGAATCTGGGCGCGAGCGGCCCCGAGCGGCGCCGAGTCCACGTCCGGTTCCTGCGCATCGGCGCGCACGTCCGCCGCCGGCGCGAACCCATCGAATTGCTCCTGGTCTTCGGCAAACCCCGGATTGGCGGGCGAAAGATCCGGGCTCCAGGCGGATTGCGGACGCGCTGCCGCACTGCCATTCCACATACGGCGCATGAGACCGAGCGCGGCGTCGCCTCCCGAAGGCGTCGCACGATGCAGGGCCGCCGCGAGCGTCTGTTTCAGCGCGCCGATGACGAGACCGCGCACGAGCCCTGGATCGCGAAAGCGGACTTCCGCTTTGGCCGGATGAACATTGACATCGACCTCGGCCGGATCGCAGGTGACGAAGAGGACGACCGCCGGATAGCGGCCTGACGGGACGAGATCGATATAGGCGGCGCGCACCGCCCCGGCGAAGAGCTTATCGCGCACCGGCCGGCCATTGACGAAGAAATATTGGGCCGAGGCATTGGCCCGATGCCATGTGGGCAGGCCGACGAAGCCGGAAAGGCCAATGCCCTCGCGCGCGGCATCGACGGGCAGCGCATTGGCGCGAAAATCCTTGCCGAGGATCTGCGTCAGGCGCTGGAGCAACCCCGTCTCATCCCTCGCGCATGGGGCATAATCGAACCCCGTCACGTCGGAGCCCGAAAGGGTGAAGCGCGTGCCGCGATGCGCCATGGCGAGCCGCTGGATAGAATCGGCAATCGCCTGCGCTTCGGTGCGTTCGCTTTTGAGAAACTTGAGCCGCGCCGGAGTGGCGGCAAAAAGCTCGCGCACTTCGATGCGCGTGCCTTGCGGCTGTGCGACGGGCTTCAGCTCGCCCTTGAGGCCCTGGTCGACGAAGATCGCGCTCCCTTGCTCCGCCCCTTCCGCACGCGTTGCGATGTCGAGCCTCGAAACGGAGCCGATCGAGGGTAGCGCCTCGCCGCGAAAACCGAGGGTCCCTATTGCCGAAAGATCATTGTCCGGCAGTTTCGATGTTGCATGGCGCTCGACCGCAAGTTCGAGGTCCTCGGCGCTCATCCCGGCGCCATCGTCGATCACACGGATCAGTCGCTTGCCGCCCGCCTCGATCGTAACTTCGATACGCGTCGCGCCGGCATCGAGCGCATTTTCGACGAGTTCCTTGACCGCAGAGGCGGGCCGCTCGATTACTTCGCCAGCGGCGATTCGATCGACGAGCACGGGATCGAGGCGGCGAACAGGCATGGGTCTCGCGGATAGCCTTCTCCCGAAAGCGGGAGAAGGAGTCTACATCCCGACCGGCCGTCCGACCAGAGTGACGAGCAGCGATCCGTCGCCGAAGAGCCGCTTGGCGGCGCGCTTGGCGTCCTCGAGTGTGACGGCTGCGATCAGCTTATTGCGCTCGTCGAGATAATCGAGGCCATAGCCTTCGGCCTGCAGCCGGGCCAAGTGGCCGGCAATCTTGGTCGATGTGTCGAAGCGCAAGGCATAAGAGCCGATCAGATATTTCTTGGCTTTCTCGAGCTCCTCCTCGCTCGGCCCCTGGTCGGCGAGGCTGCGGATCTCGGCTTCGATCACCTGCATCGATTCGGCGGCGCGCTCGTTCTTGGTGGAGGTGCCGCCCCAAAGCATGGACCCGTGCTCCTGGTCGACCAGTCGCGAATAAACCGAATAGGCAAGACCGCGTTTTTCGCGGACCTCGCGGAAGAGCCGCGCCGAAAAGACGCCGCCGCCCAGCACGTGATTGACCACGGTCGCGGGCATGAAATCCTCGTCCCGGCGTGCGATGCCCTGCCGGCCGAAGCGGATCGTCGATTGCGGCACGTCGAGATCGATGACGTGACGCGAGCCTTCTCCCGAGAACACGACATCGGGCACCGGCACGAGCGAAGCTTTCGCCGGCAAAGCGCCGAAGGCCTGGTCGAGATATTTGCCGAGCGTTTGCGCGTCGATTGCGCCGACCGCAGCGATTCGCAGACTATCGCGCGCGAAAGTCGCGGCGCGCGCATCGAGCACTTCGCTGCGTGCGATCGAAGGGAGCGTCTCGAGACTGCCGCGCAACGGCGTCCCATAGGGATGGTCCGGATAGGCATAAGCGCGAAACGCGCGACTTGCGGCATGATCGGGATCGTTCAACTCGCGCCTCAGCGACGCCGTGACCTGACCCTTCACACGTTCGAAATCTTCTTCTTCGATCCGCGCCTGCGTGACGGCCAGGCGCAGGAATTCGAACGCCTGCTCCTTGTTGCGCGCCAGCGTCTGCATCCGGCCCGAGATGAAGTCGCGATCCGCCGAGAACGAGAGTTCGACGGCATATTCTTCGAGCGCCCGGTGGAAGCCGTCGGAATCGTAAGGCCCTGCCCCTTCATCGAGCATGCCGGCCAGCAGCGTCGCGAGGCCGGGCTTGCCCTTCGGATCCTGCGCTGCGCCGCCGAGCAGCGCAAATTCCAATGCGACGAGCGGAACGGCATAATCCTCGACGAGCCAGGCCGTGAGCCCGCCCGGCGATTTGACGATTTGCACGCGCTCGGCGCGCGAAGGCGCATCTTGCGTCTCTGTCTTCGTATATGCGGTCATGCGATCCCTATGCAGCGGCTTCAACGGGCAGGAGGAAGCCCGTCACGCTGCGTTGCCTGTCGAGAAAGTGCAGCGCTTTGGTCACGTCGGCGGCGGTCACCGCCTCGATGCGCTCGGGCCAAGCGGCAATGTCTTCGAGCGTGAGGCCGGTCGTGAGCGAAGCCCCATACCATTGGGCGAGCGTCGATTGGTTATCCTGCGCATAAATGGCATCCGCCACGAGCCTGGTCTTGGCGCGGGCGAGGTCGGCTTCGTCGATCCCGTTCCTCGCCACATCGGCGATGATCTTTTCGACTTCCGCATCGAGCGCCTCGAGCGAAACGCCGGGAGCCGGCATGGCATAGATGTAGAAACGCGTATCGTCGAGCGCCGTGCCGATATAATGCGCGCCGGCCGAAACCGCGATCTTTTTGTCGATGACAAGCGTCTTGAAGAGCAGGCTCGCTTGGCCGCCGCCGAGATAATGGGCAAGCACTTCGAGCGCTTCGGCCTCGCCTCGCGCGGCCGTGCGGTAAGAGGGAACCCGGAAGAGCGACTGAAAAGACGGTTGCTCGACTTTCTCGTCCGCGAGGGTCACCAGCCGATGCCCGCGAATATCGGGCTCCCGCGGACGGGCGCGTTTCGGCGCTTCACCGCGCGCCGGAATTGCGCCATAGATCGATTTGGCAAGGTCGATGACCGCTTGCGGCTCGACATCGCCCGCAACGACGAGGATCGCATTTTCCGGCGTATAGAAGCGCTCGTAATATGCAAGCGCGTCGGTGCGTCCGAGCAGCGCCACGTCCTCGCCCCAGCCGATCACCGGCGCACCATAAGGATGCCGGGTGAAAAGCGCCGCCTGTACCGCCTCGCTCAGAAGATGGGCGGGATCGGAATCGGTATACATGCGCCGCTCCTCGAGCACGACGTCGCGTTCGGGAGCGACGACATCGTCCGTGAGCACGAGGTTGCGCATGCGGTCTGCTTCATATTCCATGCAGACCTTCAGATGTTCCTTGGCGACGCGCTGAAAATAGGCCGTATAATCGTTCGAGGTGAACGCATTCTCCTGGCCGCCGAGATCGGCGATCAATTCGGAATATTCCCCGACAGGATGATTGCTCGTCCCCTTGAACATCAAATGTTCGAGAAAATGCGCAATGCCGGTCTTGCCGATCGGGTCATCGGCGGAACCGTTGCGGTACCAGACCATATGGGTCACGACCGGCGCGCGGTGATCCGGGATCACCACGATGTCGAGGCCGTTCTCGAGCCGGGCCGTCGCAACGGTCGGGCCGGAAGGTGTAGCCGGATTGGACGCGGAAGGCGTAAGTGCGGCGGGACCGGGCATGCTCTTTCCGAAAAGGCTTGAAAGACAGGACGCGGCCGGAGCCGCGGGACGGGAAACCTAGACGGAAGGAATATAGGACGCAATTTCGGCAGCGTCAGGCCGGGCCCAGGATTTCGGAGCGCCGGCACGGCCAAGCACGGCCTTCAGCCGTCGCGATAGACCCGCTCGCGCCGTTCATGGCGCTCCTGCGCCTCGATGGAAAAAGTTGCGATCGGCCGTGCATCGAGGCGTTTGAGCGAGATCGGCTCCCCCGTCTCCTCGCAATAGCCGTAAGTTCCGTCATCGAGCCGGCCCAGCGCCGAATCGATCTTGGCAATCAGCTTGCGCTGGCGGTCGCGGGCGCGCAGTTCGATCGCCCGGTCCGTCTCGGAAGAAGCGCGGTCGGCCAGATCCGGCAGGTTCTCGTTATCGTTTTGGAGAACGACGAGCGTTTCGCGCGCCTCGCGTAGGATATCGTCTTTCCAAGCGAGCAGTTTGCGGCGGAAATATTCGCGCTGCCGCTCGTTCATGAAGGGCTCGTCTTCGGACGGTCGGTAGTCCGGGTCAATCGAATCGGTCGGCACGTTTCGAATCTCCGCACCCATTCAAATGGCTGGCCTTATAACGAGATGCGTGCGGCGAGACAATAAGGGCGAGCGTCTTCTTTTGCCGGATCAGCCCCTTAGAGGGCCTCGGGCTCCATGGCACGATGCAGGTTTTCGGCGATCTTGTCGAGGAAGCCGGTGGTCGAGAGCCATTTCTGATCGGCCCCGACGAGGAGGGCTAGATCCTTTGTCATATGGCCGGCCTCGACCGTCTCGACACAAACCCGTTCGAGCGTGGCTGCGAACCGGGCAAGTTCCAGATTGTCGTCGAGCTTGGCGCGATGGGCGAGCCCGCGCGTCCAGGCGAAAATCGAGGCGATCGAATTGGTCGAAGTCTCCCTGCCCTTCTGATATTCGCGATAATGGCGTGTGACGGTTCCATGTGCCGCCTCGGCTTCGACGGTCTTGCCGTCCGGCGTCAGAAGCACCGATGTCATGAGGCCGAGCGAGCCGAAACCTTGTGCCACCGAATCGGACTGCACATCACCGTCATAATTCTTACATGCCCAGACATAGCCGCCCGACCATTTGAGCGCCGAAGCAACCATGTCGTCGATGAGCCTGTGCTCATAGGTGAGGCGCGCGGAGAGATATTGCTCCTTGAATTCTTTCTCGTAGACCTCTTGGAAAATGTCCTTGAAGCGGCCGTCATAGGCCTTGAGGATCGTGTTCTTGGTCGAAAGATAGACGGGATATTTGCGCAGCAGGCCGTAATTCAGCGAGGCGCGGGCAAAATCGCGGATCGAATCGTCGAGATTATACATTGCGAGCGCGACGCCGCCGCCGGGGAAGTTGAACACTTCCCTTTCGATCACCTTGCCGTCGTCGCCTTCGAATTTGATTGTGAGCTTCCCGCCGCCCGGCACTTTGAAATCGACGGCGCGATACTGATCGCCGAAGGCATGGCGGCCGACGACGATCGGCGCGGTCCAGCCGGGCACGAGACGCGGCACGTTCTTGCAGATGATCGGTTCGCGGAAGATCACGCCCCCGAGGATGTTGCGGATCGTGCCGTTCGGCGAGCGCCACATTTCCTTCAGATTGAATTCGGCGACGCGCGCCTCGTCGGGCGTGATCGTCGCGCATTTGACGCCGACGCCCCATTTCTTCACCGCATTGGCGGCATCGACCGTGACCTGATCTCCGGTCGCGTCGCGATTCTCTATGGAAAGGTCGTAATATTCGAGCTCGATGTCGAGATAGGGGTAGATGAGCTTTTCGCGGATGAGATGCCAGATGATCCGGGTCATCTCGTCGCCGTCGAGTTCGACAACGGGATTGGCGACCTTGATCTTTTCCATCGCAAAACCTTTTCCGGCCTCGAATTCGGCCCGCCCCTATAGCATCGCGCTCCCTGCCGGCAAAGCGGGCCAAAAAGCCCTGTAGCGAGCGGCCGATCGCGAAAGGATCTTGAGATCTTGTACCGCGATCTCGCGCGGACTTGATCGGAGAGGACGAGGCCAGCATAGTTGGCGAATCGCCGTTGAGACTCGCCGCATGAACAGCCCGATCAGAGAATGTTGGCAGTCGGCCGCGCATGCTCTCGCGCTGGGCCAAGCCTCTTTCGTCGCCGATCCGCTCGGCGCGCTCTATTGGCCGCAAGAGCGCTTGGTCGCGGTCGCGGACCTGCATCTCGAAAAGGGCTCGTCCTACGCGCTACGCCGCGTCTTCCTGCCGCCCTATGATACGGCGACGACGCTTGCCGCTCTTTCGGTACTGATCGCCCGCTACGCGCCGCGTGCCGTCGTCGCGCTCGGCGATTCTTTCCATGACGTCGGCGGCGGCGAACGGCTCGGCAGCGCCGATCGGGTCCTGCTTGCTCGCCTGCAGAGCGGACGCGACTGGATCTGGATCGCCGGCAATCATGATCCGGTCCTGCCGGCAGATCTCGGCGGCATGCGGCTCGCTGAGCTCGAAATCGGCGGAATTCTGTTTCGCCACAAGCCGGAACAAGGCGGCGGAGCGGAAATTGCCGGCCATCTCCACCCGACGGCGCGGGTTGCCGGCGCAACGGGTTCAGTGAGGCGGCGTTGTTTCGTCACCAACGGCACGCGCTGCGTTCTGCCGGCCTTCGGCGCCTTTGCCGGCGGATTGAACCTCCGTGACCGGGCCTTTGCAGGGCTCTTCGAGCCGCGCGACCCGATTTTTGCGCATGTTCTCGGCCGCGAGCGAGTCTATCGTGTCGCATGGGACCAATGCCTGCCCGATTGAGGCGGATGGTCTCCCACGGGTAATTTCCCTGTGATGTTCGGAACCTTCCCCCTCGCGTGAGGTTTGTAGGCGTCGAGGCAGAGGGGGCGATGCCGACGATGGCGCGCGTATTTGCGACACGCGGATTTCTCCTGATCATATTGCTCATTCCGATGGCCGGCTGTGCCCCCATCGACGCGCAAATCGCCCAAACTGCGCGAAAAAGCCTCGTCGGAATGTCCGAGCTCGATCTCGAGACTTGCCTCGGCCTGCCCGACCAGAAGGTCACGAGCGGCAAGACGACGATCTACACGTATTATGTCAATTCGACCCGCACGCTCGATCTGACGGTGCCGGTCATCAACGTGGTCAGCGCATCCTTCAGCGGCTATTGCCACGCAACCTTTCGCCTCGAAAACGACAAGGTCACCCAAGTGCGCTATAGCGGCGACACCAACGATCCGGTCACCGGCGCCAAAGACACGGTGTGCGCGCCGATCGTGCGCTCCTGCGTGGAATCACGCGGCGGGTCGCATTAAAGCTTTGGATCGCATCGATCCAAAGCATGAACGCATCCCGCTCAGGCTTCACGCTCAAGATTCCCTGTTGAAAGCGGCGCGAAGTCAGCGCAAAAAGACGGCGCGTTCCGTGACGCCAATCTTGCCTCACCAGGGCCGAATCCATGCAAAGACCTCGAGTGAACCGTTCACAATGGCTGGGCAGAGGCACGGCAATCGCCGCAGCTCTCGCGATGTGCACTTCAGCAACGGCAGCGCGCGCCGACGACCTCAGGGTGCTCGGCAATATCGGGGATGCGCATAAGGCCTCGGGGCTGATTTCGGGCTATCATATCGACGAGGACAGCCGCACCCTCAATGTCACGGCGGCCGTGCCGAGCGTCGCCGTCGTCAGCCGCAGCGTCGAACGCCAGCTCGCCAATCAGACGGCGCGGCAAATGTGCGGCGAAGGAACGGCCGATCGAGTATCGGGCTGGACGGTGCGTATTTTCATGCCGGGAGAATCGACGCCCGCCGGCACATGCCATATCGGACGCCACTAATCCGCGATATCGTTTTGCGAATTTGCGCGAAGCCACGTAAACGGGTGTGCACCCATCGCGCCTTTGCCGCTCACTTTTTGAAAGCAGGCATGAGCGGCGCGCCTTCACAACATCGACATCTTCGCGCGCTGCGGCTTGCCGCTCGAGACAGGTGCCGGCGCGATGTTCCAGCCCGTAGCCGGCAGCTGAACTTCGTTGGCCTCCGCATCCGGCGTGCGCGGACGGAAGGCGCCGGCCTGCGCCTTTGCGGCGGCAAGCTGATTGGGATCGAGCCGCGCGCCGACATCGTCTCGCTTTTTCGCCGCGTCATCATCCCCCTGCGCCGCGACAATGGCGAACCACGCGTAGGATGAAACAAGGTTCTGCGGCACGCCGAGCCCGCGGGCGAGCAGGACGGCGAGATTATACTGGCTGTCGCGCACGCCGTAATCCGCCGCTTTTTTGAACCATTGTGCGGCGGTCGCATAATCCGGGCGGCCGCTGTCGCCGCCACCGGCGGCAAGAACGGCAAGATTATGCATGGCGCGGATATTGCCCCGTTCCGCCGCCTTCCTGTACCAGGCCCTTGCTTGCGCGAGGTCGCGCGGCACCCCTAACCCTTTTTCATAGAATGACGCGAGCCGGTATTGCGCAGGTGCCAAGCCCTGCGCCGCGGCTTTCGCATACCATTGCGCCGCGGCGGCGAGGTCGCGCGTCACGTGCCGGCCCTCGGTATAATCGGTCGCCAGCATAAATTGGGCTTTGGCATTGCCGGATTGCGCAGCCGTTTCGAGTTCGGCTTCCGTCACCGCGTGCTCTGCGCTCGCCGCATTTTTCGATTTGCCGATGGAGCCCGTCGGGGTGAGATCGACATTGGCCGGCGTCGGGGCGGCACTCTGTTGCTGCGTGGTTTGTGCAGCAGGTGGCGGCGCGGCCGAAGCCATTTGTGCGGGCCGCGGGAGCTGCGGGTGCACTGTGACCGGGGTCATCGCTTGCGAGATGCTCGGCGCAGGTGCGCTCAACGCAACCGGCGCGACGGCCGCCGGCGTATCTGCATTATACGAAAGACTTGCCTGTCCGTGGCCGAGGCTCTTGATCACCGCATAAGCGCCGATGGCGACGAAAAGTGCGGCGAGCGAAAGGACGACCGGCCTTTTATGTTGCGCAATGAAATTGCGCGTCTGCTGAATGAAACTCGCATGATCGGGCTTGGTCGGGAGCGGATTGCGCGCCCCGTTTTGCGCGACCGCCGCAGCCGTTTCCTTCTGCGCGGCTTGCGCGGCACGCCGCGCGGCGGCGATGAAATTGGCGCGCGTAGGCGCCGGCTCGTCCTGCGCCTGTCCGGCTTCGCGCCGGCCCGGAAAGCCGCTGCCGGGTTCGATGAGAAAATCTTCGAGTGCGGCGGCGGGCGGCATTGCCCTGTCGCGACGCGTGCGGTCGTCGGCCGGCACCTGCGGCGCTCGCGGTGCCTCGCGTTGGGGCGGCGCAAAAACCGGCACCGGACCCGAGGCGAGAGCTTCACCCCTTTGTCCCGGCCGCTGCGCCAATTCGCCTTCGACGACCGCCAGACGATCGACGACCTTCTCCAGCGTCTCATGGACCGCGTTTAAGGTCGAGAGCGTGCGCCGGTCCGTCTCGTCCTGGACCGCGCGCAATCTTTGCAATTCCCGGCTGACATCGGAATTGGCGCCGCCCGGTTGGCTGAGCGCGTGGCGTACCGCGTTCTGCGCCGCCTCGAGCGCCGTCTGCCGCGTCCTTTCGAGTTCCGCAAAGAGGCTCGCGATCGTCTCTTCCAGCGCGCTCAGCGTGGAAAAGCCGGAGCGATCGAGCCTTTGGGCAAGCTCGGCAATCTGCCGCTCGAGCGCTTCGATGGCTTGCGGCTCGGTCTTCGGCTCCTGCGCTCTTTCGAGCTTCTCGGCGAGACCGCGCACGAGGTCTTCAAGCGGGCGCGTATCGGGTGCGCTTTCGCGGTTCGTCAGCGCATCATGGACAGTATCGATACGGCGCGCGAGCGCCTCATAGCGGGTCTGATCGCGCGATTCGGCGATCGCCTGCTCGACCTTGGCACTGATCGCATCGAGCCTGTCCTCGATCTTGCCGAAAGCTGTGGCGCGATCCTCGTCCAAGGCATAGCTCGGCTCGCGCCCGGCGGCGCGCTGCCGGTCGATGCTCTCGGCAAGCTGCGCGACCTGCCGCTCGATCTGCTCCACAGGAAGCGGGCGCGCCGCGGCCGCCGTCAGAAGGTCGCGGATTTCCCGCGTCTGCTGCTGGATCGTCTCGAATGCCGCCGGATCGAGACCCGCTCTGGCGAGATCGTCGAGCTTGCTGCCGAGCCGGTGCAACTCGCTCTCGAGTCCTTTGATGGTCGTGCGCGGATCGATTTCGGCGAGGGAACGCCTGAGCTCGCCGAGAAGCTCCTCGATCGGCGACAGCACGGCCTCTCTGATTCCTTCCGTGCGCGAGACTTCAATTTTTTGCGTAAGACCGCGGATCGCCTGTTCGAGGGTGGCGATCGAGCCGCGCGAACCGAGATCGCGCAGCGCTTGCGACATGTCCGCGATCTCGGCACGCAGTTTGTCGAGATTGCAGACGGGCTGCGCCGAACGGGCGGATTGTTCGTGACGCATTTCGTCGAGCTTCGCACCGAGCGCGGCGAGGTCGGCTTGCAAGCTCACGAGCGAGGCAGTCTGGGCGGCGGGTTCCTGAACCTCAGGCTTGGAGACGGCGGGCTTTCGATCTTCCAACGCCCTTTGCCGCTGAGAGATCTCGGCAATCGCCGTGGCGAGCGATGGATGAGCCTTCACGTTCGGCGCCCGTGTCGGCGGCAAGGGCGCATCGCCCGGCCCGATCGCCGCGAGCAGCGCGTTCAGCATCGACTCCATCCGGTTCAATTGACCGGCATGGAAGGTCGGAGCCTCATGGAAGCGGGGCTCGAGCCCCAGATGCCGCGCCGGCTCGTCGCCCCTGCTGCGCCAGGCAACCGCTTTGCTCATGACCTCTCCGGACCTCTGGTCTGCGGCCGCGAATCTCGGGAAAGAATCGAACGGGCCGAATCGCCTTCGGGCCCCGGCCGCCTGTGGCTGCGTTCTTTAATTTCCGTAACCGCAGTAAACAGCCGGTTAACTCTGCTCGATTTTGACACAAATGCCGTAACTTGGGATTGCGTGACGCATTGACACAATTTATAGTTGCTACTGATGATTCGTGGCTTTCGAGTTGAAGGCACCCACAATGGAAACGCGCATCGACGACGGCGCCGGGGCCCAACACCGGCGCCTAAAGGAAGGGGTCGAGATCGGCGGCGAACAGAAGGAATTGGATGGCGAGTCCTATTGGACGATCGGCGAATTGGCACGCGAGTTCGGGATCAGTCTGCGCACGCTCCGCTTCTATGAAGATCGCGGCCTTCTGCATCCCAATCGAAAAGGATTGACGCGGCTTTACTCCGGCCGCGACCGCCTCGACCTTCAGATGATCTTGAAAGGCAAGCAGCTCGGCTTCACGCTCACCGAGATCCACGACATGCTCAAACGGGACGATTCGGGCGTCGAGCTCAACCTTCCTGCCGAGCAGATCGCCAACCAGATCCGCCATATCGAACGGCAGTTAAGTGCGCTCGAAGCGGCGCTTGCCGAACTGCGCCTTGCGCACCAGCGCGCCATCGCGCAGGCGGCCTAGAAGCCGCCGAGTGGCTCGCTCGTCTCAAGCCGATACGCCGGCTCACCGAACTGGCGAAGCGGGCCGAAACCCTCTATGTGCTCGCGACAGAAAGCGGCAGACGCGAGAGGGTAGATATGTCGGAGCCGGGCGTAAGAATCGGCGTTCTCCTGGTCAATCTCGGCACGCCCGAAGCTACCGATTATTGGTCGATGCGCCGCTATCTGAAGGAATTCCTGTCGGATAGACGTGTGGTCGAGACGTCGCGCCTGATCTGGTGGCCGATCCTCAACCTCATCATCCTTACGCAGCGCCCGTCGCGCAGCGGCAAGGCTTATCAATCGATCTGGAATCGTGAGCGCAACGAAAGCCCGCTGAAGACGATCTCGCGCGCGCAAGCGGAAAAGCTGGCGCAATGGATCACGAGCGGAATTCCGACAAATGCGGCGATCGAGGTCGACTGGGCCATGCGCTACGGTCAGCCGGGGATTGCGCCGGCGCTCGCCCGCTTCGTCGCGGCGGGATGCGACCGCGTGCTTGTCGTTCCGCTTTATCCGCAATATGCGGCGGCGACGACCGCGAGCGTCGCAGACGCAGTCTTCGCCGCGCTTGCCCCCATGCGAGTCCAGCCTGCCTTGCGCATCGCTCCGCCCTACCCGGCCGATCCCGTCTATATCGACGCGCTCGCCGCGTCGCTACGCAAATTCTTGGCCGGCCTCGATTTCAGCCCCGAGGTGATCCTCGTTTCCTTCCATGGGATTCCGCAGGCCTATGTGGATAAAGGCGACCCCTATCCGCGCCAATGCGAAGAGACGTTCCGCGCGCTTGCCGCCGCGCTCGGCCCCGACGGAAAGAAACTCAAGTTGACCTATCAATCGCGCTTCGGTCGCGCCGAATGGCTGAGGCCCTATACGGATGAGACAGTGAGAACTCTGGCGCGCGAAGGCTGCCGCAGTCTCGCCGTCATCACCCCCGGCTTCGTTGCCGATTGCGTCGAGACGCTCGAAGAGATCGACAAGGAAAACCGGCACGTCTTCCTGGAAAACGGCGGCGCTAAATTCGCAACCGTCCCCTGTCTCAACGACGGCGCGGAGGGGATGGAAGTCATCCGCGCCATTGTCGCGC